>Ga0075364_10001629_pt1 | contig 12295 bp, 8 predicted proteins | sample EndMetdeltDD1764_FD_71517 | JGI IMG/M metagenome (GOLD analysis project Ga0075364, IMG submission 71517) | Populus endosphere microbial communities from Tennessee, USA - Endosphere MetaG P. deltoides DD176-4 | ecosystem: Host-associated > Plants > Roots > Endosphere | place: USA: Tennessee... | reverse complement strand
TCCTGCATCCGCGTGGCGATCTGCCGGTCCAGCGCATCCACCGCCGCCGGTGCATCGCGCTGCTGCTCGCCCTGCTGCCGGCGCTGACCATCGCGTCGCAGCCGCGCGATGCACCGGCGGCGGTGGATGCGCTGGACCGGCAGATCGCCACGCGGATGCAGGAAGGCGGCATGGTCGGCATGGCGGCGATGATCGTCATCGACGGTCAGGTGCGCTGGACCGGCAGCCACGGCTGGGCCGACCGCGAGCGCGGGATCGCCTTCACCCCGGACACGGTGATGAACATCGCCTCGATCAGCAAGACCGTCACCGGCGCGGCGATGATGCGTGCGGTGGAGGACGGGCTGCTCGAACTGGATCGCGACATCAACGCCTACCTGCCGTTCCCGGTGACCAACCCCGCGTTTCCGGACGTGCCGATCACGCTGCGCCAGCTGGCCACCCACACCTCCAGCCTGGAGGACCGCGGCGACGCCTACGCCGCCGGCTACCACTACGGCGGCGACAGCCCGGTCACGCTCGCCGCGTTCCTGGCCGACTACTTCGACGCCACCACCGGTGCCGATCCGGCGCGCAACTTCGCCCCGCACGCACCGGGCACCCATCACGCCTACTCCAACATCGGCGCGGCGCTGGCCGGTTACATCGTCGAACGCGCCACCGGCGAGCCGCTGCCGGACTACACGCGCCGGGTGCTCTTCGCCCCGCTCGGCATGGACAGCACCGTCTGGCGCCTGGCCGACGTGCCGCCGGAGCGGCAGGCGCGCCTGTACGTGCGCCAGATGGGGCTGGCGATCCCGCTGCCCTGGTACGGGCTGGCGACCTACCCGGACGGCGGCGTGCGCAGCTCGGTCAACGACCTCGGCCGCTTCTTCCTGGCCCTGCTCGGCGGCGGCGCGCACGATGGCCGGCGCATCCTGGGCGAAGCCTCGGCGCGGGAGATGCTGCGCCTGCAGTTCGATGCCGCGCACCATCCGGCCAACCTCGACCCGGCCAGCAGGAACAGCGGCCTGTTCTGGTCGACCAAGCTCGGTGCGACCCTGGTCGGCCACGGCGGCTCCGATCCGGGCCTGAAGACCGAGATGCTGTTCGACCCGGCCGAAGGGATCGGCATCGTCCTGTTCACCAACACCTCGGTGTGCGGCGACGGGATGAAACCGTTCGTGGGCCTGCTCGGCGACCTGCGCAGCTACGCCCGCTCGCTGAAGGACCCGCCGCCCGTGCAATGACCGCGTGCATCGACCGTGTCACATGCGTTCACGGAGGCTGCGGATAATCGGTCCGATTCCGCACACATGAGGATGGACCCCGGCGATGTCGCAGCACGCGATCGAAGACCTGGTCGAGGACACGATCCATCTGGTCGACCGCAGCACGCTGGATGCCGCACGCAGGACCACGCTGATGCACGCGCTGCTGCGCCTGCAGGAGCGCTACGACACCAGCCTGACCTGGTTCCGCCTGCCCGACATCCTGCTGCGGCATGGCGTGCTGCAGCGCCTGCCGGTGGCGACGCTGGAGGACGCCGGATTGCGTGCCCGGGCGCTGGCCGCCGACGCACCGGGCTGGATCGAACACGGGGATGACGCCTGGTATCTGCAGATCGAAGACGGCGCATCCCTGCTCTACCGGCAAACGCCCCTCGAGCGGCCGCTGCCGCTGGCCGAACTGTTCCTGGCGATGCTGGAACTGGCCGAGGCCGAGGGCGATGCCGCCCTGGGCAACGACTGGTACGGCCTGCTGGTCAATGGCTGGCTGGACGGCAGCCTGGATGCGGCCGACGGCCTGCCCGGCACGCTCGACGGCCTGCTCGCCTCGCCGACGCTGTCGGCGATCCGCGCCCTCGCCGCGCGCAACGGGTTCAAGCGCCGGCGCGACGCACGCGAGGATCTCGCACTGCCGCGCCTGGCCGATGAGCTCGAGCCCGGCGAGGTCGAGCGGGAATTCGCACTGCGCTTCTTCCTGGAGCTCAAACGCTCCACCAGCGCGCTGCTGAAGGCACGCGACAAGGCGCGCGAACGGCATGCCCGCATCAGCCAGCTGATTCCGTCGCTGGTCGAGCAGCGCATCGGCAGCCTGCTGCAGAGCGCCGGCTGGCGCCCGGTCGTGCATGACACGCCCGGCGAATGGCGCTGGATGCGCGACGTCGCCGGTGGCCGCCAGTGCATCTGGTTCACCCAGGAGGCCGCGCTCGGCGTGCTGATGGTCCAGCTCGGGCTGCAGCATCCACGGCTGCTCGGCTGGGAGCGGCGCGCGCCCTCCGAGGACCTGCATGCGCTGCACTTCCAGCACATCGCCGCCGGCTTCATGCCCGATGGCGTCCGCGACGGCAAGGACGTCGGCGCCTTCGGCGGCTGGACACTGGATCCGACGAAGAACGAAGCGCAGCTCACAGCCGCGATCGATCGCCTGGTCGAGGTGCTGCCCGGGCTCGATGAACGCTACTTCGGCTTCATCGACCGCAGCGTCCCGGCGCTGTTCGGGCACGACGTCGACACCCTGCTGCACCTGCTCGAAGAAGGCGACGAGAACGGCATCGTGCCCGAGCATGTGCTGTTCGACAGCCCGGACAGCCTGCTGCTGGCCTTCGTGTTCCATCATCTGGAGCACGGTGAGGAGGACGCGGCGTCGGCGCTGGTCGACCGCCTGCGGAGCCGCCAGCAGCAGCGCAGGCGGGCGATCCCATGGGCGCGCGATTTCCTGGTGCCGTTCCTGCAGCGCTGGGATGACGGCCAACGCGACATGCCGATGCCGCCGGTGCTGCATGCACTGCTGGCCGGGCATCTGCGCAGCCTGGAGCCGGCCTGATCCAGGCCATCCATGTCGACGGTGGAGACGGCCTTCACCCGGATCGCAGCGCACGGCATCTGCGACCGGGCCATGGGCACGCGTCTAGCTGCCCAGCGCCGCCCGGATCCGCTGCGACATCGCGTCCGCATCGTGCCGGCCCAGGTGCTGGCCAAGGCGGACCAGACCCAGCCCCACCAGCAGCAGGCCGACGCCGGCAAGCGGAAACAGCCAGGCCATCGCCACCACGGCCACACCACTGAGGATCAGGGCAAGCGCACCACCCGTCCACAGCAGCCCGAAGCCCAACCACAGCGCCAGCAGCGCACGCACCACGCCCTGCATCGTGAAGCGGCCGACCAGCGCCACACCGTCCGCATCCTGCTCGAAGCGGCCGCGGAACACCGGTTTGAACGCGTTGTGCACCATCGGGATCTTGTACGACAGCGCGACGTCATCGGGCTCGACACGGCCGAGCATCGCCGGCTGCCTGGGCCCCATCAGCGTGCGCGGCGTGGTCGCTGCGCGCAGGCGCTCGACCGCATCCTGCAGCGGATGCGCGCTGCGGAAGCTGACCGGGACCGAGCCGAACAGGAAGGCGAGTGGAGTGGGCATGGCCGCTGTGTGCAGGGAGGCCGCTCAGGGTAATCGCTCGTCCACCGCGGATGCGACCTCGCCGGCAGGTCGACGCCTGCCCGGATCAGCGCGGTGCGCGGTGCCGCTGCATGCGTACATCGCCGCCATCGAGCGACGCGACCACCTGCCAGCCAAGATGCCGGTAGAAGCCTGCAGCGCGGCTGCTTGCAGCGGTCTCCAGGCCGATCGTGGCATGCCGGGCGAACAGTGCCGCTTCAGCGACCTCCACCAGCGCGCCCGATGCCGCGGCCTTCGTGCTCCGGCAGCACGAAGGCGGCGAACAGCACGCCATCGTCGAGATCGACCATCGAGAACCCGACCACGTCGCCATCGCGGGCGCAGACCCAGGCGCAGTCCGCGGTCTGCAGCATCGACGCGATCGTGTCCGGCGTGATGCCCAGCGCCGCAAGCTGCGCGAGCGACAGATGGTTCTCGCGCACGCCGGTCCGCACCGCGAAGATCCGGGGGATGTCGGCCACGGTGGCCAGGCGGACCGGCACCACACGGTCGAGCGGCGGCATGGTGTCGGCTCCTCACGTCGGGCCGGCGACTGTACAACGGGCCATCGCCGCGGCGGTACAGTGTCGCGTCCTCTTCCATCGAGTGCGGCTGCGCATGCGCCGAGGTGTTTCCCCATCGATGACGATCGCCGGCCTGGTGCTGGCCTCGCTGCTCGCCGGCTGCGCCGGCACCGCGCCGCAATCGACGCTGACCCGCGGATGGGACCGGATCGACGGCGCCTTCGTCTCGCACGACACGCTGTACCTGCTCGGCCGCGACCGCGACTACGCACTGGAGCCGGCCGCGTTCGCCGCCTACCGCGCGCTGATGGACGGTCCGTTGCGGCAGCAGGTCGTCTGCACCGAGATGCGCGGAGACCTGTTCCTGGAGCGCGACGCCGCAGGCCAGCCGGGCAACCGCTTCGACGGCAGCTACAGCCTGCTGCTGCGTGCCGACGCCGTCACGCCGACACTGGCCACGCAGTACCGGCTGCAGGCCATCGACATCGATCCCGCCGATCCGATGCCCGCACCATCGCTGTGGTATCGCTTCGACCACCGTGCCTGCGGGCTGGACGAGGGCAAGGCACGCTACTACGCGGTGAGCTTCTCCTCGCGCGGGCAGGCGCTGTGCCTGGACGACCGCGACGCGCTGCTGGCCAGCGCCCGCAGCGAACGTCCGCTCGCGCTGGCGCTGTCGGTCTACAGCGACCGGCGCGCGCGACGCCATCCGCTGCAGACCGTCGGTGCCTTGTTGCAGGCTCCGGTGCTGCTGGTCGGCTGGATGACGGTCGACCAGATCTGAGCGGGCCGCCACGCATCGCAGGCGGCTGCCGGCGATGCGTGGAGAGGGGCCGGGCCGTCATCGCAGCCCGGCCGCACCGTCATCGGCTCACCAGTTCACGTTGACCGAGACGCCGACGATGCGCGGCTCGTTGTACACCGCGGCCATGTAGTTCTCGATCGCGCCCTTGAGGTTCTTCTCGTTGGTGATGTTGCGGGCGAACGCCGCCACTTCCCAGGCGCCGTAGCCGCCGGTGTAGCCGATCTTCAGGCCACCCTCGACGTTGCCGTTGGCGTTGAACTCGACCGAGTCGTACAGCACGAAGCTGGTGTAACCCTGCCTGTTCCAGTCGGTGGCGATGAAGAACGCGCCATCGTCGCCGAACGGGATGTCGTAGCGGGCGGCCAGGTTGAGGGTGTACTCCGGCGCGTTCGGCAGCGGGTTGCCATCGATCTGCGCGAAGGTGTTGGTGCCGAACGGGCCGGCGACGCGGATGGTCGGGTCCTTGACCGTGCACACGACCACGCCGTTGAGCGCGCAGACCTGCGCATAGACGCGCTCGTCCTTGATCTCGCTGCGCAGCCAGCTGGCGCCGGCGCTCAGCGACAGGTTCGGGATCGGGCGCCAGTCCAGGTCGGCCTCGATGCCGTAGGCGCTGGCCTTGTCGGCGTTGAACAGCACGCCGTTGCCGTTGGAGTCGTTGCCGTTGAGCTGGATGTCGTTGACCGTGTAGGTGAAGCCGGCGACGTTCAGGCGCAGGCGGTTGTCGAGCAGGCTGCTCTTGATGCCGGCCTCCCACGACAGGATGGTCTCGGAGTCGGCGGTGGTGAAGTCCGAGTTGAACACCGCCGAGCGGCCCTGGATGGTCGGGCCGCGGAAGCCGCGGGCGACGCGCGCGTACAGGCTGACGTCGTCGCTGAGCGCGTACATCGCGCTCAGGTCCCAGCTCGGCGTGCTGTCGGACATCGACACATCGGTACGGCCGCGGTAGGTGACCGCGCCGGCGGCGGTGTCGGCGGTCTTCAGCAGGCGGGTGCGCTTGCTGTCGTCGGTCTGGCGCAGGCCGGCGGTCAGGGTCAGCGCGTCGCTCATCTGCCAGCTGGCCTGGCCGAACACCGCCCACGAGGTGTTGGTGTTGCGCAGCCGCACCCAGTTGTTCGGGTTGCGCGCCGGGCCCTGCAGGAACCACGCCCGCTGGTAGAAGTCGGTGGTGTCGCGGCCATCGAACCAGTACGCGCCGACCTGCCACTGCAGTGCGGTATCGGTTTCCGAGGCCAGGCGCAGCTCCTGGGTGAACTGGTCGAGGTCGCGCACCTGGCCCATCGACTGGCCGTAGCCATTGGGCACGCCGTTGACCGGGTAGTCGGCCGCGGCACCGCCGTCGGTGTCGCCGCGGCTGTAGCCCTTGGTGCTCTCGAACGCGGTGATCGAGGTCAGAGAGACGTTGCCGAAGTCGTACACCGCCTTCAGCGAGCCACCCTGGGTCTTGTAGGCCTGCGGGTTGTCGCCGGCCTCGTCGTAGGCGACCTGGTCGCGCGGCACGTCGACGCGGTTGCTCCCCCTGGTCACCGCCTCGCGCAGGAACAGGGTCGAGGTGCCGTCGTAGTCGCGCGCATGCGCCGAGGCCAGCAGCGAGAAGCGGTCGCTGGGCTCGAGCAGCAGCTGCACGCGCAGGTTGCGGTCGTCGTAGCCGCCCATCGCGTCCTTGCGCGGGGTGCGGGTGCCATCGGCGCTGGGGCCGTCGTAGGTGTTGTCCACCCAGTCATCGCGGTGCTGGTACAGGGCCGAGACGCGGAACGCGGCCACATCGTTGATCGCCGCGCCGAAGCCGCCGTCGATCGCCACGGTGCCGTGGCTGCCGTAGCTGGCGCTGACCCGGCCGCTGCTGTCCTGGCTGGGCTTGATGCTGTCGAACTTGACGATGCCGGCGGTGGTGTTGCGGCCGAACAGCGTGCCCTGCGGGCCGCGCAGCACTTCCACCTGGTCGACGTCGTAGACCGGGTTGGACTTCAGCACCACGTGCTCGAGCACGACGTCGTCCTGGATGATCGACACCGGCTGCGACGCGCCGAGGTAGAAGTCGATGTTGCCCAGGCCGCGGATGTAGAAGCGCGGGAAGATGCGGCCGGTGGTGGTCTCGGCGTAGAAGCCCGGCACGCGGCCGGACAGCGCCAGCAGGGTGTCGTCGCCGCCGGCGGTGTAGTCGCGCATCGCCTCGCCCTGGACCACGCCGACCGACACCGGCACGTCCTGCAGGTTCTGCTCGCGGCGCTCGGCAGTCACGGTGATGGTGTCGAGCGAGGCGACGGTGTCGGCGCGCGCGGCGGCATCCTGCGCGGAGGCGGCGCCGGCCAGCGACGCCAGCAGCAGGCCGGAACAGGCCACCGCCAGCGCATGACGGCGCGGCAGGGCGGTCGCGGGACGGGAACGCGGAAACTCGGGGTACGACATGGGAAATCCTTTCCGGGCACAGGGATGCGGTTCCGTGCGGCAGCCCGTGGCCGGCGGTGCGGTCGCGGTCTGCTCCGCGGCGCACGCACGTTAAGAAATCGATGTTGCAGGGCGATGGCACGCACGGCGGACAGTGCGACGGCGTGCGTCGATGGTCCGCACCGTTGCCGATCCGCACACCGCTTACGCCGGCGCATCGGGCGATGCCGGCCCTGACACGGCGCACCGGCGGAAGGCGCACGCATTCCAGTGCTCCCGTCCGGTCCGCGCCCATGCGTTTCCCGGCGCCAACGTCATCGCCGTCCTGGATGCATCGGTGGAGCACGGTAGGCGGGGACCCGGGCTGCGGGTGCAGGTCTCCGGACGGGGACCGGCGATCCCGTGTCAGCCCTTGTCGACCTTCAGGTCGCCGGCCCTGATCCAGCCGAGCCGCCGCAGCGGCCAGGCGAACAGCAGGGTCAGCAGCGCCGGCAGCAGGAAGTGCAGCAGGCCGATCGACCACCACACGCTGGCGCCGTCGCCCATCGCCGCCAGCGTGCCGACCTGGCCGACCAGGCCGCTGGTGCCCATGCCCGAGCCGGTCGGCACGTTCTGCATGCCGAAGCCCAGCGTGGCGATGGGTCCAAGCACCGCGCCGGCCAGCGTCGGCGGAATCCAGATGCGCGGATTGCGCACGATGTTGGGCAGCTGCAGCATGCTGGTGCCCAGGCCCTGGCCGAGCAGGCCGGACCAGCGGTTCTCGCGCCAGCCCATCACCGCGAAGCCGACCATCTGCGCCGCGCAGCCGACCGTGGCCGCACCGCCGGCCAGGCCGCCGAGGTTCAACGAGATCGCCAGCGCCGCGCTCGAGGTCGGGCCGGTCAGGATCATGCCCATCGCCACCGCCAGCAGCACGCTCATCAGCAGCGGCTGCAGCGTCATCGCCCACTCGATGGTCTGCCCGGTCAGCGCCAGCACGTTGCCGATCAGCGGCGCCAGTGCGTGCGCGGTGAGGAAGCCGGCGACCAGCGCGGTGGCCGGGGTCACGATGATGTCGATCGGCGTGGTCCGGTGGACCAGCTTGCCGGCCTCGGTCGCCACCGCGACGGCGACGAAGCAGCCGACCGGCCCGCCGAGCTTCGCGCCGAGCATGCCGATCGCGGCACTGGCGAAGATCACGATCGGCGGGCCCTTCAGCCCGTAGGCGACGCCGACGCCGATCGCCGCGCCCATCGTCTGCTGCGCCATCGTGCCGGTCTCGACCAGCCAGTCCTGCCCGGTCCAGCCGCCGACGGTCTTCAGGATCAGGCCGATCACCAGCGAGCCGAACAGGCCCAGGGTCATGTAGTTGAGCGCGTCGATGCCGTAGCGGCGCAGCGAGAACTCGATGTCGCGTGACTGCAGGAAGGTCTTCAGGGACATGGCCGTGTCCGGAACAGCGATGGAACAGGAACGGCCGGGGCGGACCGCGCGGATCGGGGCAGCGCGCAAGCATAGCGGCTGCGCGTCGCCGCGCGCGGATCCGAGCGCGGCCTCAGGCCTGTCGGCGGCCGCCGCATGCGTCTCCCGGCGGGCGGGCCAGGACTACGCGATCCGGCGCCAGCGGCCGTCTTCGTGCGCCATGATGTCCTTCGGGCCGATCGACCACAGCATGCCGTCGGAGACGCTGAGCCGTCCGAAGCCGGTCGGTACGTCGTCGCCGAAGCCGACCGGCTGCAGCATCCCGTCCACCAGCGTGTACAGGGCGCTGCCGGTGGCCACGTACAGGTCGCCGTCGTGCCAGGCCATGTCCCGGATGTCGCCGACCAGCGGATCCTGCGGGAGCAGGCGCCAGTCGGCGCCGCGGCCGGTGACGATCAGGCCTCGCCGCCCCCACGCATGGACCTGCCCGTCGCTGCCGCAGCGCACCCCCGTCAGCACGTGCGTGGTCGGGCCCGGCTGCTGCCGCCAGGCCGCACCGTCCCAATGCCAGATCTCGCCGTCCCAGCCCACCGCGTACACGTCCTCCTCGTGGAGGCCGTCGATGCCTTCGAAGCCCTTGGTCTCGCCGACCGCGGGGCGGATCGTCCGGTCCAGGCAGACCCACCGGTCGACGGCGTCACGCCGGTAGACCTGGCGGCCCATGCCGGCCACGAAGGTGTGTTCGCCGATGGTGCGGACGGCACGCAGGTGGCCGCGCGCGAGCGGATCGCCGTCCGCGGCCACGATCCGCTCGTCGCGCTCGTCGTGGCTGCCGAACAGCCTGGCCTCGCCGTGCGGGGATATCGCGATCATCTGCTGCAACGGATGGCGGCTGATCGCCATGTCCACCGTCGTCCAGCAGGTCGCTCCGGCATAGCCCCACGGATCGTCCGGGTCGTCCTGCAGATCCCACGAGAAGATGTGCGAATGCCCGATGCCGGGGTCGATGCCGTCGTCGCTCAACACCAGATACGCCAGGTCGCGATAGCGGACCGACGCCGCCACGACCGACATGTCCTCCAGCAATCGTCTCGTCACCTATGCTTCCTTTCCCACGCCGCGCTGCGCATGCAGCAACATGCCGCGCCCCGCTGCGTATCGATGGTTCCAGGCACCGCGCCAGGCGACGCCGGACCGGCGCGACGTCCCGCTCAGCCGCGCGCCATCGCGTCCTGGACAGGCGCGCGGACAGGCTCCTGTGGCTGCCGGGCGGACCGTTCTTCGCGTGCCTGCTCCTGGTCCTGCGAACGCGCGTCCTCGGCGCGTCGTTCCTCCTGCGCACGAGCCTGCGCGCGCTCCTCGAACTGGCGCCCCAGCCCGGTCGCGCGGATGTCCTCCAGCGCCTGCCGGAACGCGTCCGGCCCGTCCTGCGCCCCGACCCGCAGCCGCTCGACGATGGCCGACGCATCGCCGCCGTCGCGGAGCGGTGCCGGCCCGGCGGCCCCTGCGTCCTCCGGCATCGCCGCGCGGGCCGGTGCGTGCAGCACACGGCCATCCGCGCCGAGCACGCGGGCATCCAGCGGCACCACGTTGCCGTCCGCTTGACGGCCATCCGCACGGTCGGCGGTTTCGTACAGGCTTTGCGCGAACCGGTAAGGATCACCGTCCATCCGCCGCGCCATCGCGACCGCGAACTCCATGGTGTCCACCGGCTGGCCATGGGCCTCGCGGGTCTGCAGCCAGTCCCAGCCGCCAGCGCCCTGGCGCGCGTCGTCGCCGGCGCGGGTCTGGGCCATCAGCGTGCGCATCTGGCGTTCGTCGAAGGCCAGCGTCACCTTGTCGCCCGCCGCCACAGGACCGTGCTGCGCGCCGGCGTCGCCACGCAGCGCCGCATTGAGGTTGCCGGCCATGTTGCGCGATTCGGCCTCGCCGTCGCGCCCGAGCCAGCGTTCCACGAACCCGTACTCGGGGCGACGGGTATCGACCTCGAACTGGTAGCTGCGCAGGTGGCCGAGTTCGTTGCCGCCGGCGTCGAAGCGCTGTTCCACGCGCAGCGGCACGCCGCCGCCGTACTGCAGGTTCGAGAGCAGGCTGGACGAACCGTCGGGGTAGGTCGTGCGGATGCTGCTGCCGCTGTTCTCCGGCCCCGCCAGCTGCGCCTGCAGGCGCAGCTGCTCGGGGCCCAGGCCCAGATCCAGGCGCGAGGACGACGAGAAGTCGACCCGCTCGACCCGGCTCATGCCGGACACGCCCGGTGCGTCCGGCTGGATCTCGCCGTCGCGGAGGAACCGGGTGAAGGCCGCCTGGCCATCCGGCGTGGACACATCGAAGCGCGCGGTCTGCAGCTCCGCGCTGCCCAGCGTGTCCTGCCGTCCCGCCATTGCGGTGGCGACGCTGGAGGTGATGCCGATGCCGTTGTAGGCCTCGATCGCCCGGTTCGGCCCGACCACCACCTGCACCGAATTCCCATCGGTGCGGGTGATCGCATAACCGGTGCCCTGCGCATCGAGCACCGTGCTGCGCGTCATCGGCCCGAGACCGGTGCCGGCGCGCGTGAACGAGGCCTGCAGCGAGGTCTCGCTGAAATCCTGCCCGTTCATCGTCACGGTGCCGCCGACTGGCAGCGTCGAGGGATTGAACGGGTCCACACGTGCCGCCGCCTGTGCTGCGGTCGCGCGGTCCAGCCCGTCTGCCGGCAGCGCGACCGCGTACTGCACGCGCGTGCCCGTGCGCGCGCCCGCCTCCACCTCGAGGCCATTGCGCCTGTCTTCGGCGGTGACACCGACATCGGCCTGCGAGGTCAGCTTCACCGTGAAGCGGCCATCCGGCCCCTGCGCCACCGCGTGTTCCAGGCTGCCGCCGGCAACGCCCTGCACGCGGGGATCGCGCAGGCCGGGCAGCGGTGCTCCGCTTTCGGCGGCGCCCTTGACGCTGCCGGCGCCCGGATTCCATTCCCAGGTCCGGCTCTGCCCACCGACCTCGGAGCGCACGCTGAAAGCGGTGCTCGGCGTGATGAAGGCGGCATTGGATCCCACGCTGCCGGCCGTGGCGTTCCGGCCGGGCAGCGCCTCGGTGGCGCTCATCGGCGCGGGCGGAATCACCAGGGTCTGGCCGGCGTCGATCCGCCGCACCGAAAGCTGCTGCTCCGGGTTGGCCGCGTCGAGCATCTGCAGCGTCACGTCATGGCGTTCGGCGACAGTGGCCAGCGTATCGGTGTCGCGGAGGGTGTAGTGCGATGGCCGGCGCTGCGGCGGCGTAGGCGTGTCCATCCGGCGACCATCCAACGGATGGCGGGCGCGTTCAATCAGCAGGTGCGTGAAGCCGTGAACGACGTCATGGAATGCAATTCCGTCACCACCTTTTCACGCGCATCGAACGCCTTTTCCGTTTCAGCAGGCATGCCTCGACGCCTGTGCGCAGCCACGTTTAGCATGCGGTACCCCACGCCGCTCCCGCCACTGGAACCTGCACCATGTCATCGGATGACCTGCACTTCTCGGCCAAGGCCATCGACGCGATCCGGCGCGGCCGCAAGGTCGAGGCGATCAAGTACGTCCGCGAGGACAACGGGATCGGCCTGCGCGAAGCCAGGGATGCGGTGGAAGCCTACACGGTGGGCATCCAGACGCTGCCGCATCCCGCGGCTCCGGCGCTGCCGGCAGAGCCGCATCACAGCCAGGCATCGCTGGCAATGATCGACCGCCTGCTGCAGGAAGGCGAGAAGCTGCAGGTGATCCAGCTGCTGCACAAGGTCACC
>Ga0075364_10001628_pt1 | contig 12300 bp, 11 predicted proteins | sample EndMetdeltDD1764_FD_71517 | JGI IMG/M metagenome (GOLD analysis project Ga0075364, IMG submission 71517) | Populus endosphere microbial communities from Tennessee, USA - Endosphere MetaG P. deltoides DD176-4 | ecosystem: Host-associated > Plants > Roots > Endosphere | place: USA: Tennessee... | reverse complement strand
CGCGCCAGCCGCGACGCCAGGCCGGAGCCGACCTGCGTGTAGCCGGCTTCCAGGCCGACCGAAGCGCCGAAGCCGCTGGAGATCATCGTCTGGCCGGCGATGATGAAGGTGTCGGTCAGCGACATGCGACCGCCATAGAGCGCGTTGGCCTCGATCGGATCGACCGGGGTGCGGAATTTGCGCAGCCGCAGCCATATCACCGTCAACCCAAGCAGGGCGCCGCCGATCGCCGGGATCAGAGCCTGCATGGGATTGGCGAGCGAGAACATGCCGGAAAGCCGGCCGCCGGGCTGAACGCCGAACAACAGCCCGTGTAGATCCTGCACGATCTGGCTCATCGCCGTGACCAGTATGCCCGCCATGACGCCGACGACGCCCGCCAGCATGACCACGGCGATGCCGCGCGCCTCGAGCAGCGGAATTGATCGCAGAAGCACCGCGCGCAGCCGGCGGGCATAGACTTGTGGCTGGTTTCTGGAAAGCACTCGGGCGGCTCGCCGATATCAAAAGGCAGACCTGCCTGATACGCCGGGCGGCACGGCATGACAACCACAATGGCGACATCAAAGGCGCCATTATGGCCGTGAAACCGGCTGACGAGGTCTTCCCGCTATAATCGGGAGGCAATCGGTTCTGTCGTCAGTCCGGTATGGTCAGCGCCCCGCAATCATCGTCGGCGATGAATGTCGCCAGCAATTCGGCGGGCTCGGTGGTGCTGGCATTCTCGGCGAAGAGATGGACGGTGCCAGGCGGCTCGAACCATGTCTGCCCCGCGCTGTAGGTACCGGCGGGACTCCCTTGTAGCTGTGAGCGCAACGTGCCCTTCAGGACGAAGGCGCTTACCGAGCCCGGATGCCGGTGGCGAGGCGTGAAACCGTTTGGCGGAAACGCCACGATCGCGGTGGTGATCGACTTGCCCGGCACGTTGGGCAGTCTCTCGCAGGAGATCGGCGTCACGACCGTCTTCGGCCGTGCCCGGGCGGTGTCGTCCGCATCGGCGTTTGCCATATGTATGTGCGTTTCCATGCCGTCACGCACGACGCCTGTGAAACCCGGGCCGGCCCACTTTGCCGCAAGCGCGAACAGGACCGCTACGGCGCTGATGGCGATAAGAGATTGGCCGGTGCGCAAGCGACCTTGATTGCCGATCATATCGATGTCTCCGAATTCAGGCAGGCAAACGGAAGTCCGGGCGCCAGCCGAGTTCATCGACCGCTTTCTGCGTCGAGACCGCCGGGTTGGGTTCCGCCACGTTGAAGGCGCCCGGCGCACCCTTGTCGAGCGCGAGCAGCGCGGCATAGGCGGCGGCATCGACATGCACCGGCGATGCGCCGGCGGCCGTATCGGTTCCTGTTCCCGGCCCATAGAGCTGGCCATATCGCAGCACGACGCCGGCGAATGGCGCGTTGAGAACGGCTTTTTCCAGGGCAATGACGCCACCGACGCTGATGCCGCGATTGCCGCTCGCGCCGCCATCCAACGGGTCGGCTTCGCCATGCGTTTCCGGGCCTGGTGCATAGGCCCAGGCGATGCTTTGCGCCACCATGCGCCGGACACCGGACGCGACGGCGGCCGCGACCAGATTGCGCGTGCCTTCGTCGCGGATGCGGGCATTGCGCACGACCGCCTCGCCCATCCGGCTCGGATCCAGCCCTGGCGGCAGGTCGGTCAGTTGATGGACGACGATATCAGGCTGGGCGGCGAGCATCGCGCGCGACAGCGCCTCGGCATCGAAGACGTCCACGACGACCGGCCCGACTCCGAGGGCGCGCAATATCGCGGCCTTGTCCGCGTTGCGCGTCGTGCCCGTCACCTGATGGCCGGCGGCCAGAAGTTGCGGGATCAGTCGCTGGCCGATGGCGCCGGAGGCGCCGGCAAGAAAGATCCGATGACCCATCGTCAGGGACTCCGTAATGTCCTAATATCAGTGCACGAACAACATATAAGAGCTCTTACATTATGCGCAAGCCGAATCCGCACGCATCGATACCCGCCCCCGGCGAAGGCAAACGCGGCGAGGAAGGCTATCTCGGCTATCTCCTGCGCCAGGCCGCCGGCGCGCATCGGCTCAGGATGGACAGGGCACTGGGCGATCTCGGCGTGACGCAGCCGCAATTTGCCACGCTGACCATGCTTGCGGCCTATCCCGGCCTCTCCAATGCCGATCTGGCCCGGCTGGCGCTGCTCACCCCGCAAACGCTCAGCGTCATCGTCGCCAATCTCGAACGGGCCGGCTCGCTGGTGCGCAAGCCGCATGCCGTGCATGGCCGCATCCAGCACATCGATCTCAGCGACAGCGGTCGCGCACTGCTGCACGCCTGCCGTCTGCGCGTGCAGGCGATCGAGAGCGAGCTGACGCAGGGGCTGTCGGAAGCGGAAGAACGCGCCGTCAGGCGCTGGCTGGTCGGCGTCGCCACAGCCGCCACAGCCAAGTCCTGATTGCCCCCGGTTGCTGTCCAGCCGAGAGCGGTCGATCAGGTCGGCATGGGCTCACCGGCTTCATACAGCACGAGATTGCGCTCGCCGATACCAAGCGCCGGCCAGCTCGCGCGCCACTCGGCGATGTGCGGCGAGCGGAAATGCGCATCGAGCGCCGCCCTGTCGCGCCACACCTCGGTGACCCGGATCAGCCCCGCATCGAGCACGTCGCGCGCATAGGAATATTCCAGGCAGCCATCCTCGGCGCGGCTGCCCGAGATCATGCGCTCCATCACCGGCCTTGCTTCCTCCAGCTTTCCGGCAGGCAAACGGATCGTGCCGATGATCAGAAGCATGGGTCTTCCTTCTTGCGGGATCGTCGATCTAGCCACTCTCCCACCCTCGCGCAAGCTTGGCCAACTACCCTCGCCGGGCTGTCCCATGCGCGGCAGCCTATGGTTCGAGGACTTATATGGCGATCAGCGAAAGCATCCAGCCCGGCGCGGTGGCCAAGAATGGCCGCGACATCTTCTTCGCGCTCGGCATCGTCATCATCCTGGCCGTGCTGTTCCTGCCGATCCCGGCCTTCCTCATCGACATCGGCCTCGCCTTCTCGATCGCGCTTTCGGTGCTGATCCTGATGGTGGCGCTGTGGATCCAGCGGCCGCTCGATTTCTCCTCGTTCCCGACCGTGCTGCTCATCGCCACGATGCTGCGGCTATCCCTCAACATCGCCACCACGCGCATGATCCTGTCGCATGGCAATGAGGGCACGCACGCCGCAGGCTATGTCATCGCCGGTTTCTCCAAGCTGGTGATGGCCAGCGACTTCGTCATCGGCCTCATCGTCTTCATGATCCTGATCGTGGTGAACTTCATCGTCATCACCAAGGGCGCAACGCGTATCGCCGAAGTCGGCGCCCGCTTCACCCTCGACGCCATCCCCGGCAAGCAGATGTCGATCGACGCCGACCTTTCCGCCGGCATGATCGACGACAAGACCGCGCAGTTGCGCCGCCGCGAACTGGAAGAAGAAAGCTCCTTCTTCGGCTCGATGGACGGCGCCTCGAAATTCGTGCGCGGCGACGCCATCGCCGGCCTCATCATCACCGCCATCAACATCGTCGGCGGCATCGCCATTGGCTACATCAGGCACGGCATGGGCATGGGCCAGGCCGCCGACGTGTTCATCAAGCTGTCGGTCGGCGACGGTCTGGTCACCCAGATCCCGGCGCTGATCGTTTCGCTCGCCGCCGGCCTGCTGGTTTCCAAGGGCGGCACCCGCGGCTCGACCAACCAGGCCGTGTTCGGCCAGCTCGGCGCCCATCCGCGTGCGCTTTACGTGGCGGCGGCGCTGCTGGTGCTGCTCGGCCTGATGCCCGGCCTGCCGCTGTTCCCCTTTTTCGCGCTGGCCGGCGGCATGGCCGGCCTCGGCTACATCATCCCGATGCGCGCCAACCGCGTCCTCGCCGAGGCCGAGGCGCTGAAGACGCAGGAAAAGGCGACCAAGGCCGAGGAAGAGAAGAACTCGGTCAAGGCCTCGCTCGCCACCGCCGAGATCGAACTGCTGATCGGCAAGCAGCTGTCGACCCGGCTTCTGGTCTCGCATCAGGAGCTGGTCTTCCGCATGGCCAAGATGCGCAAGAAATTCGCCCAGCAATACGGCTTCGTCGTGCCGGAAGTGCGTGTCGCCGACGATTTCGCCATCCCGCCGAAGAGCTATCAGATCAAGGTGCACGGCACGGTGGTCGCCGAATATTCGATGCGCGTCGGCGAGATCATGGTTCTGCTCGGCAGCCGCGACGTACCCGAAATCCCCGGCGAAGAGATCCGCGAACCGGCCTTCGGCATGCGCGCCTATTCCGTCATGGAAACCTTCGCCGAGGATTTGAAGCGCGAGAACTACACTTTTGCCGACAACATGTCCGTGCTGCTCACCCATCTCTCGGAAGTCATCCGCAACAACCTGCCGCAGCTTCTGTCCTACAAGGACATGAAGGCGCTGCTCGAACGCCAGGACCAGGAATACCGCAAGCTCGCCGACGAAATCTGCACCACGCACATCTCCTATCCCGGCCTGCAGGCGGTGCTGAAGCTGTTGCTAGCCGAGCGCGTCTCGATCCGCAATCTGCATCTGATCATCGAGGCCATCGCCGAGATCGCGCCGCATGTGCGCCGCACCGAGCAGATCGTCGAGCACGTCCGCATCCGCATGGCCCAGCAGATCTGCGGCGATCTTTCGGAAGGCGGCGTGCTCAAGGTGCTGCGCCTCGGCAACCGCTGGGATCTCGCCTTCCATCAAAGCCTCAAGCGCGACGCCAAGGGCGAGGTGCGCGAGTTCGACATCGACCCGCGCCAGCTCGAGGAATTCGGCCAGGACGCCACCAAGGCGATCAAGAAATTCCTCGAGGCCGGCGAGCGCTTCGTTCTGGTCACCGCGCCGGACGCCCGCCCCTATGTGCGCATGATCATCGAGCGGCTGTTCACCACGCTGCCGGTGCTCTCGCATGTCGAAATCGCCAAGGGCGTCGAGATCAGGGTGCTCGGGACCATATCGTGAGCGTTCTTTCGCAGAGCGTCGTCATCGCGGCGTTCCTCGCCTTCTGCCGGATCGGCGCCTGCTTCATGCTGATGCCGGGCCTGTCCAGCGCCCGCGTGCCGGTGCAGGTCAGGCTGTTCGTGGCGGTCGCCGCCACCGGCGGCCTGCTCGCGTTCCTGTGGGACCGCATCATTCCCTTCGTCGATCCGCGCCCGCAGATCCTGGTGCCGATGATCATATCGGAACTGCTGGTCGGTGGGCTGATCGGCGCCATGACCAGGCTCTACATGGAGGCATTGCGCTTCATGGGCTCGGCCATCGCCATGCTGATCGGCTATGGCGGCTCGGGCGGGCCGGCGATCGAGGAACCGGAACCGCAGGCGGCGCTCGCCGCCATCATCTCGTTCTCGGCGCTGTTGATGCTGTTCGTCTTCGACTTCGACCACGAAATCGTCCGCGCTTTGGTGGCGTCCTACACGGTCGCGCCGGTCAACGTCTTCTTCAACCCGCAGGCCGCCCTGGTCGACATCACCGACACCGTGTCGGACACCTTCTTCCTGGTCATCCGCCTCGGCAGCCCGTTCGTCGCCTATGCCATTCTGGTCAATCTGACGATCGGCTTCGTCAACAAGCTGACGCCGCAGATCCCGATCTATTTCATCTCCCAGCCCTTCGTCATCGCCGGCGGCATGATCATCTTCTATTTCGCCATCGGCACCATGCTGTCGCTGTTCGTCGACGGCTTCGTCGACCTGACTTTGGCGAGGTGAGATGAGCACGCGCAAGGACCGCTTGAAGAAACTGGTCAAGGTGCAGGAACAGCTGAAGGCGCTCCACGAGACCCGTCACGCCACTTTCCTGGCCGCGGCTAACGCGGCGGAAGCCGAGGCCAGGGAATTGATCGGCCATTTTGACCAGGACAATTCGCTCTCCGGCCTGTTCCCCGATCTCTATCACCGCCGCATCGCCCAGGCGGTGGTACGCCAGGAGACGAGCCTGGAAAGCGCCAGGCAGGAGGCCGGCCTCATCGCCACGGCAAATGCCCGCACCAACATGGTCGAGCGCGCCTACAAGGACGTGCGCAACCGCGACGAGCGCGAACGCTCCGACCGCGAACGGCTGGACCTGATCGCGCAGAAGCGGAGCGAGGAATAGCTGCGGGAATTTGGTCACCGCCCGTTGCGGACGCACGCCCTGAACGACGCGAACGGCCGCTTTGTGCCGCATCTCGGTCACTTGGTCGGCTATTGCCGGCCTTCAAAAGCAGATATCGCCGCTGAACGCAGGGCCGATCGCATGAGATCGGCCACGGCGGTCTATTTTGCAACGAGCGCTGTCTCACCGGTAGTGAAGCGACGGCCCCATGCCGAGCCCGTAGGAGACCAGATCCTTCAGTCTGAAGCCTGCCCCGCTCACAGGCTTCCACAAAGGATCGAGCGACAGGTAGGACATGCCGTCGCCGAACAGCAATCCCAGGAACACCTCAGCCACAATATGGCCGCCCACCGGTCCAAGCTGCGGCGTGGAACGTGTGCCGCCTCCTGTAATCGGGATAGCCATGTTGGTCTTGTTTGTTGCCGCTTCGGCAAGGACATAGGTCCAAAGTGGGCAGTTGTCGGCGAAGGCCTTGCCGTCGCCACCCTTGGCTGTGACGGCATCGATGATCGGGCCTACGACATCACCATCCTCGGGAGCATCCACAGCCTTGCCGATTATGATGTCCGCATCGGCCAGGGGCTCGATGGCCATGGCACGTGCGACGCTCTGGCCGGACGGCAGGCCGAGAAGCCAGCCCCTCAAGAGATTGCGCTCGCCGAGGGAGGCCGGCGGGTCGCCCGCCACGGCTTTCGGCAGATCGTGCAGGAAACCAACGAGGGATGTATCGATCCTGTAGGCAAATTGCAGCCGACGCACATTGGCAGGATCTCCAGTCTCGGGATCCGATCCACCTGCGCGCTTGTCAATGTCGATAAATCGACCCCAGTCCAGAGCGCGACCCGGCTTCATCGTCTGGAAGCCGGTAAGCGCCTCCTCATGCGGCTTGCCGGCGCGTGGGAAGATCGGCAGCAGCTTGTCGTCGTTCAGCCGATAACCGGGCCTTACCATCGAATGGCCAAGTCTGTAGGCGGCGACCGAAAACTCTACTGGCATGAACGGCAAGTTGCGCCAGTGGAAGTACCGCAATCGCTTTTGATCGAAGCGGCCGTCCGTCTTAAGTGCGTCTAGGATCGGTTGCGAAACGATCCTGGAGAGGAAGTCATTCACGACAACATACTGGTAGTGGAAGCGGACGAGCTGCTGGACCGCTTCAAAACCCAGGCCCGGATTGTCATCGACCATCCGGTTGTGCACGTTGAGCATCAGCCCTTGCAGCTGCGACACCAGACTGTTTTCATCGTTGCGGGGGTCGCCGATGATTGCTCGTCCGGCGAAGCGCGGCAGATCGTGGCCGGGCTGGCCACCGGCCCCTGTCATTGCATCGCCGTGGCGGAAGCGGCCTTCCTTCGTATACATGTAAGGCTGGTCGGCTGGACCCCGGCCATAGACATTATCCAGATTAAAGCTCGGCGTGCGGAAATCCACGAGCCCATCGGGATCCAGCGATTTACGCAAGGTGCTGACGGGATCGAATGTGATGTCGTGATCAACGAACTGGCCAAAATAGGTATAGAGGGCAGGAATCCCGCTTTCCTCGGCATCGAGCCCATCTTTCGGCTCGTCAATGTCAGCAGACATGGCGGCGCCGAGCGCCTTGAGGTTGCGTCGGTTGTCCTGGTCGTTTGCCCCGAACGTTGCGGGTGCCAGATTTCGGAACATGCGACCGAAGCGGCCTTCGAACAACGGCGATCGTGTCGCATCAATGCCACGGGGCGGGGTGCCATGCGCTGCCATTTTTGATCTCCTGTGTTGTCGAATTTCTTGATCCGAGGATGGGCTTGTGTCGAAGAAGCCAATTCGCCCTTCCGAGTGGGCCGCGAGGCACAGACCGGCCCCATCCGGTATGGCCCCGCGGCGCCGCTCCCGGGAGGAAACCCAGAATGGCCTTGTGTCGAAGAAGCCGCTTCGCCCTTCCCAGTGGGCCGCGAGGCACAGACCGGCCCCATCCGGTCATGGCCCCGCGGCGCCGCTCCCGGGAGGAAAATGAATTGGCGCCGATCTTCCATCGTCTCGATGGGTCCGGTTCGGGTCGTTCAGCTCCGGGGCAGTCGAGATGACGTCTCGGAAACAACCATTAGACCAGCTAGCGTGAAATCAGCGTGAGATGACGGCCATCTTTAGCTCCGTGTCTTTGCCGAGCTTGGGTCGCCTCGCACGCAACGTTTTGTTGACCCGATCAAGATCGTAGGGCGAAAGTGGCAGACAATAGGGAAAGGGTTTCTTCAACAGCGAGGATTGTGGATTGACCGCCGCAAACGCGTTTGAACTGGCAGCGCGATTTTGTTCACGGCCGCAAGATCTAGCGCCTGAACAGGCTGCAATGGCACGCGGGTTGCTCGGTGCGCTCGGCTACCTTGACTCTGGTGATACAGATCCCGGCTTGATAGCGACAAATAACCGCCAAGGACTACTCTCAGCTGCGGCAAACTTTGGCAATCTGTTCCGCTTGCACGCCCGCTACGCACCGGGGCTGCACTTCTTTGGTGCGCAGGTACACCGCAGTTGGGGAGATTCGGCCTCACCCGCTTCTGCCAGCTTCAGTGGTGTCGGCCTCACCCCGGGGCGCGCATTCGAGGCCTGCATCGGCGAGGGCATCGAATATCATAGCGAATGGCAAGTGCCGCACGGGACGATGAACCGCACGATGGTAGATGGTGTAGGCCATTGGCAGGACGTTCGGCTGGCTGAACACCTCGATGATTTCCGGGTGCAGTCCGGTTTCGGTGAAAGTGACCGATGGGTGCCCGTGCGCCGGCTGGACGACGGTCGGCAGGGCTATTTGCCCGAGACACTTTTCATTCGCAGCGCCAACCGGAGCGCCTGGGTGACCAGTTGCGGATGCGCCGCAGGGATAACCCACGAGGCTGCCCTGACCTCGGCGCTGCTGGAAGCAATCGAGCGAGATGCGGCTGCCGCCTGGTGGCGCAGCAGGCGCGGCGGCCGGTTGATTGGACTGGAAGCGCTTGCCGGCGCGGGCGTGCTCGATCTGCTTGCGCGGATAAGGCAGGAGAAGCTCGGCAGATGCACCCAGTTTCTCGACATATCGGGTGAGTTTCCCGCGCCTGTAATCGCGGCGCTATCCTTCGACGCGGATGGTCGCGGTCTGGTAGTCGGGCTGGCTTGCAGGCTGGACGCGGGCAACGCCCTGAGGGCGGCGCTGCTGGAAATGTGCCAGATGGAATTGGCTCTCGATGTGGCGGCAATGAAACGCGCAGAACAGGGAGTTGAGAGGCTCGACGAGGTCGACAGCCGGCAGGAGGAGCGCCCCGAGACCCCTGGCGCAATCGACACGGACCTCATCTCACACCTGTCCAGCAGCCTGCTGATGCACAAAAATGCCGAAAAGGGCTTGAATTTCGTATCCTTGGTTGGCGAAATGCTTAAAAAGCAATACCGCATATACGCAGCAGATCTGACCACGCCGATGTTTGACATTCCCGTCGCCAAAGTCTTCGTCCCAGGGCTGCAACCTCTTCCGTCGCCGTTCCAGTCGCGTCGGCTTCGTTCCCTCATTGACCAGGCCGGCCCGAGCGGCCGCGCCGATCTTATGTAGACGGAGGCAGTTGCGGGACAACGATGATCGGGCACAACTCCCCAACGAGGACTGCGCCGCTGATCCGTGTCACGACGCTTGACAAGGTAGCGCTGAGCCAATCTGGGCGAGACATCGCCGTGAGAAACCGCAAATCGCGTGCCGTCCTTGCCTATCTTGCACTCAGCCCTCATGGTTTTGAAACCCGCGAGCGCATCTGCGGTTTGCTCTGGAGTGAATCGGACGAGGCACGAGCGAGGGCCTCGCTCAGGCAAACCGTAGTCGATCTCAAGACCTGCCTGGCTGAAGTCGAAGGGGTCTTCCTCGGAGACCGGCTCAACGTGACGCTGAAGCAGTCGCTCGTCACAGTGGATGTGAGTGAGATCAGGCACGATCTGAAAGCTGGAAGGATTCCGCCCGTCCTTCTGGAGAGGCAGCGTGTCGCCGAAAGCTTTCTCAATGGCCTGGACGACATCGACCCCTCGTTTCGGAATTGGGTCCTCGTCCAGCGGCAATGCCTTCAGGATGAATTTATCTCGTGTCTGGAAGCGATGGCCAAGGCTGCGGCAGACTGGCCAGCGCTAAAGCGAGCCGGACAAGCCCTGCTCAATCTCGATCCGACCAACGAGATCGGGTGCCGCGCAGTCATGGAAGCGTCGGCTCGGATGGGCGACCAAGCAACGGCCTTGAGGGCCTATAAGGGGCTTTGGGACCTGCTTGAAACAGAGTTCGACAGCGAACCTTCAGCCGCCACGCAGGCACTGGTCAGTGACATCAAGCTTGGTACGATCGGGGCCACGGACAGGGGGGCGGTGACCGCAATCGCCGCCGAGGCGTTCGGGTCCCAGGCGCAACGGCTGCAAGAGCCCGCCGCCGGCGTGCTGCTGTTCGTGCGGGAGTTCGAATTGGTGAGCGGTTCCGTCCGCGCGCGGAACGCCGTGCAAATCTTCCGCAGTGAACTGGTCGCGTCCCTGGTGCGATTCCGCGACTGGGCGGTAATGGAATGGGAAGGGCATCCCCCCCGCTTCACCGAGAATGCCTATTGCATCGAGGCGACCGGATTTATCGACGGGCCGACATTGCGTCTCAGCATGACGCTTAAGCAGCTTGCATCGGGGCGCTACATCTGGAGTGAGCAGTTTGTCATCGAAAACAGCCAGTGGTACCAGACCCAGCAGAGGCTCATCCGCCGCATCGCCGTCGCGCTGGGCGTCAGCATGTCGTCCGAACGGCTGGTTCAGATCGCCAGCATCCCGGACCTGTCGCTGGAGCAGTTCGACCGCTGGCTGAGGGCGCAGGAGCTGATCTTTCAATGGCGCCCGGAGTCAGAGGAGAGGGCCGAGGCTCTGTTCAGATCAATCATCGCAGAGTCACCACGGTTCGCTGCCGCCTACGCCGGGTTGGCCGGCATCATCAATTCACGGCATTTGATCTTCCCCGGCATCGGCCGGCGACGCGAACGCCACGCCGAAGCGCTGACGTTTGCCAAGCAGGCGACCCAGATCGATCCGATCGATTCCCGAAGCCAACTGCATCTGGCGTGGTCCTACGCCATGAACGGCATCCCGCAGCAGGCAGCCATCAGCTTCCTTCTGGCCTGCGAACTCAATGGCAACGACCCCTGGACCTTGGTCTCCGCGTCTCTCGGGCTTGCCTATTGCGATGATCGCGAGAACGCGCGGCGTATTGCCACTCTGGCGCTGCAGACCGGACTCGGCGTTTCACGCCTGCAATGGAGCTATCAGGCGGGCGTGCGGTTCCTGCTTGGCGACTATGCCGGTTGCGTCGAAGCGGCCGAGCGCGCCGCCGATAGTGTGTCGTACATCGGCGGCTGGAAGGCTGCGGCGCTCGCCTTGCTCGGCAACGAGAAAGCGGCGCATGAAGAGGCCGACCGATTTTTAGCGCAGCTGAAGACGACGTGGTTTGGAAATGAGTCACCGGAGCCGGGCAACGTCGGCACATGGCTCATGGACAGCTTTCCGATCTACAGTCCAGATGCCCTCGAGGCACTGCGCCAAGGGCTGGCCGGGGCCGGCATTGTCGTCAGCCATATGCCTTTGCCAGAGCCCGTTCTATCGGCAGCCCCGAATGGTGTAGTCCGCAATGCGTGAGTAGAAGAAACTGTCGCGGTTGAACGGCACCTTTTCGAGAATGGCATCGAAATAGAATTCCGGAATGCCATAGTCGGCCATGCCACCTTGTTCGGCCTGGAGCTTCTTTTGCGATTGCGTCACTTGATTGTTGGGCGGTAACCGCAGGAAGAAGACGTGGTCGTATCCCTGAACGATCTGGATTTCCTTGTAGCGGTCCGGCACGACGACGAGTCCATCGAGTTGCGCCTTGAACTCGGCCAAGTCGCGCGGACGCGTGCTGGGATCCTGTGCCCATTGCACCACCTTGCGGCCGGTCGCCTCGAAGTTAAGGGTTTGGATCGGTTCGGGAAAGGCGTCCAGATTGTCGACGGGGTCAGCCATGGTTAAGCTCCAGGAGTTGTAGGCGGGGTGATAAACCGGGGCCAGGCGTCGCCCAGATTGAGCGCGCTGGCGACGAAAAGGATCAGGTCGGCCATTGTTCGCGGGATGCCGGTGGGAAACAGTCTGGCGACGAGGTCTTGCGTAATTGGGTCGTCTTCGATCATGGCGCGCGAGGCCGC
>Ga0075364_10001627_pt1 | contig 12308 bp, 5 predicted proteins | sample EndMetdeltDD1764_FD_71517 | JGI IMG/M metagenome (GOLD analysis project Ga0075364, IMG submission 71517) | Populus endosphere microbial communities from Tennessee, USA - Endosphere MetaG P. deltoides DD176-4 | ecosystem: Host-associated > Plants > Roots > Endosphere | place: USA: Tennessee... | reverse complement strand
GCTGCAATCCTCCACGGATTTCAGCACGACGTGGCATCTGGCCTGGGGCGGCACCGGCTATGCCGCCGCGCCCGGCGACTACGACGGCGACGCCCTGAACGATCTCGCGGTCTACCGCGGCACGACCGGCGAGTGGTTCATCCTGCAGTCGAGCACAGGATTCACGACAACGCGGTACGCGATCTTCGGCGACGCGGGAGAGACTGTCGTGACCTCGGGGCCGGTACGGCTGTCGTGGACGGACACGAGCCGCGCCACCGACTACGACGGCGACGGCGCATCCGATCTCGCGGTCTACGAGCCGGCGACGGGTACGTGGTTCATTCGTGACTCGAGCGCCGGCTTCAACACCACGCGTTCGATCCCGTGGGGCGGCGCGGGCGACACGCCGGTGCCGGGCGACTACGACGGCGACGGCCAGACCGACGTCGCGACGTTTACCGACACGTCGGGCGCGTGGTCGGTGCAGCTGACGCGAGGCGGCACGCTCGCGGCGACGCTGGGCAGCGCCGGCGACATCCCCGTGCCTCGCGACTACGACGGAGATCTCGTCACCGATCTCGCGGTCTACCACCCGTCAACCGGACACTGGCGGCTGCTGCTGTCGAGCACTGCCTTCACGCTCGGTCCGCTGATCCCGTGGGGCGGCCCGGACTGGACGCCTGTCCCCGGCGACTACGACGCCGATGGCAAGGCCGATCTCGGAACGTATCGATCCTCGACTGGCGAGTGGCGCGTCCTGCTCGCGGCGAACACCTTCACCACGCAGCTGACGATGCTGTGGGGCGGCCCCGGCCAGACGGCCGTCCCCGGCGACTACGACGGCGACGGGGCGATCGACGTCACCGTGTGCCGCACGTCGACGCGGCGGTGGTGGGTGTTGAAATCCGGCTTCACCTACACCACGGCGTTCGGCGTGATGTGGGGCGATCCGATCGACACGCCGCTCGCAGGCGACTACGACGGCGACGGCATCGCCGACATGGGGGGCTACGACTCGACGACCGGCGAGTGGCGCCTGCGGCTGTCGTCGAGCGACTTCACGCTGACGCTCGCGCGCACGCTCGGCGGCACGGGATTCATCGTGCCACGCACGCCATGACTTCTGCAGAAAGGCCACGTTCATGTCTCGCGATCATCAGCGCATCCTCGTACTGGGCCTTCTGCTCCTGGCGGTGCCCGCCGGAGTCGAGGCGCAGGCCAGAGTTGAAGTCCTTCACCGATTCGCCGGCGCGCCGTCAGACGGATCGCCCAGCAATCTCACGGGCTCTCTGTCTCGACTCGTCGAGGGCTCGGACGGGTTCATCTACGGCGTGACGCAGCAGGGGGGCGCGTTCAATGGCGGCACGTTCTTCCGCCTGCGTGGCGACGGCAGTCAATACACGATCCTCCGATCGTTCGAGGCGGGCGCGTACCCGAACTGGCTCATTCAGGCGAGCGACGGAGAGTTCTACGGCGTGCAGCTCAGCGCCGGCGCGCACGGCGGGGGCCGCATCTTCAGATTGTCGGCGGCGGGCGCGATCACCGTCCTTCGAGAGTTCTTCCGGGGCATCACGTCGAGCAACCCCCTGTCCATCCTCGAGGGTCGTGATGGCAACTTCTATGGCGCGAACCTGTTTGGCGACTATTTCCCCGGCGGCGAGATCTTCAGACTGACGCCGGCGGGAGCGTATTCACGGGTATTGACGCTCACCCCCGACACGCCGAATCTGGTGTCGGGAGGCCTGGTCCAGGACGCCGCTGGCAACCTGTATGGCAACACCACCAAAGGGCACGACGCGGCGTTCAAGGTAACGCTCGACGGCGCGCTCACCACCTATCCGGTCGCGGGATTGCACGGCGGTCTCGAGCTCGGCCCCGACGGCGAGCTCTACGGCGTGAAGTACGGCGCAGTGGTTCGGGTGACGCCGGCGGGCGTGGTGTCGCTGCATACCTTCGGGTCCGAGCAAGCCGGCGTCAGCAGCGCGCCGGTCGCCGGCCGCGACGGTTTCCTCTACGGCGTCTCGAACGGTGCGTTCTTCCGCCTTGGCGTGAACGGGGACTACACGGGCCTCGCCGCACACCAGTTTGGCAGCAGCGGGCCGCTGATGCAGGCGGCCGACGACAGCTGGTATGCGATGACCGGCTCGGCGATCATTCACGTCGCCTTCGGGCCGCCGCCGCCACCGGCGGTCGGCTTCGACAGCGACGCCGCCGCCGACATGCCGCTCTACGACGCGACGACCGGCACGTGGCGCATCCTCACCTCGGACAGCGCCTACCGCACCTCGTGGCAGATCTTCTGGGGCGGCCCGGAGTACACGCCGGTGCCGGCCGATTACGACGGCGATGGACGGCTCGACGTCGCCGTCTATCACGCCGGCCGCGGCATGTGGTACGTGCTCACGTCCTCGAGCAGCTTCACCGCGGCGATCGTGAAGACGCTCGGCGGTGTCAGCTACGCGCCGGTGCCCGCCGACTTCGATGGCGATCGGCACGCCGATCTTGCGGTGATGCGAGCGGGCATCCTGACCGTCGTACGGTCGAGCGGCCTGCCGACGATCTCGTACACACCCGGCGTGGCCGGCGACGTCCCCGTGCGCGGCGACTTCGACGGTGACGGCACCGCCGATGCCGCGGTCTATCGTCCCGCCACCGGCGCGTGGCGGATCCTCACCTCGGGCAGCAACTTCGCGACGCTCGTGACGAAGGCGCTCGGCGGTCCGGGGTACGCGCCCGTCACCGGCGACTACGACGGCGACAGCAGGACCGACGCCGCCGTCTACAACGGTGCCACCGGCGACTGGTCCGTCCTCCCGTCGTCCACCGGGACGGCTGTCACGATCGGCTGGGGCGGCGCCGGTTACGCCCCCGTGCCCGGCGACTACGACGCCGACGGCAAGCACGATCTCGCGGTGTACTCGGCCGACAGGGGCGAGTGGTTCGTCCTCCAATCGAGCAGCGGCTTCACGACGACGCGGTACGAACGGTGGGGCACGTCGATCGAGTCGCCGGTCACGACGCTGCCGGTGCGCACGACGTGGACCGACGCGCTGCGCGCGAGCGACTTTGACGGCGACGGCGCCAGCGACCTCGTCGTGTATGAGCCGTCGACTGGTGAGTGGACGATTCTCACCTCGAGCAGCCGCTTCACCCAGTCGCGCACGATCACCTGGGGCGGCGCGACCTGGGACCTCGCCGTGCCAGGCGACTACGACGGCGACGGCATCGCCGACGCGGCCATCTTCAATCCCGCGACGGGCGTTTGGTCGATCCAGCGGTCGACGCGCGGCCCGATCGCCGTCACGCTCGGCACCTGGGAGGAGATCCCCGTCCCAGGCGACTACGACGGCGACGGCACCACCGATCCCGCGATGTTCACGCCGTGGACCGGCGCCTGGCAGATGCGGTGGTCGTCCTTGTCCCCCTCGTTCACCGTCGCGCGGACGGTGACCTACGGTGCCGCCTGGTGGACCCCGCTGACCGGCGACTACGACGGCGACGGCCGCACCGATCTCGGGCTCTACGACACCGCTCGCGGCCGCTGGGCGGCGGCGCTCGGCACGGCCAACTACACGACGCAACTGACGCTGCTGTGGGGCGGACCGGGACAGACCGCCGTCGCCGGCGACTACGACGGCGACGGCGCGATCGACATCACCGTCTGCCGCACCGCGACCCGACGGTGGTGGGTGCTGAAATCCGGCTTCACCTACTCGACGGCGTTCGGCGTCACGTGGAACGGCGCGATCGACACGCCGCTGTCCGCCGACTACGACGGCGACGGCATCAGCGACATGGCCTCGTACGACTCGACGACCGGCGAGTGGCGCCTGCGGCTGTCGTCGAGTGACTTCACGCTGACGCTCGACCGCACGCTCGGCGGATCGGGGTACGTGTTGCCGCGCACGCCGTGACCGCCCGCGAGCTCAGGCAGCTCACGGCGCGCCGCTGCTCGACGAAAGGAAGTCTCATGAGTACGCGCCTTCGGCCCGTCGCCCTACTCGGCATCCTGCTGCTCGCAACCGCCGCCGGCGCCGCCGCACAGACGACGCCCAAGTACGAAGTCGTGCATCGCTTCACCTATGCGGAAGGCGGCTATCCACACAGCATCCTGACGCAGGGAAGCGACGGCGCTCTCTATGGGACCTTGAAATGGGGACCATGGGAGATCTTCAGGATGACGCTCGACGGCGTCGTGACTCCGGTGAGTACCGGCGTGAGTGGACCGATCGGCGGCCTGCGCGAGGGCCTGGATGGAGCGTTCTACGGCACATCCTATGAGGATGGAGCCGCGGGTGCCGGGACGATCTTCCGGGTCACCCGCTCAGGCGCGCTCACCGTTCTCCACGAGTTCACCGGATCGACGGAACCCGCTTCCCTCGACGGGAAGCATCCGTCCGACGTGCTCCTCCAGCTGCCCGACGGCAGTCTCTACGGCACCACGCGCGAAGGGGGAATCGGGAATGCCGGCGTGGTGTACCGGATTACGCCCGGCGGAATCTACAAGACGCTCTGCAGCCTGCCGTCCCAGAACATCGCCGATGCCGGCCCCCGCGGTCCGGTCATACAGGCTGTCGGCGACCCGGACGGGTTGTACGGAATGTCGGCCAGCGGTGGACGTTACGGCAAGGGATCGATTTTCAGAACGACGACCGGCAATCCCGACGCATCCGCGGCGCCGGTGACCCTGCACGACTTCCAGGGAGCACCAGACGACGGTGAGAGCCCGGACTGGGGACTGATTCAGGCACCCGACGGCAACTTCTACGGCATGACGATGGGCGGAGGCAGGTGGGGAGGCGGGACCGTCTTCAAGGCGACCCCGTCCGGCGAGGTCACGATCCTGCACTCGTTCGCCGGCGGCGCCAACGATGCCTGGTGGCCGAAGGGCGGCGTGATCCTGGCCCGCGACGGGAGCTTCTACGGCGCCTCGCACGATGGCGGCGTCTACAACTTCGGGACGGTCTTCCGCATGACTCCCGCCGGCGACGTGACCGTGCTGCATTCCTTTTCCGGACACGACGACTGGACAGACGGGGCCACCGCCTACAACGGACTGATCGAAGCGAGCGATGGCACGCTCTACGGGTTCACCGCCGGCGGCGGTGGCACGCAGTGGCTGGGCACGGTCTACCGCATCCGCTTCGTCACGCCACCTGCGCCCATCGTCGGCTACGACGGCGACGCGATGGCCGACATGCCGCTCTACGACGCGGCCACCGGCACGTGGCGCATCCTCACGTCGAGCAGCGAGCATCGATCGTCGCTGCGCATCTACTGGGGCGGACCGGACTACGTGCCGGTCCCTGCCGACTACGACGGCGATCGACGCCTCGACGTCGCGGTCTACCGGCCAGCGAACGGAACGTGGTACGTGCTGACGTCGAGCAGCGGATTCATGGAAGCGATCGTCAAGACGTGGGGCGGCCGCGGCGTGACGCCCGTGCCGGGCGACTACGACAACGACCGCAGGGCGGACCTCGGACTCTACGACGTGGCCACCGGCACGTGGCAGATCCTCACGTCGAGCAGCGGATACGGCTCGTCCCTGTCGGTCACGATCGGCGGCCGCGGAGACGTCCCCGTGCCCGGCGACTACGACGGCGACGGCGCGACCGACGTCGCCGTCTACGCGCGGGCCACCGGCGCATGGCGGGTGGTGACGTCAACCAGCGCGTTCACGACGTCGATCGCGAGAACCCTCGGCGGCCCAGGGTCGGCGCCGGTGCCTGGGGACTACGATGGCGATCTGAAAGTCGACATCGCCGTGTACGGTCAGGCCTCGGGCACGTGGTCGGTCCTGCAGTCCTCGACCGACACGGTCATGACAGCCGGCTGGGGCGGCACCGGCTACACGCCGGTCCCGGGTGACTACGACGGCGACAAGAAGGCCGACCTGGCCGTCTACGCGCCGGCGACCGGCGGTTGGTACGTGCTGCAGTCGAGCAGCGGTTTCACGACGACGCTGTGGGCGCTCTGGGGCGATCCGGCCGACCGCGTCGTGAGCATCGTGCCGCGCTACCTCGCGTGGACGGACGCGCGGCGCGCGACCGACTTCGACGGCGACGGCACCTCCGATCTTGCCGTGTACGAGCCGGCGACTGGCGCGTGGTCGATCCGCGATTCGAGCGCGAGCTTCAACGTGACGCGCACGATCGCGTGGGGCGGGGCCGGCGATACGCCGGTGCCCGGCGACTACGACGGCGACGGCGTCACCGACGCGGCGGTATTCAACAGCGGCTCGGGCGCCTGGTCCGCGCAGCTCTCGTCTGGCGGCGTCCTGACGAAGACGCTCGGCCGATCGGGAGACATCCCGCTGCCGCGCGACTACGACGGCGATCTGATCACCGACATCGCCGTCTACACGCCGTCCACCGGCGACTGGCGATGGTTGTCGTCGTCGAGCGGCTTCACCGTGACGACCACCGTGACGTGGGGCATCGGCAACGACTGGACGCCCGTGCCCGGTGACTACGACGGCGACGGCAAGGCCGATCTCGGGATGTACGTCGCGTCCACCGCCGCGTGGGCGGTGCTGCTCTCGAACCAGGACTACACGACGTGGACGTTCATCCTGTGGGGCGGTCCCGGTCAGGCCGCCGTCCCTGGTGACTACGACGGCGACGGCGCGATCGACTTCACGGTGTGCCGCACGGCGACTCGGCGGTGGTGGGTGCTCGAGTCCGTCTTCACCTACACCACGGCGTTCGGCGTGACGTGGGGATGGCCGATCGACACGCCGCTGACCGGCGACTACGACGGCGACGGCATCAGTGACATGGCAAGTTACGACTCGGCGACTGGCGAATGGCAGCTGCGGCTGTCGTCGAGCTACTTCACGCTGCCGGTCACGCGTACGCTCGGAGGGCCGGGCTTCCTGTTGCCCCGCTAGCCGATCCGGCTGCGGAATGCGCGGGAGCACCGTATACTCCCGCGCATGCGACGCACAGCGACATTCGCAGGCGGGCTCCTGATCGCGGTTCTCGCGGCGGCCGTCTCGGTTCCCGCCCGTCAGGCCGACCGCCCGCAGGCAGGTCCCAACGCCAGGCTCTTCGCCGACATGCGATGGCGGCCCATCGGACCCAATCGCGCCGGCCGGACGAAGGCCATGGCGGGTGTCGCCAGCCAGCCCTTCACCTTCTATATGGGCATGGTGAACGGCGGCGTATGGAAGACCGTCAACGCCGGGCGTACGTGGACGCCGATCTTCGACGACCAGCCGACAGGCTCGATCGGCTCGCTCGCAGTGGCGCCGTCGGATCCCAACATCATCTATGTAGGCACGGGCGAAGGCCTGCAGCGGCCGGATCTCGCGATTGGCGACGGGATGTACAAGTCGACCGATGCGGGAAAGACGTGGACGCACCTCGGCCTGCGCGACACGCAGCAGATCGCTCGAGTGGAAGTCGATCCGAAGAACCCGAATCGCGTCTTCGTCGCGGCGCTGGGACACCCGTACGGCCCCAACGGGGAACGCGGCATCTTCCGCTCCACCGACGGCGGGCAGACGTTCCAGCAGGTCCTCTTCCGCGACGAGAACACCGGCGGCAAGGACGTCGACATCGATCCGTCCGATCCGAACATCGTCTATGCGGTGCTGTACGAAGGACGCCAGGGTCCGTGGGAGAACGCCGCGTGGGGCGGCACGGGCGGCGTCTACAAATCCACCGACGGCGGCACATCGTGGACCGAAATCTCGAAGGGGCTGCCCTCCCCCCTCGGAAACGCGGAGCTCACGATCGCGCCGAGCAACCCGAAGCGGCTCTACGCCTACGCGACGGCCGTCCCCTCCGGCGGCGGACGCGGCGGGCGTGGCCGCGGTGACGCGCCGGCCTCCAACCCGATCTACCGATCGGACGACGGCGGCGGGACCTGGGCGCCGGTGTCGAACGACATGCGCGTGGGCCTGAGCAACGAGGCGTCGATCTGCGTCGATCCGAAGAACCCCAACTGGTTGATCGTCACGAGCCAGGTGTCGTACCAGAGCTCGGACGGCGGCGAATCGTGGGTGCCGTTCAAGGGCGCGCCCGGCGGCGACGACTACCAGTACGCGTGGATCAACCCGAACAACACCGACATCATCTTCGCCGTCGCGGATCAGGGGGCCGTCGTCTCGCTCGATCGCGGCCGCTCGTGGAGCTCCTGGTACAACCAGTCGACCGCCGCGATGTTTCACATCACGACCGACAACGCGTTTCCGTATCGCGTCTGCGGCGGACAGCAGGACAGCGGATCGGCCTGCGTCGCGAGCCGCGGCAACGACGGCGCGATCACGTTCCGCGAGTGGCATCCCGTCGGCATCGAGGAGTACGGCTACGCCGCCCCCGATCCGCTCGATCCCGACATCGTCTACGGCAGCAAGGTGGTGACGAAGTACGACCGCCGCACGGGACAGGTCTCGGATGTCGGCCCGATCGCGGGTCGAGGAGGATTCGGAGGCGCCGCGCCGAACGCGCCCGTCGTGAACCGCCAGGTGCGCACGCAGCCGCTCGTGTTCTCCATGGCGGACAGGAAGTCGCTCTTCTACGGCACGAACGTGCTCTGGAAGACGATGGACGGCGGGATCAACTGGAAGCAGATCAGCCCGGACCTCACGCGCAAGACGCACGACATGCCGAAGAGCGTCGGCAAGTACACGGCGCAGGCCGCCACGGGACGCCAGGCGGACGAGAACGGCGCGCGCGTGATCTACACGATTGGACCGTCGTACGTCGACGTCAACCGGATCTGGATCGGTACCGACGACGGCGTCATCGCGACAACGGCCGACGGCGGACTGCACTGGACCGACGTCACGCCGAAGCAGATCGGGTCGTACTGGAAGGTCTTCATGATCGAGCCGGGCCGCTTCGATCCGTTGACCGCCTACGCCGCCGTCAACACGCTGCGCCTCGACGATCAGAATCCGCATCTCTTCCGGACGCACGACGGCGGCAGGACCTGGACCGAGATCGCCGGCGGCATTGCCGGCGGCAATGCGCTGAGCGCCATCCGCGAGGACGTGAAGAAGAAGGGACTGCTCTTCGCCGGCACCGAGACTCAGGTTTTCGTGTCGTTCGACGACGGAGACCACTGGGAGTCGCTCCGGCTCAACATGGCGCCTTCGTCCGTGCGCGATCTGCAGGTGAAAGACGACGACCTGATCGCGGGCACGCACGGCCGCGGCATCTGGATCCTCGACAACATCACTCCGCTCCGGCAGATAGAAGGCACCAAAGAGGACGAAGGCACGAAGGACCGGTTGTACAAGCCGGCGGCCGCCCTGCGCGTGCGCTGGAACACGAACACCGACACGCCGCTGCCGCCGGACGAGCCGCGGCATCCCAATCCGCCCGAGGGCGCGATCATCGACTACTACCTCGCGCGCGACGCGTCGGGGCCGACCGTGCTCGAGATCTTCGACACGGGCGGCAGGCTGGTGCGGAGCTACTCGAGCGCGGAGCCGCCGTTCCCGCTGCCCGATCCCAGATTCAACGCACCGCTGCCGCTGTACTGGTATCGCCAGCCGATGCCGCTGCATGGCACGGCGGGCATGCACCGCTTCACGTGGGACGTGCACTACCAGCCGCTGCCCGGCGGCGGACGGGGCCTGGGCAGCCTGCCGATTGCCGCGGTGCCGTACGACACGGTGCCGGCGCCGACGACGCCGTGGGTGGCGCCGGGGCAGTACACCGTCAAGCTGACGGTGAACGGCGCGACGTACTCGCAGCCGATCACCGTCAAGCAGGATCCGCGCGTCAAGACGCCGGCGGTCGCGATGCAGCAGGTCTACACGCTGTCGCGCGCGATGTACTTCGAGGCGAAGGCGATTACCGAGGCCGCGGCCGCCGCCCAGGCGGCCGGCCGGACTGACGGCGCGGCGGCGCTGAACAGCGCGGCGCAGGCGCTGCGCGGCGTGATGAATTCGCTGCAGGCCGCCGACGTCCCCGCCACGACGCGGCAGCTGAAGGCCATCGCGGACGCCCGCGCGGCGGCGTCCGCCGCGATGACAAAGTGGACAAGCAGGTAGAGCTCCGGCGCGAGCTCGGCGTCAGCGATCTCACGCTGACGCAGATCCTCTTCATCGTCGGCCTGCCGTGGGTGGGCGTGGCGGCCAAGCAGGGACCGGCGCACGTCCTGCTGTGGCTCGCGGCGATCCTCTTCTTCTACCTGCCGTCGGCGGCGGTCGTGATTCACCTGAACCGCGCCATGCCGCTCGAAGGCGGCCTCTATCAGTGGGCGGCGCGCGGCTTCAACGAGCTCACCGGGTTCCTCGTCGCGTGGAACCTGTGGCTGTTCGCGATCCTCAATACGTCGGAGACCGGACTCCAGGTCACGCAGTACTTCCGCTACATCCTCGGCGAGCGCGGCACGGCGCTCACCAGCCACAGCGGGTTCGTGCTGGCGACCAATGTCGTCGTCATCGCGGCGCTCGTGGCCGTCACGGTCGCCGGCCTCAACATCGGCAAGTGGGTGCACAAGGCCGGCGGCGCGCTGATGCTCGGCACGTTCGCGATGCTGGTCGCGCTGCCGTGGCTCAACGTGTGGAACGGATCGCTCGCCGCCTTCCGTCCGCTCTCGGCGGCGATGCCGGCGATGACGCTGCTCAGCGTCAACATCTTCGCGAAGATGGGGTTCGGCGCGCTCGGCGGGTTCGAGTACGTGGCGATTCACGCCGGCGAGTGCCACAGCCCGGAGCGGACGATTGCGCGATCGGTGTGGCTGGCGGCGCCGATCATCGGCCTCATGTTCGTCTTCGGCACGGCGTCGGTGCTCGCGCTGGTGCCGATCGAGCAGATCGATCTGATTGCGCCCATCCCGCAGGTGCTGAGCACGGGCTTCGCGCCGCTCGGGTCGTTCCGGTGGATCGCGCCGGCCGCGATTCTCGTCCTGCTCTGCATCCGCGTGGCGCAGGCCAGCGTGATGTTCGCCGGGACGACGCGGCTCCCGATGGTCGCGGGCTGGGACGGCCTGCTGCCGGCGTGGTTCACGCGGCTGCACCCGCGCCGGTTGACTCCGGTCAACTCGATCGTCTTCGTCGGCCTGGTCACGCTCGCGTTCAGCGCGGCCGGGCTGATCGGCGTCGGCAAGCAGGAGGCGTTTCAGCTGCTCTGGAACGCGTCGGCCATCTTCTACGCGCTGACGTATCTGGTGATGTTCGCGCTGCCGATCGCGGGGGTCCCGTCGCCGGCGTGGCTCAAGGTGGCGTCGGCGTCGGGATTCCTGATGACGCTCGCGTTCGTGGTGCTGTCGATCCTGCCGATCATCAGCGTCGAGAGCCGCCTGGTCTTCGCCCTGAAGATCTCCGGCGTCGTCATCCTGACCAACGCGATCGGCGCGGCGATCTATCGCGCGAGGCGCGCGCGCTAGAGCCTCTGCTCTCGAGGCGCGTCAATGCACGGTCGCCGCCTCGGCGGACGCGGCCGCGACGGCCGGCAGCGTGACGACGAACGTCGAGCCGTGGCCGGGGCCGTCACTCTCGGCGCGAATGCTGCCCTTGTGCGCGTCCACGAGCTCGCGCGCGATCGACAGGCCGAGCCCCACGCCGTTGCTGCGCCGCCCGGGCGCGGGATCCGCCTGGCGGAAGGGATCGAAGACGTACGGCAGGAAGTCGTGAGAGATGCCCGCACCGGTGTCGTTGACCGCGACCTCGACCGCCTCGGGCAGCGAGCGCACGCGGATGCTGACGCGGCCGCCGTCGGGCGTGAACTTCAGCGCGTTGGTCACGAGGTTGAAGAAGACCTGCTCGAGCCGGCGGCGATCGCCCTGCACGACGAGGGGCGGCACCGGCGAGATGTCGATGCGCAGGCCGCGGTTGGCCGCGATCGGGATGTTGGACTCCATCACCGACTGAAGCAGCGCGCGCAGGTCGACGTCGCCGATCGCCAGCTCGAGCCGCCCCGAGCGGATGCGCGAGAAGTCGAGCAGCTCCTCGACGAGATCCTGCTGCCGCGTCGCGTTGTCGAGGATCGACTGGATCGCGCGATCGCGCCCCTCGGCGTCGAGCGTGCCGCGCTGCAGGAAGGACGTCCACCCGAGGATCGCGTTGAGCGGCGCGCGCAGGTCGTGCGACAGCATCGAGACGAACTCGTCCTTCTGGCGGTTGGCGGCTTCCGCCTCGGCGCGCGCCTGCTGCGCCTCTTCATAGAGGCGCGCCCGCTGGACGGCCTGCGCGCACTGCTGGGCCAGCGACGCCAGCAGGCTGCGGTACTCGTCGTCGAAGTTGACCGGCGCCGACATCGTCGGGGTCGCGGCGTTCTACTACGCGGCGCCGGTCAACTTCGACGACGAGTACCGCAGCCTGCTGGCGTCGCTGGCCCAGCAGTGCGCGCAGGCCGTCCAGCGGG
>Ga0075364_10001626_pt1 | contig 12310 bp, 5 predicted proteins | sample EndMetdeltDD1764_FD_71517 | JGI IMG/M metagenome (GOLD analysis project Ga0075364, IMG submission 71517) | Populus endosphere microbial communities from Tennessee, USA - Endosphere MetaG P. deltoides DD176-4 | ecosystem: Host-associated > Plants > Roots > Endosphere | place: USA: Tennessee... | reverse complement strand
GCTGATGCAGTTGCCGTTGAGTCGCGTGAGCCCTTGCCAGTTGTCTCGCCGCTTGGCGCGTCGGGTGCAGCTGTTGTCGTTGGTTCCGCTGCTGTTGTCGTTGGTTCCGCTGTTGTTGTCGTTGGTTCCGCTGTTGTGGTCGGTGCGGACTCGTCCGTCGACGTCGGCGGTTCTGGATCTGCGGTCGCACAGGCCGAGACGGCCGAGCTGCCTGCAGTGTCGTCGGTCGCGATCGCCGTGAGCTCGCCGCTGACGCCCGCCACGTCGAGGGCGAACTGGCCGAGCTGATCCACAGTCGGGCTGCCGAGCAGCTTGGCCGCCTGGGGCCGCTCGGGGGAGCACTCCGGGCTGAGGTAGACGTCGACAACGACACCGCCGTTCGCTCCCGACACCGATCCGGTCACCGTCGTGCCGTCGGTCGCCAGCGACGACACCGCGATGATGTTCGACTGCCGCCGAGTCACCGCCGGTCCGGCGTTGCCATCGATCTCGTTGTCGCGCACGACCACGTCGGTCGGAACGAGCGCGAGCAGCGCGCTGAGGTCGACCGTGCCTGTGCCGAGAGCGGCTGCCACCGTCTCGGGCGTCGCACCGTCGATCGCGATTCCAGCGCCGGAGCTGTCGCGCACGATGTTGTGCTCGATCGTCACGTGTGACGCGAGTTGAACGATGATGCCCGTCGAGAAGCCGCGCAGGGTGAGCCCCTCGATGGTGACGTTCTCGGCGGCGACCGTCAGACCGTCGACGCCTTTCGCTCCGACGAGTACCGCGCCGTTTCCTGTGATCGTGACCGAGTCGGTGATGACGGGCAACGGTGACGCCACGTTGATCTCGGCGGCAACATCGAACGAGATGGTGCTTGCGCCCGGAGCGGCGTTGGCTTGCGCGATCGCCTCGCGCAGGGTGCCGGCTCCGGTGTCATCCGCCGACGTCACGACGAGGTCGGTGGCGGGCGCCGCAGATGTGCGAGCAGGCCGCACGGGGGAAGTCGTGGCAGCGCGGGCAGGCAGCGAGGCCGCGAGCATGCTGATGATGACCAGGAGTGTGGTCGTGATCGTGATTCGACTACGCATCGCTCCGCTCCTTGCTGCTCTCGGCCGCTGATGTGCCGGGCGAACTGGTGGTGCTCGAATTGGCGACCGCCGCGTGCGCGACGGGTCGCGTGACGACGGCACGCTGGCCGTCGCTCGCCGGGTCGGCAGCGCCTTGGAACAGCTGCTCTACCGCAGTGGGCGCCGGGCCGGCTGCGACAGGTCGATCATCAACACGTCGAAGATCATCGCCAATCCGTCCGTTGCCCACCCGGCAACGGTGCACTCGAACACTTGCGGTTTACTTGCGGTCTAGCGATGATGTCTGCACCCATCGTCGGTGGCGACCGGACGGCACCGCTGTGGGGGGAGCGTGGACGTGGGTGAGATCGATGTCCGAATTCTCGGAACGTTGGACGTGCGCCGGTCGGGCGAACGTGTCGACCTCGGCCTGCGCAAGGCGCGGGTGCTGTTCGGCATGCTCGCAATCAACGCCAACCGGCCGGTGCGGATGGAGTTGTTGGCCGAAGCGATGTGGGATGGCACGCGCCCGCAGCAGTGGGAGAGCGTGATTCACAGCCACGTGTCCCGGTTGCGGCGTTCGCTCGAGCCGGGCCGCGCACCGCGCGCCACGTCCGATCGCCTGCAGACCCACGGAGGCGCGTACGTGCTGCATCTGGCCGACGACGAGCTGGACGCACTCCGCTTCGAGCGGTGCCTCAGCGACGGCCGCGGAGCGCTGGCCCGGGGCGACGTGAAAGCCGCGCATCTCCTGCTGGAGCAGGCCGTTCGCGAGTGGCGCGGCGACGTGCTGGCCGACATCGTCGATCGACTCGCGCTGGCCACGGATGTGAACCGCCTCGACGAGCTGCGGCTCGTCGCGCGTGAGGGCTTTGCCGAAGCAGCAATCGCGGCGGGCGAGCACGCGACGGTCGTTCCGGATCTGGAAGCGCTGGTCAACTCCCACCCGCTGCGCGAGCGGGCGTGGGAACTGTTGCTGCTGGCGCTGTATCGAAGCGGGCGGCAGGCCGACGCGCTGCGCCGCTATCACGAGGTCCGCTCGATCCTCGTCACCGAGCTCGGCATCGAGCCGGGAGCCGCCCTGCGCGACCTCGAGCAGGCCATCCTCCGCCAGGACGCGCTCCGTGCGGCAGGTGCGAGCCCGCCTGACGCAAACCCTCAGGTGGAGGTCGAGGTTTCGTCGGTGGCGATGCCGGCGTGGCTGCAGCCTCCGTCGGATGAGTTCGTCGGTCGCGCGTACGAACGAACTGCCCTTCTGCGCGCAGGTGTCACGGCGCGGTCCGGCGAGCGCCGTCTGGTGCTGGTCACCGGCGATCCAGGCGTCGGCAAGACGCGGCTCGTGCGCGAGGTTTGCCGCGAGCTGCGCGACGACGGCGCGATCGTGCTCGGCGGCCGATGCGTCGAATCGCCGCTGCACGTGTTGCAGCCGTTCGCGGAGGCGTTGGGGCGACTCGGCTCGGGGCTCGCCGAGATGCTCGCCGGCAAGTTGCCCGCCGAGGTGGGCACCGTGGCGCCGCTGGTGCCGGAGTTCGCGGCGCACGCGCCATCGCTGCCGCCGCTCGACGCGGACGTGCAGCGCTATCTCATGTTCCGCGCGATCAGTGCGCTGCTCGACGGTCGGGTGATCGGACGCCCACTCGTGCTGGTGCTCGACGATCTGCACTGGGCGCTCCCTCCTGCGCTTTCATTGCTGGCCCATGTCCTGGGCGACGGTGACCGCGGTTCGCTCCTCGTCGTCGCGACGGCGCGCGATGCCGAGACCAACGACGAGTTCGACGCGCTGCTGGCCGACATGCGACGCGAGCGCCGCCTCGAACGGATCGCGCTGGGCGGTCTTGAACCCGACGAGGTCGGCCGACTCGCCGTCGCGAGGGGATCCGTCGGAGGTTCGACCGATCTGTTCTCGATGACGGCGGGCAACCCGTTCTACATCGAAGAGCTCGTTCGTCACGTGGCCGAGAGTGGTGGTGACCTTCGGGGCAGCTCGGTACCCGACTCGATCCGCGACACGATCGCACGCCGCCTGCTCCGCCTCCCCGACGATGCCCGCCGCGTGCTCGGCATCGCTGCCGTATGTGGCGAGCGGTTCCGGGTCGACGTGCTCGCCGGCGTGGCGAGCGCGCCGGCGGACGAGGTCGAGGATTCGCTGGCCGCAGCACAGCAGGCGGGCGTCGTGCAGCCGGCCGCCCGCATCGGCGAGCATTCGTTCTCTCATGACCTTGTCCGCACGGTGCTTCGCGACGGACTCGGGCGGGCGCGGGAGGCACGGCTGCACCGCCGCATCGGCGAGACGCTCGTCGCGCTCGACGGCGACGATGCGGAAGTGGCGCAGCACCTGCTCGCGGCCGCGTCGGACGGCAGCGACGTCGCCCCGGGGGCCGAGGCCGCACTGCGCGCCGCGCGCCGCGCGGTGAGTCGCTACACCTACGACGACGCGATCGGCGTGCTGCGATCCGCACGCGCCGCGCTGATCGGTGCGCGCGTCGTCGATCCGGCCCTCGCTTGCCGGGTCGCGATCCAGCTGTGCCAGGTGCTGCGCAGCGCCGGGGAATACGAAGAGCGTGAGCCGCTCCTGGCTGAGGCGTGGGACGACGCCTGCCGCAGCGACGATCCGGAGTTGATGGCCGACGTGATCATCGAGGGGTGCGGGGGCACGATCAACCCCGCCGAGCCGTGGCCGTCGCGGGCCGAGACGGTGCGGGGCCGCCTCGATGAGAGCTCGCCGAGGACGTTGATCCTCGCCGCGATCATGTGCCACGTCCTGTCGCGGCGCCCTGGAAACGGCGGTCGCGATCTTGCCGAATGGGCACTCGCTCGCGCCGGGTCGTGCTCGCCGGCGGTTCGCAGGTCCATCATCAACTTCAGCCTGAGCGTCGTCGGCGCCTGGAGCCCTATCGAGCGGGTCGTCGATCTGGCTCGCGCCGCGGTCGAAGCCGCGCGCGAAGACGGTGACGCGCCGGAGCTGGTCGAGTCGTTGAGTGCGTTGCGCCGGGCGTATCTCGCGGGAGGGGACCTCGCCAAGTCCGACGAGATCGGTCGCGAGTACGAGGATCTCGTCCGCACGATCCGGATCCCGCGATACCAAGCGGGTGTCGCGCAGCGCAGAGCCATGCGGGCATTGCTCGCTGGCCGGTTCACAGAGGCGCAAGCCCATGCCGAGGAGGCCGTCGCGCTGCAACCGAACGCCGAGTTCTTCGAGGGGCTCGCCGTCCAGCTCTTCGCGATCCGCTTCCTGCAAGGTCGCCTCCACGAGGTCAAGCCGGCAGTCGAGGCGTGGGCGCAGCAGAACCCGCGGACGGGATGGACGATCGGTCACGCGATGTTGCTGACGATGACCGGCGACGCCGAAGCCGGGCGCGAGATGCTGGAGCCGTACGTCACCGCGCGGTTCGAGAACGTGCCCCGCGACGAGCTGTACTTCCTCACGCTCAGCACGGCCACGATGGCAGTCCTCCAGTTGGGCGATCGCGCCGCGGCGGAGGCGCTGTACGAACTGCTCGCGCCGCACGCATCGCGCATCATCGTCGCCGCCGAGGGTGCCGTGTGCTGGGGCTCGATCCACCGCTTCCTCGGGCCGTTGGCGGTCGTGTGCGAGCAGCCCGATCTCGCCGCGATGCACTTCGAGGCGGCGATCGCGGCGCACGAGCGGTTGGGCGCGTTGCCCTTCCTCGCAGCCGATCGAATCGCCTTCGCGGACCTTCTCGACGCGTCCACGCGGGACACGGTGCGCAGTGGCGAGCTGCGGCGCACCGGTCTCGCGCTGGCACGCCAGCTCGGCCTTGCAGTCGCCGCGACCGCGCCCTGAGCAGAGCTATGTTGCCCGGATGACAACAGGTTCGTCGGAGGATGGTTCGAACAGCGGCGCGACCGGCGCGCTGGCCGGGATCAAGGTGCTGGAGGCCGGGCTGCTGGTGCAGGGTCCACAGGCGGCGGCAACACTCGGCGACTGGGGCGCCGATGTCGTCAAGATCGAGCTGCCCGTTTTCGGTGACCAGAGCCGCTGGCTCCCGGTTGCTCCCGGCGACGGGCGGGCGCCGTTCTTCATCGGCTGCAACCGTGGCAAGCGGAGCATCACGATCGACCTGCGCCGGCCAGAGGGGCGGGAGACGTTCCTGCGGCTCGCCGAGCGCGCCGACGTGTTCATCTCCAACTTCAAGTCGGGCACGCTCGACGCGTGGGGATTGTCGTACGACGACGTGTCGGCGCGCAACCCGCGCATCATCTATGCCGCGGGCACCAGCTTCGGCACACTCGGTGCCGATGCGGGGCGCGAGGGAGCAGATCTCAGCGCGCAGGCAGCCGGCGGGCTGATCGCCGGCACCGGTGCCGACGGCGCACCGATCACGCCGATCGCCGTCACCATCTGCGACCACATCGCCTGCCTGAACCTCGTCGGTGGCATCAGTGCCGCGCTGTTCGCCCGCGAGCGAACGGGCCGCGGTCAGCGCATCGACGTCTCGCTCCTCGGAGGACAGGTCTGGGCGCAGGCGTCGGAGATCACGGCCGCGATGTTCACGGGCGCATCGGCCGGTCGATCGAACCAGGGCCACCCGTTGATCCCTGGCGTGTACGGCGTGTTCCCGACGCTCGACGGTTGGATCGCGATCGTCGGTGTCGCCGGACCGGATCGGGCACGGTTCTACGAGGTTGTCGGCCGGGCTGACCTGATTGAGCGGTTCGCGCAGCCGCTGTACTTCGGCGAGACCAAGCGGGCCGTCTTCGCCGAGCTCTCGGAGACGTTCTCCACCCGATCGACCGCCGACTGGTGTGCGCTCCTGACGGAGCACTCTCTTCGTCACGCGCCGGTCCGCGATTACGCCGCCCTCATCGCCGATCCCGGCGTGTGGGAGAACGGCTACCTCGCCCGCACCGCTGACGGAGATCCGGTGGTGGCATCGGCCGTGCGGTTCAGCGACACGCCGGCGCGTACGGGCGAGATCGCACCCGAGCTCGGTCAGCACACCGAGGAGGTCCTGCTCGAGCACGACTTCACGTGGGACGACATCACCGCCCTCCGCGACGCGGCCGCGATCTGAGGCGTGTGAGCGACGGGTCCGCTGACCTGGCGGCCACGGCGTGCTGCGTGATGTCGTCTGCACGGGCCGGTTCTACGACTTCCTCGAGCGTCGCGACGGACAACGGGCCGGCGCTGAAGTCGACGAGCGTTCATCTCGTCGCGCGAGTGGGACGTTGTGCCCTACGCGCGCGCTGCGGCGATCTCTACCGTGATTGGTGCAAGAGACGAAAGAGGAGGCCGCCATGAGCGAGCCCACATTCACCCCCGAAGTCGTCGAGCGACTGCTCGACCGGATCAGCGAGGCATCGGTGCGGATCTCGAAGGACATCGAGACCCAAGCCGCGTTGATCGACCGGCGGATCAAGGTCCTGGTCGATCAGGGCGAGAAGATCACCCGCCGGCTGGTCGAGACGATCGACAAGGATCTGCGCGCCCAACTGGTGTCGCTGCGCAAGGAGCTCGAGCAGCTGGCTCGCCGCCTCGTCGAGCTCAGGACCCAGACGCAGAAGAAGGTTGCGACGAGTTCCTTCGCCGCGTCGAAGCCCGCCACCAGGAAGATGGCAGCAAAGAAGCCGGTGACCAGCAAGCCCGCAGCAAAGAAGATGGCAGCGCATCGGCCGGTCGCGAAGAGGACCGCCCGCAAGCTCGCTGCGTGAGCGTGTCGCCGTCGCCTTACACCGAGGGCTCGTTCCGGCATCGTCGCCATCGACTGGCCTATGAGGTGCATGGCGACGGTGAGCGCCTCGACGTGCTCACGGCCTGCTGCTCGATGTCAATCTGAACCGCGGCATCGCCCGTGCCCTGGCGGCGCGGGGCAACCGCGTGGTTCTCCTCGACCTTCTCGGTCACGGGACTGATCCTGGAGATGCCGGTTCTGGAACGCGCCGCACCCGCCGTTGCGTTGACATTCGTCCCGCTCGTGCTGGCGCTGCTTCGAGCTGCGGCTCCGTCCGGACCGGCTGACCGGCGAGATCGCCGACTTCCTCGACCTTGTCTGGTCGGACGACGTGCGGTCGACGACGTGTAGCCCGGCGATCAGCCGGCCCGCTCGTGACCTTCCCAGTAGGGGCGGCGCAGCTCGCGCTTGAGCGGCTTGAGCGCGCCTGAGAGCGGGATCGGCTCGGTACGGAACTCGACCGACTTGGGCACCTTGTACCCGGCGATCGCGGCCCGCGCATGCTCTTTGATCTCCTCCTCGGTGGCGCTGCTCCCCTGCCGGAGCACGACGATCGCATGCACCTGTTCGCCCCACACATCGTGAGGGATGCCGATGACCGCGACCTGTTCGACGTCGGGATGGGTCGAGATCGCGTTCTCGACCTCGATCGAGTACACGTTCTCGCCACCGGTGACGATCATGTCCTTGACGCGGTCGACGAGGTACAGGTAACCCTCCTCGTCGAGGTGCCCCTCGTCGCCGGTGCGGTACCAGCCCTCGCGGAACGCAGCCGCGGTCTGTTCGGGACGACCCCAATACTCGCGCATGAAGTTGCCACCGCGGGCACAGATCTCGCCGTTCTCGCCGGCTGCTGCTGCGGTGTTGTCCGAGCGGCGCACACTGACCTCGATGCCGATCGCGGGACGACCCGCCGAACGCAGGACGTCACCCCCCCTGCGATGGTCGGCAGGTGTCAGGATCGTGAGGATCGACGAGCACTCGGTCATCCCGTATCCCTGCCAGAGATTGATCCCAGGAAACGTCGACATCACGCGATCGAGCAGGGCAGCCGGCATCGGCGATGCGCCATAGACCAGGTCCCGTAGAGACGCCATTCGCTCCGGCCGGAACTCGGGATGGTTCATCAACATCGCGATCATCGTCGGCACCATCACGGTCCAGTCGACTCGGTACTTCTCGATCTCCTGCAGCACCTGACCGGGCTCGAAGAGCGGGACGAAGACAGAGGTTCCTCCCGTCGCGGGGATTCCGGTGATGCCTCCCATCGAGGCGGCGTGGAACATCGGCGTCTGGTGCAGGTAGACCCGCGTGTCGTCGAAGTCGACTGACAAGCCGATGTGGTAGAAGTTCAGGATCTCGGCGCGCTGCTCCAACAGCGCGCCCTTGGCCACCCCCGTGGTGCCACCGGTGTACATCAGCACGACCGGATCGGTCTCGTCCGGTTCCGGCGGAGCGAGTGGTTCACCGCTCGCGATCAGTTCGTCGTAGCGCAGGTCGAAGGGCAGGTCGCCATCGCCGATGAGCACGACGCGACGCAACGGCAATTCGGCGCGGACCGCGGCGATGTTGCGGGCGAAGTGGTCGGCGAAGATCTCGTCGACGAACACGACGGACGTTCCGGAATCGCGGAGGATGTGCTGCAGTTCGGCGCCGGCAAGCCTGAGGTTGAGCGGGTTGATCACGCCTGCTCCGAGGAACCCGGCGTGGAACAGCTCGAGGTACTGATGGCTGTTGGCCGACATCACGGCGAACCGCTCATCGGGTCGCATGCCGAGTTGGTGCCGCATCGAGTGCGCGAGTCGCATCACTCGTTCGCCGTGTTGGGCGAACGTCGCGCGATAGGCCCCATCATGGAACCCGACCTTGTCGGCCCACCGTTCGATGGCGGGAAAGAACTGGCGATGGTAGATGAGCTCTTTCATGGTTCATCCTTCTGATGCGGCGGCTGCCGCGTCCAACTGAGCACGCGTCACGCCACATCGTGTCGCCGCGTTATCGAGCAGTGCGTTCACCGCGTCGGGCCTGGGGACGCTGGCGATGCCCAGCGTCAACAGCTCAGGCTCGGGTGTGGTGGCGATGAGGTCATCGGCTGCGCAGCGGGCGACTCCGGGATCGACACCAACGCCAGTCAACGTGTCCCAGAAGATGCCGGCGACGAGACCTGACGGCCGCTCGGCGGGGCCGGGCGCCAGCGTGGTCTCGGCCGGAACGATGCTGCCGTCGGGGACCGTTGCATTGTCGGCGGCAGAGTCTGCCGGGACCGAGTTGTTGACGGGCACGTCGGGGGCGGTGGTGGTCGGGGCAGCCGTCGTCGGCGGCGGGATCGTGGCCGGCGCTTCGACGCTCGATGCCGTGCGTGCCTCGACGGCCGTGGCCGGGTGCTCGCGAACGGATGCGACGAGCACCGTCAGGCCGACAGCTGCCAGCGCACATCCGGCCACCCAACCAACGGTCGTCGTCCTGTGCCTCCCGGCAGCGCGGTCCGGTGTTGTCGGACCCATCGAGAGCAGACCGCGACGATCGGCTTCGCGTAGTAGGGGCGGCACGACGACCAGTGCGGACAGCAGCGCGACGGCGATGTTGATCGTGACCACCATGCCGAAGTCGGCGAGTAGCGGGAGCGACGAGAACATCAGTACCGCGAATCCGCCGAGCGTCGCCAACGCCGATGTGAAGAACGCACGCCCCGCCCGCTCGGCGGCCACGCGTGTGCCTCCTTCCGGGTCGAGGCCCTTGGCCCGTTCCTCCGCGTACCGGGCCACCAGCAGGACGCAGAACTCGGCACAGGTCGCCACGACGAGCGGACCGCCCACCGTGGTCAGAGGGCTGAGCGTGATGCCGAGGACGCGCACAAGGGTTGCCGCGGTTCCGACGGCGAGCAGGACCGGGATCATCGTCACCAGGCCGCGGGCGAGGTCGCGGGAGCGGAGGATCACGAAGGCGCCGACGAGGAGCAGCGCCACGATGGTGAGCTGAGCGCGGTTGGCCGTCAGGTTGTCGAGCAACCCGACTCCCACGACCACCAGTCCGCCGGTCGTCGCCACCGCGCCCGACGGGAGGGGGGCGCCCTGGCCTGGATCGGTGATCGCCTGATGGGTTCGCTGCAGGACCTCGGCGCGCTGCTCGAGCGACGACGGCCCCACCTGGAACAGGACCTGGGTCACATTGGCGTGATCGGTCACGAGCAGATCCTGCAGCGCAGGCGGCGCGACGTTGTACGCCTCCAACATGTCGAGCCCGGTCGGTGGCAGCGACGTGGTGTTCGGCACTTCACTCAGCCAGCCGACGGTCGTCGCCAGGCTCGATGCCTCCGCCAGTTCCGGGTTCTCGCTCGTCACCCGCGTGACGAGATCGAAGACGAAGGCACCCATCTGGTCGGTGAAGACCCCGTTGGACGGCGCGGTGTTCGTCTCGACGAAGACTCCGAGGGTGGTCGCGAACCCGGTCTCTCGCTCCAGGATCCGTGCGTTCTTGATCGACGCGCTCGATTGGTCGGCCCAATTGATCGGGTCGCTCTCGATCTTCGACCCGCCCTCGAGGACGAGGCCGAGCACGGGCACCGCGACCGCGATCAGCACGAGCGGGAGCACAGCGGCCCGCGGTGTCCTGCCGAGACGGTCGACTGTCTTCTCGACCCATCCGCTGGCCGGTTCGCCTGTCGTCGGCGAGCGTCGCTCGCGTGCGCCGATGATCGTGATCGGCAGCACGATTCCGGCGATCAGCAAAGCGACGATGCCGATCGAAAGGAGGACGCCGAAGTCCTGCACCATCGGCACCTTCGACATCCTCACCGTGAGGAAGGCGATGACCGCCGCGACCGTGGCGGTGACGAGCGCGGGGCCGATCCGAAGCAGCGTCTCGCCGTACGCGTCGCCGCAACGCCGCTCCTCCTCGATGCGGTTCTGGATCTGGATCGCGAACTCGATGCCGAGTCCGATCAGGATCGGTAAGCCGGCGATGGTGACGAGCGACAGCTTCGTGCCGGTGAACCCGAACACGCCGAAGCCCCATGCCACACCGGCGGCCATGCCGAGCAGTGGCAGCAGCCGCCAGCGCACCTTGAACGCGATCAGCAGGATCACGACCATCACGAGCACGGCGATCCCGCCGAGGGTGAGCATGCCGCCCTGGAGGTAGTCGTTGATGTCGGTCAGGAACGTCGGCGTACCGGTGATCACCACGGTCGCGTTGTCGAAGCTTCGCCCGCGGAATGCGTCGTGCACTGCACTCGACCCTGTGGCGAGGTCGTCGAGTGGGGCGTTCCCGATCAGTAACCCGGCGAACACCGCATGGCGCGCATCTGGGATGAAGGCGCGCAGGGCCTTGCGCACGACGAGTGCGTCGTCTGCTGGCTCGACAAGGCGTCCCGCTGAGTCGGTGGTGAACCCGTCGTTGCCGAAGATGAGGAACTTGACCCACGTGGGGTCACTCAGATCCTGCTTCTTGACGGTGCCGATCCGCATCGCCGTGATCAGCGCGTCCTGCTGGCGCCGCGCGGCGGCGACCGAGTCTGGCTCGCGCTCGATCGTGCGGGCGATGATCTCGCTGGCGACACCGTTGGTCACGAGATCGCTGGTCCACTGCAGCAGGGTGACGGGTGAGACGACCGAGTGCACCGCGCTGCTGCTGCGCAGGGCGGCGTCGATCTCGGTCAACTGGGCGACGTTGGCGGCCGTGAACAGATCAGCGACCGTCTTGCCCCGGTCGACGGTGAACAGCACGACCATGCTCTCGCCGCCGAACAGGCTCTGGTAGCGCTCGTTGTCCTTGGCCACCTTCGATGCGGGATCGATGTAGCTGTTCTGGCCGGTCGAGAAGTCGAGCTGGCGGAGGCCGAAGCCCATGCCGAGGGTGACGACGGCAGCCAGCGCGAGGGTGATTGCGGTGCGCTTGCTCAGGAACCTGGCCTGCCCGATCCAGTAGCCCCGGCTCATGACGCGATACGGCCACTCTTGACGGACCCGCGTCTTGGCGGGCGCCCAGCGCGATTGAGCATCTCGGTCAGCTCGGTCTCGATGTGGTGCGCCATCGCAGTCACATCGGGCGCGGTGTCGTAGTCGCCGGTGACGCCGAAGGTGACTCCACCGTTGTAGGACATGATCGCCACCCCGATCCGGACGCCTTCACTGACCGGCACGTACGGCAGGTACTCGAGCATCTCCCGGCCGAGCGCGTAGAGCGGGAACTGCGGTCCGGGCACGTTGGTGGTCACCGTGTTGATCACCCGCTGTGGGAGCGTGTGCAGGGTCGTCATGATCGTCCGTGCGGCGAGGGCCAGTGCTGCGGGAGGAACGAGTTCGGCCGCCGAGACCACTGCCTTTCCCGAATCGATCTCGTGCGACGTCTTGAGCATTTTCATCTGGTTGCGCACCGCGGCGAGGCGTTCGACTGGATCGGCGATGCCGATCGGCAGGGTGGCGATGATCAGCGAGACCTGGTTGTTGGCGGAGTGATCGGCACTGTCGCGCACCGAGACCGGCACCAGCGAGTGCATCACCGCATCGTCGGCCACGGGCTCGCCGCGGCCGAGCAACAACGCGCGGAACGCTCCGGCGATCGCTG
>Ga0075364_10001625_pt1 | contig 12311 bp, 9 predicted proteins | sample EndMetdeltDD1764_FD_71517 | JGI IMG/M metagenome (GOLD analysis project Ga0075364, IMG submission 71517) | Populus endosphere microbial communities from Tennessee, USA - Endosphere MetaG P. deltoides DD176-4 | ecosystem: Host-associated > Plants > Roots > Endosphere | place: USA: Tennessee... | reverse complement strand
ACGGTCATGACTGACAACGACCGCCCCCGCCTTCCAGCGCGAGAGAAGATCGATGACGGCAATGCGCCCCTCTCTGTCGAGATTGTTGGTCGGTTCGTCCAGCAGGAGAAAATCCGGCTCGCGAAAGACCAGTGCCGCAAGCCCCGCACGCGTACGCTGCCCGCCGGAAAATGTGGCAAGAGACGTCTCCGGCCCCGCATCGAGACCGACGTCGGACAATGCCGCAGCCATCCGCTCTTCAAGCAGCCAGTCGATGGTTGAGATTTCCTCGGCCGTCGCACCGCCGGCAACCGCTTTGCCGAGAAGCGCAAGCTCGGCCGTGACGCCAAAAAGATCGGTAATCGTCGCGCCGTCATCGACCTGCACGTTTTGGCGCATCATGCCGATCCGTCCGCGGACGGAAACCGAACCCGTCTGTGGCTGCATATCTGCGGCGACAAGTTTCAGGATCGTCGTTTTGCCGACGCCATTGCGGCCGACAAGCCCGACCCGTTCGGGACCGAAACTCAGATCGATATTGGAAAAAAGCGGGCGTCCGTCAGGCGTGGACCACGAAAGATTGGACAGGGTGATGGAAGCAGGCATGGATATGGTTTTCCTCAATGGCAAGGCAAAGCGGCGTTGCGATCGAGATGAAATCCATTGCTGCACACATCCTGTTGGTATTGCTGACTGCCCCGTTTCTATCGACGGATAGAGACCAAAGCAAGGCGGGCGGCAGCAGGACTGCCACCCGTCAAAGTGATCAGAGCTTGACCCAGCCACCGTTCTTTTTCGAAGAGGCTACGCAGGCCTCGACAAAGGCTACACCCTTCACGCCGTCATCGACGGTCGGATAAATGACGGCCTTGTCGAGCTTTGTGCCATTCTTTTTGGCGTTGATAGCCAGTGCCGCTTCCGAATAGATCGTTGCAAAAGCTTCGAGATACCCTTCGGGGTGACCGCCGGGAATACGCGACACGCGCGCAGCAGCCGCCCCTGCACCTGCGCCATTGCGGGTAATCAGCCGCTTCGGCTCACCAAACGGCGTGTACCAGAGCAGGTTCGGGTTTTCCTGGGACCATTCCAAGCCACCCTTTTCTCCATAAACGCGCAGCTTCAGCCCGTTCTCATTACCCGGCGCCACCTGGCTGCACCACAACATGCCCTTTGCGCCTTCGGCAAAACGCAGCATCACATGCGCATTATCGTCCAGCCTGCGGCCCGGCACAAAACTGTCGAGATCGGCGGCAAGGCTTTCCAGCGTCAGGCCGGTCACGAAGGAGGCGAGATTATAGGCGTGCGTGCCGATATCGCCGGTGGAACCGCCTGCCCCCGACTGCGCCGGATCGGTGCGCCAGACGGCACCCTTTGCCCCGGTCGCCTCGGCGGCTTCGGTCAACCAGTCCTGCGCATATTCCACCTGCACCACGCGCAGCTTGCCGAGATCGCCATTGGCGATCATTTCGCGCGCCTGCCGCACCATCGGATAACCGGTATAATTATGGGTGAGGATAAAAAGCGCATCGCTTTCATCCGCCAGCTTTTTCAGCTTCTTGGCGTCGGCCAGATTGGAGGTCAGAGGCTTGTCGCAAATGACATGGATGCCACGCTTCAGAAACTCGCGCGCCGCTTCGAAATGCACATGGTTGGGCGTGACGATCGACACCGCCTCGATACCATCCTTCAACCGCGCCTCGCGGATCGCCATGTCCTTGTAGGAACCATAGGTACGCGCCGGATCAAGACCCAGTTCGCGACCGGACGCCGCCGCTTTTTCCGGCGTCGACGACAGCGCGCCAGCGATCAGATCATACCGGTCATCCAGCCGTGCCGCCATGCGGTGCACCGCGCCGATAAACGCGCCCGAACCGCCACCCACCATGCCGAGACGGATGCGCGGCTCGCGGGCCGCTTCCTTTTTGCCTTCGATTGCCATGAAATATCTCCGTGAAATGTCTGTCGAACGGTTGCCCCTCATCCGCCTGCGTCCTGCGGACCCTTCTCCCCGTTATGACGGGGAGAAGGATGTATGCCGCACCCTTTCCGTCTATCCACAACGTCGAGCGTGGCACGTCCCCTCTCCCCGCCTGCGGGGAGAGGGTTAGGGGCAACTCCACCCGCAAAGCAACGGCAACCTTCTCTATCGTTAAAGCCCCAGCATCCGCCGGTTTGCCGCCTCGTCCGTACCACCGGCGGCAAAGTCGTCGAACGCGTGTTCCGTCACCCGAATGATATGCGCCTTGACGAACTCGGCACCTTCGCGCGCGCCGTCTTCGGGGTGTTTCAGTGCGCATTCCCATTCGACCACGGCCCAGCCGTCGAAATCGTTGGCCGCCATCTTGGAGAAGATCGAACCGAAATCCACCTGTCCGTCGCCCGGCGAGCGGAAACGCCCGGCGCGGTTCACCCAGCTCTGAAAACCGCCGTAAACGCCCTGCCGACCGGTCGGATTGAATTCCGCGTCCTTGACGTGGAACATCTTGATCCGGTCCTTGTAGATGTCGATATTGTCGAGATAATCGAGGCATTGCAGCACGTAATGCGACGGATCGTAGAGCATGTTGGCGCGCGGGTGGTTTTTGACGCGCTCCAGGAACATCTCGAAGGTTATGCCGTCATGCAGGTCTTCGCTCGGATGGATCTCGTAGCAGATATCGACATCGTTTTCGTCGGCATGGTTGAGGATCGGCGTCCAGCGTTTCGCCAGCTCATCGAATGCGGTTTCTACGAGACCGGCCGGACGCTGTGGGAACGGATAGAGGAACGGCCAGACCAGCGCGCCGGAAAAGGTCGCATGCGCCTTGATGCCGAGATGTTTTGAGGCGGTGATCGCCATCTTGACCTGCTCGACTGCCCATTCCTGCCGCGCTTTCGGGTTGCCACGCACTTCCGGTGCAGCAAAACCGTCGAACACTTCGTCATAGGCCGGATGCACGGCCACAAGCTGGCCTTGAAGATGGGTGGAAAGCTCGGTGATATGAACACCGTTCTCCAGAGCGACACCCGCCAGTTCGTCGCAATAATCCTTGGAGGTCGAGGCCTTTTTCAGGTCGATCAGCTGGGTCGCCCATGTGGGCACCTGCACGCCGAGATACCCCTTGTCCGCCGCCCATTTGGTAATGCCGTCCCAGCTGTCGAACGGTGCCGTATCGCCTGCAAACTGGCCGAGAAAGATGCCCGGCCCCTTGATCGTCTTCATCAAAAATACCTCCGCTTTTCAAAATTCAAAACATGGACCGGGCGCGCAGGTAAACAACCATGCGCGCCCGGAAAAACCAGATCAGAACGGTGAGTCAGGGAAATAGAATTCCTTGGCGTTGTCCTTGGTCACCAGCGTTGCGTCGAGAATGTAATTGCCGCTGACCGGAACCTGATCGTAGAAACCACCGGCGGTGAGCTGCATGGCTGTCGCCACCATCGCCGGCGGGTAAAGCACGTCGACCGGCATCATCTTGTCGCCATCCATGACCTTTTTGATCATGTCCTTCGAACCGGCACCGCCAACGACATATTTGATATCCGTGCGCTTGGCCTGCTCGATAGCTTCCAGCACGCCGACAGCCATGTCGTCATCCTGACACCAGACCACGTCGATCTTCGGATACTTAGTGAGATAGTCCTGCATCACGCGAAACGCGTCGTCACGGCTCCAGTTGCCATACTGGCGATCCAGAATTTTGACCTTCGAGCCTTCGATACCCTTGTCGAAACCATCCTGACGCTGCTGGTCGATCGGGATCGGGAGACCGCGAATGATCACCACTTCGGCTTCCGGCGTGGTCTTGGCGATATACTGGCCGGCCACTTCGCCGAGCGCCGGGTTGTTACCGGCGACGTAGAGATCGCGAATGGTGTTGTCGTTGACGGAAGGCGCACGGTCCACCAGCGCCACGAACTTGCCGTCGTCCTTGACCTGCTGGATAGCCGAAACGAGCTGATCCGGGTCGGTCGGCAGGATGACCAGCGCATCGATGCCCTGCACGGCCAGATCCTGCACGGCATTGGCCTGACTTGCCGGATCGGCCGAGGTCTTGACGATAACGTTGAGGCCCTTGTGTTCAGCCATCAAAAGCTTGGCGACACGTTCGGCATGGAAAACCACGCCCGCCGTCCAGCCATGGTCGGCAGCCGGAATGGAGACGCCGATCGTCACCTTCTTGGCTTCCTGCGCCCAGCTGAGCGTCGGTGCCATCACCACCGATGCAGCAAGCACTGCTGCGGCAATCCCAAAAGTTCTTCTACGCATGTTCTCTCTCCCAAGAAAAACGGGGTCTCTCCTCCCGACCGGACCCGCCCCAGATGGTCCGGCGTAACCCTGAAACCCGCTACTTTCGCATCAGCGTACGCTGCACCAGCATGGCGATGATGATGATCGCCCCCTGGATCGCGCCAATCAGATATTCGCTGACGAAATTGGAAAGCAGCATGATGTTGCCGACGATCTCCAGAATGAAGGCCCCGCAGATCGTGCCCCAGATACGCCCGACGCCGCCGCGCAAAGCCGTGCCACCGACAACGACAGCGGTGATCGCCTGCAATTCCCACAGAATACCGGTCGTCGCCGACGTCGAACCCAGGCGCGGCACATAGATGATCACGGCAACGGCCACGCACAGGCCCTGAATGACATAGGCGATCGTGCGTACCTTTTTGACCGAAATGCCGGAATAACGCGCCACTTCCTCATTGGAACCGACAGCGATCACATGCCGGCCATAACGGGTGCGGTAGAGCACGAAGGCGGCAATGGCGGCGGTCACGAAAATAACGATGATCGGGATCGGCACGCCAAACACATCGCCAAAATAGACCGGGCGATAAAGCTGCTGCAATTCGCGGTCGCGCACGGTGATCGAACCACCCTGGCTCAACCACGTCGTCAGGCCGCGATAGATGCCCATCATGCCGAGCGTGGCGATAAACGGCTCGATCTTGCCGACCGTAGTGATCAGCCCGTTGGTCAGCCCGCAGGCCGCCCCTAGCGCCAGAGCCAGAAGCATGGCCGCCACCAGCATCAGCATGGGATCGGCAACCGCACCCGAATTCATGAACAGGATCATCAGGCTGGCGACGAAGGCAACCATCGCGCCAACCGAAAGATCGAGCCCGCCCGACGAGATCACATAGGTGGCACCGAGCGCAATAATGGCGATGAAGGCGCTGCGTGTGATGACATTGGTGAGGTTGGCGAGTGAGACGAAATTCGGATTGGCGAAATACCCCAGCACCAGCAGCAGCGCCAGCGCCACGAAGGGCGCAATCGCTGCCATGTCCCAGTCTTTCGACGTTTTGGGTGCCTTTGTCGTGTCCGTTGCCACAGCGTTCATGCCGCCTCTCCCGCACCGGTCTTCACGCCTGTCGCCAGCTGCACGATCTCGTTTTCGTTCATGTGGTCCCCTTCCACTTCGCCGACGATCCGGCCCGCGCGCATCACAAGAATGCGGTCGCAGATGCCGATCAGCTCCGGCATTTCGGAGGAAACGACGATGATCGAGCGTCCCTCCCCGGCCAGACTGGCGATGAATTTATAAATCTGTTCCTTGTTGCCGATATCGATGCCGCGCGTCGGTTCGTCGATGATGACGACCTGCGGATCGAGCAGCATCATTTTCGCCAACAGCAGTTTCTGCTGGTTGCCGCCGGAAAGCTGGCCGGCAAGAATGTTCTTGGTGCCGGTGCGAATGTCGAACTCCTCGATCGCCTTGTCGAGCGCATCGCTCTCTTGTCTGCGATCGATCTGGAACCCGCGAATGAATTTTCCGAGCGAGGCGAGCGTCAGGTTGGTGCGCAGGTCTTTTGTCAGCAACAGACCCTTGCCCTTGCGGTCTTCCGACAGATAGGCGACGCCTGCCTTGAGGCTGGAGTGAACATCGGTGAAAGCCACCGAATGGCCGCGCAACGTCACCTTGCCCTTGCCGGGACGCAAGCCCACCAGCCCTTCCATCAACTCGGTACGACCCGCGCCGATCAAGCCGGCGAAACCAAGGATTTCGCCCTTTCGCAGGCTGAATGTGGCATTCTGCGCATAACCCGGCACATCGAAATTTTCGATATTCAGCACCGTTTCGCGCGCGACGGCGGCATGGCGGTCGGGATAGAGCTTTGCCACATCACGCCCCACCATCAGCCGCGCCATATCGGCCGGTTGCAGCTCCGAAGTCTCGTGCGACGCCACCAGCCTTCCGTCGCGCAGCACCGTCACACGGTCGGCAATCTCCTTCACTTCCGGCAGGCGGTGCGAAATGTAGAGCACACCGACACCCTTGGCGCGGATATCGCGGATGACTTTCAGCAAGGCTTCGGTTTCATGCGGCGTCAGCGAAGCGGTCGGTTCGTCGAAAATCACGATACGGTGCGGCACCAGCAGCACGCGGGCGATCTGCACCAGCTGTCGTTGCGCGATGGAAAGACGGGAGACGATAGCATTCGGATCGAGATCGCCGCCGAGATCGTGGATCGCCTTGGCGGCCCCTTCGTTCATCGCCCGGTCATCGACGGCAATGCCTTTGCCGAGTTCGCGGCCGAGATAGATGTTCTGGGCAACGGTCAGGTCCGGTGCCAGCAGAATTTCCTGATGCACCAGAACGATGCCGTGGTTTTCCGCATCTACAGGACCGGAAAAGCTCACCGGCTTGCCACCGATACGAAGCTCGCCACGGGTCGGCTGATGGTTGCCCGCGAGGATTTTCATCAAGGTGGATTTGCCCGCACCGTTTTCACCGATGATGGCATGGACCTCGCCTGCCCGCACGGTCAGGTCGATATCCTTCAGAACCTCGACAATGCCGAAAGTCTTGGAAAGTCCCGTGCCTTGCAGCAACGGAACGGCGTGATCGGTCGCTGCCACGGGCGCGGAAACGCTCATGGGCAGGCCACCGAATTCAGGTGCGTCGATACGCGTCCGAACGGAAACGCAGATCGAACGCCAGCCTCCTCGCAAGCGGTCGAATGCATTGATAGTCCTCCTGATCCGGGAGGCTAGCCAAGATTATGAGGTACGTAAAGCAGGAATTGCTGATGCAGCCTCAACCAAATGTGAGCACATAAACCGACAGGTTATCAACAATGTTCACAGTAAAGCCTGTTGACGATTTAGTTATCACTAATATAAATTAAATTCGACTGATAACGCAGCCGAAGCCCGGCGCGGCGGACCCCCTGAAAAGGTGGCGTCGGGCCTCTGGCGCGGATCAGCCAATTCAATAACGTCAAATATTTACGGGCAGAAACGGATATCGTTTCTGCCCGTAAATGTGTTTAGAGAACTGTCTACAGCCGCTTAGACATAACGGTTGACGACGTTTTCGAGATATTCCTGACGACCGGATTTCGGTTCAGGATTGATGTTTTCGCGCTCCACCTTGGCGGTGATCTGTTCCAGCGTGTAATCGCCGCGCAGCATCTTTTGTGCTTCCGCATCGTTCCACTTGGCGTAACGGTCGGCGAGCGGCTTCGACAGCGCACCGTCTTCCACCATCTTCGCCGCAGCCTTCAGGCCACGTGCGCAGCTGTCCATACCACCGATATGACCGATCAGCAGGTCTTCCGCATCGATCGACTGACGGCGCAGTTTTGCGTCGAAATTGGTGCCGCCGGTGGTGAAACCGCCTGCCAGCAGAACCTGGTAATAGGCCAGCGCCATTTCCGGCACGTTGTTCGGGAACTGGTCGGTATCCCAGCCGGACTGGTAGTCGTTGCGGTTCATGTCGATCGAACCGAAGATGCCGTGCGCATTTGCAAGCGCCAATTCATGCTCGAATGTATGACCGGCAAGGATCGCATGACCCTGCTCGATGTTCATCTTCACTTCGTTCTCAAGGCCGTATTTCTTGAGGAAACCATAAACCGTGGCGACATCGTAGTCGTACTGGTGTTTGGTCGGCTCCTGCGGCTTCGGCTCGACAAGGATCGCGCCCTTGAAGCCGATCTTGTGCTTGTAATCGACCACCATGTGCAGCATGCGCGCCATCTGGTCGAATTCGCGGGAAAGGTCGGTGTTGAGAAGCGTTTCATAACCTTCTCGGCCGCCCCAGAGAACATAGTTCTCGCCGCCCAGCTTCATCGTGGCGTCCATGCAGGTCTTGATGGTGGCTGCCGAATAGGCAAACACATCCGGGTCCGGATTGGTGGACGCACCCGACATGAAGCGACGGTTGGAGAACAGGTTGGCCGTGCCCCACAGAAGCTTTACGCCGGTTTCTTCCTGCTTCTTGGCAAAATAATCGACGATCTCTTCGAGGTTTCTGGTGTTCTCGGCAAAGGTCTTGCCTTCCGGGCGCACGTCGGCGTCATGGAAGCAATAATAAGGCGCGCCGAGCAGCGAGAACATTTCGAAAGCGACATCGGCCTTCAGCTTGGCCTTGTCCATTTCACCGTCATACCAGGGACGATCAAAGGTGCGGCCACCAAACGGGTCTCCGCCTTCCCAGGCAAACGAGTGCCAATAGGCGATGGCGAAACGGAGATGATCCTCCAGCCGCTTGCCCGCGACGATCTCGTCGGGATTGTAGAAACGATAGGCCAGCGGATTGGTGCTGTCCGGGCCTTCATATTTGATTTTCTGGATATCGCCGAAAAAGCCGGTGCTCATATTGGTCTCCTCCTGAAAAGACTTGGGTAATGCTGCGCATCATTTTGAGGTACGTAACTCAGAATATGACGTACGTACCTCATTGCAAGATAAAAATCGCCGCATCCGCAGCGATCTTCGATTTTGAAGGTATGGAGCGGTGAGATTGTCATTCACCGCCCGAGGGAAATCCCTCTTGTCAGAAAATCAGCCGGCCAACGCGCGGATGGCGGGATAGGCGGCACGGTAACGGCCATAAGCCGCCTCATAGGCTTCGCTCAAACCAGCCACCGGATCGATGGTCGTTTCGGTTTTTGGCGCGGTGCAGACAGAAACCGGATCGGCACCGGTTGCAGCGATCAGGCCAAGACGAGCAGCACCGAAGGCCGCACCGAAATCGCCATCGGCCGGAATATCGACCGGCACACCAAGCGAGGTGGCAATCGACGCCAGCCAGTAGCGTGAGCGCGAACCGCCGCCGATGGCGGTGACACGCTCGATCTGCGTACCCGCCGATTTCAGCGCTTCGAGATTGTCGCGGATGGCGAAGGTCACACCTTCCAGCACGGCCTGCGTCAGCACCGCGCGGCTCGATTCATGCTCAAGTCCGAGAAAGGCACCACGAATGACGGCATCGTTGTGCGGCGTGCGCTCGCCGGAAAGATACGGCAGGAAGGTAACGCCCGAAGGAGCCTTCAAGCTATCGCCAAGTTCGGAGACCAGATCGGCAGCCGCCTTGCCGCTGACCTTTGAATGCCAGTTCAGCGCATCGGTGGCCGAAAGGATGACGCCCATCTGGTGCCACGTTTTTGGCAACGCATGGCAGAAGGCGTGCACGGCGCTTTCCGGCTTCGGCAGATAGCTGTCGGTGGCGGCAAACAGCACGCCCGATGTGCCGAGCGACACGAAGGCAGCACCGTGGCTGACCGTACCCATGCCGATGGCCGAGGCCGCATTATCCCCTGCCCCGCCGGCAACGACCACGCCGTCAGCCATGCCCCATTCGGAGAGCAGTTCACCGCGCAGCTTGCCGGCCTGATCCGTGCCTTCCACCAGCGACGGCATCTGCTTTTCGGAAAGATCGGTCGCCGCCAAAAGCTCCGCCGACCATTTTCGCGCACCCGTGTCGAGCCAGGAGGTGCCGGCACTATCGGACATTTCGGAAATGTGCTCACCAGTCAACCAAAGGCGCAAAAAGTCTTTTGGCAGCAACACCTTGGCAACCTTGGCAAAAATCTCCGGCTCGTTGTTTTTCACCCATGCCAGTTTTGGCGCGGTGAAACCGGGGAAAACGATATTGCCGGTGAGCTTGCGGAAAATCGGATTGGCGTCGAGTTGAGCGGCTTCCTTGTAGGAACGCGTATCGTTCCACAGGATGCAGGGACGCAGAACCTTGTCGTCGGCATCCAGCAGCGTCGCGCCGTGCATCTGGCCGGAAAGGCCGATGCCTTTCACCGCCGCCAGTTCCTTCGGGAATTTTGCTTTCAGGCCGGCAACCGCTTCCTTCGTCGCGCGCACCCAATGCTCAGGATCCTGCTCCGACCAGCCGGGATGCGGGCGCGACACATCAAGCGAACCATTGGCCGAACCGATGATCTTCTGATCGCCGTCGATAAGCAGCGCCTTGACGCCGGACGTGCCGAGATCGAGACCGAGATACATGCTGTTTCCTTTCCTCCCGCCGCCTTTAGGGCAGGTTATCCTTCAAGAAAATATCTATACGAATACGTTCCTGCGCAGCGATGACAGGTAGGCCATCGGCCTTGGCCTTCAATACACGAATGGCGCTGCGCACCTCATGCCCGGCATCCTGATTGAGGACGGCATCGATCGTGCCGTTTTCCAGAGCCGCACCGGTTGCTTGCGTCAACTCGTGCAGGATCACCACCGGCGGCGGTGAAACAGGCCGCGCCTCCAGCACCGGCAGAAGACCGCTATTGCCCGCGCCAAGACTGTAGATGCCACAGATATCCGGGTGCTGACGCAGTACATCGCCCATCAGCTTTTCCACCAGAGCCGCGTCGTCCCGGCCTTCGACCGCGGGAAGCAACGTAAAATGCGGAAAATCCTGCGCCATCACGGCGGAAAAGCCTTCGAGACGCTGACGGTGGTCGCGCACCATCAAGGAACCGGCCATCGGCACGATCTTGCCCTGACGCGACCCGAGAAAACGGCCCATCAGCGTGGCAGCGGTGCGGCCTGCGGCTATATTGTCGATACCGGCATAATGATCGCGCAGTGACTGGCTGAGATCGGATACCAGCGTCACCATCGGAATACCGGCCGCGGCGACACGGCCCGCCGCGTCGCGCACGTCGGGCGCATCGACGGCGACAAATGCGACGCCTGCCGCATCCCCTTCATCAGCCACCCTATCCAGCGCGGCAACAAGAGCAGTGCTCTCCAGCGCCGGAACATCGATCACCTGAATGCGGGTGCGTTCCACGCCGGAGCGGGCAATGGCCTCCTCGACCTCGCGGCGCAGGCCGGCCATGAACGGGTTCTCGTTCACCGGCAGAATGAAAACGAAAGGATAGACACGCCCCTTGGCGAGATTGGCGGCAGCGACATCGCGCACGTAACCCAGAGTGACAATCGCATCCTCGACCTTGATTCGCGTGCCTTCGCGCACACCGGGCCGGGCGTTCAGCACACGGTCTACGGTCGCAAGGCTGACGCCCGCGCTTCTCGCGATGTCATGGACCGTCGGCTTCATGCTCACTCCTCCGCGCCTGTGGTAGCGAAAAAGCTGAGGTACGTAAATCAGATTTTTACCGGATACATCTGCCCGGAAAAGATACGGGGCCGCTGAGGAGGACAGCGACCCCGTTACGCGCGGTGGATCTTGTATAAATCAGTGGCCGCCGCCACCACCTCCGCCGCCTTGCGGCGCAGGTTTGGCGATAGCGCCGACACCCAGGATCATCAGGCCGAACAACACGGTCAGGATCAGGAAGACATCGCTGAACGACATGACCACAGCCTGTTTCGTGGCCAGCTGCACCATCTGCTTGATCGCGCCGGTGGCCCCGTCGAGACCATAGGCATTGAGGTTCGCAGCCATGCTGTTGATCTGGTTGACGGCAGTCTGATTGCCCCAGTCGAGATGTTCGCGCAGCCGCTCGTAATGCACGTCCTGACGATTGGACAAAAGCGTGCTGATAACCGCAAGACCGACCGCACCGCCGAGGTTACGGGTCAGGTTGAACAGGCCCGATGCACCACGAATACGCGACGGCGGCAGCGTGCCGAGCGCGATATTGTTGATCGGCACCATGCAGAGCATCAGACCGAAGCCACGCAGGATCTGCGGGATGAACAGCTCGTAAAAGTCCCAGTCGGCGGTAATGCCGGTCATGATATAGGTGCCGGCGCCAAAGCTGGCGAACCCGATCACCATCATCGCCCGCAAATCCATCACCGTCGAAAGCTTGCCGGCAATCGGCGCGGTGAAGAACATTGCGAGGCCCGACACGAACATCGTTTCGCCAATCGCCAGACTGTCGTAACCGCGAATACGGCTGAGATAGACAGGATAAATATAGGTCAGACCATAAAGGCCGATACCCATGACGAAAGAGAAGATCGAACCGAAAGCAAAGTTTCGATTCTTGAAGGCCGTGAGGTCCACCACCGGAAATTCCGAGGTAAAGGCACGGTAGAAGAACACGATGGCGCCAGCACCCGAGGCAATCGCCCCGATGACGATCATGTGGTCGTTGAACCAGTCGTTGGAATTGCCCTCTTCCAGCACATATTC
>Ga0075364_10001624_pt1 | contig 12317 bp, 13 predicted proteins | sample EndMetdeltDD1764_FD_71517 | JGI IMG/M metagenome (GOLD analysis project Ga0075364, IMG submission 71517) | Populus endosphere microbial communities from Tennessee, USA - Endosphere MetaG P. deltoides DD176-4 | ecosystem: Host-associated > Plants > Roots > Endosphere | place: USA: Tennessee... | reverse complement strand
CGTACAGCGTGACCTGGGTTTCTGCCTGAGCAGCACCGGCGAAACCGGCGAGCAGGGCGGCAGCGATCAGAGTCTTTTTCATTTAAGAAATCTCCGTTGATTTGAGTGACAAGAGCAGCATTCCAGCACACCAGGTGCCGCCCCCCTAACTCCGCGAAGGGAAGTTGAAGCTATTGCATCAAAATTCGGGGGCACTGGCTAGGCTTGCTCCGGAAAAGTCCCATGATGTCCTTAATGCTGTTGGTAAACAACAACACATGTAGCAGACGCACAAGGTCTCGGATCACTGCTTGCGGCCCCGGGTGAGCGCATCGAAGATCAATATACATGCGGCAATCCAGGCAGAAGTGACCGCCCAGCCAGCCAGGACGTCACTCATGAAGTGCACATGAAGCAGTACCCGGCTCAAACCCACTGCTGCGATCAGACCGCAGGCGGCAGAAAACAGGATTGGATGACGATGCGCCGTAACAGTGCGTGCAAGCACGAAAGCGAGCATGCCGTAGACGGCGACAGCCCCCGTTGCATGCCCACTCGGGAAGCTGAACCCCTCGGCCTGAAGAAAACCGTGGGCATGTTCGGGACGAACACGCTCGAACATCGCCTTCAGTACCTTGTTGAGGGTGCCCCCGCCTGCCGCAGCCGCAACCCAGACCATCGCCAGCGACCATCGGCCATACCAGAGCAGAATCGCCAGCACGCTGGCACCCACCCCCATCAGGAAGGCACGATCACCAATTTGGGTGAAAACGGCAACCCCTTGCAGCAAACCCGGTGGCAGCGTGGCCGCCAACCCCTGGGCCAACTGCGTGTCGAGCATATCCAGCGCGCCGCCGGGCTCCCTTAAGGCATGGACGATCACGGCGAACACGCCCAGACCCACCACCGCCCATGCGAGCAGCAGCATCCGCGCACGCCCTGAGAGTTGCGTAGGCGGCCGCAAACCCTGCCCCGGGTGACGCACCCACACCCCGATGCCATAACCGATTGCACAGGCCACGAGAACAATCATGGCCGTCCAGAGCGCGCCGTATCGCGCCAGCACATCCACCCACTCAGCCATGAACACCTGCCAGAGTCGACTTGATTTCGGGCACACCCGCCAACACGCCCCCGGCCAGCGAGCGCGAGACATCCAACCGCTGCACGCGCACGAATTGCCCCTGCGCGACATCGAAATCCCAACGCTCGGCAAAACAGGACTGAGGCGTTTCGCTGTCGATCACATTGACCGAGTTCGGCACATTGCCCCGGACGCGGTGCGACAAGGCGGTGCCAGCCTGCAACACCCAGGTCCGTCGAGTCTCGCTCAACACGCTATGAACCGGCATGCAATAAGGCAGATGAATATGCCCTCCCAGGATGAAGTCCGCCCCGGCATCGACCCATTCCGGCACAGCCTGCTGGCGGCCATGCAGAAGGTTCGCACGATCGGATTCGACCTGGGCGCGCACGGGGTGGTGCGCCATAACGATGCGCACCTGCCCCGGTCGCGCCGCCAGTAACTGTCGCCGCACCCTTGCAATCTGACGGGGGCTGACTTCGCCGTCCTTATGGCGCTGCGCACGCGTGGTGTTCACCCCAATGACCAGGAACTCATCGCTGTCATACGTTGGCTCCAGATCCTTGCCAAACCAGCGCATGTAGTTGCCATAGGGGCGAAAAAGCCGCGCAAACACATTGAACAGCGGCAGGTCGTGGTTACCGGGCACGCACAGCACCGGGCAGCCCAACTGCCCGACGAACTCGGCCGCGCTTCGGAACTGACTGTTGCGCGCCCGCTGCGTGATGTCGCCCCCGATCAATACGGCCTGGGGCTTGAGGTGACTGACCAGACCGAGCAGGGCCTGCACCACGGCAGGTTGCTCGGTCCCGAAGTGAGGATCGGACATGTGCAGCACGCACGTCATTTGCGCTCCCTGAGACTTTCATCACGCGGCACCAGCAGCGACAGGCGGTCGTCGGCCACGGTGAACACCAGCGGTGCCTGCACGTGGGATATTTCCCCATCCATGGCCACCTTGACCCGCCGATTGCCCTGCGGATTGACCACCAGCCGGGTGAAATTGAAGCTGAAGGCGTTTTCGGCCTCGCCCAGACGGCTGATCAATCCCAGCGCCAGCAACTTATACAGTTGCCACGTGCCTACAGGCTTGGGCCCCATCGCCACGAGCTTGCCCCGCTCCAGATCCCTGGGATCACCGATGCCGATCTGCTCCAGTTGCAGCGCGTTATTACCCACCACCAGGGTCGGCGTACGCATATGAGTCGGGCGACCCTCGATTTCCATGGAAAGCCTCAGTTGCCGGTGCACCCTGAATAACGTGACCAGGCCCGACCAAAGCGCCACGAGGCGGCTGCGCCCATACTTCTGCTTATAGGCCTCGCGGTCCTCCAGCAAAGTCGGATAAAGGCCGAGACTGGCATTGACCAGAAATGCCTGGCCGTTGAGCATGCCCACCTGAACCGGCTCTATGACCGCATCGAGCAGGCTGCGCGTAGACCGCTCCGTATCCTGAGATATGCCGTAGGTTCGACCGAAATAATTGAACGTGCCCTGTGGAAGGATGCCAAATGGCACCCCGGAACCCAGTACCACCCGCGCCACAGCGTTCAGCGTGCCATCTCCCCCGGCTGCCACCACCACACCGCCCTGCTCCTGTGCAAGCTTGAGGGCCTTGCGAGCCGTTTCCGTCAATGTGGAAGGGTCGCTGACCGTCAGGAACGTATGTTTGCGCCCTGCCCCGTCCAGCACCTGCGCGATGGTCTGCTGCACCTCTTCGGTCGAGCTGCGGCCCGAGCCCGCGTTCTGAACGATGAAAAAAGGCGCGTCGGGCGGTGGACTTTGCCCGGCATCCGGCGTGAAGACGTCCTGCCTGGGGCCTGCCGCTGCTTCGGAAGCAGGCAGAGATTCATATGGTGGTCGCGTCATGAGGATCTTGGGTTTACGATAGTGAAAGGACATTAACGCAGCCCTTTGCAGCGCAGCAAGCATGCTGGCCCGAACCCTTCCTTCAGGAAGTCATCCGGGCACCTTTTCCGATCTGCCCCTGAGAAGACACATTCATTAGGCAGATCGGAAAGCGGTGTTCAGCAGTCGCAAATGGCGTGCTCGACCAAATATGTCCATCCTAATCAGATATTGAACTCGGAGACCCAAGATGAACGCGCCCCAGAAAAATCAGGATTTGCAGCCGCAGGATGGCATCGCGCGATTCGGCGAAGCGGAATGGAAAGTGCGGGTTGACCTGGCGGCCTGTTACCGCCTGGTTGCCTTCTACGGCATGAGCGATTTGATCTACAACCACATTACCGCGCGCATCCCCGGAACCGATAACCAGTTGCTGATCAACCCCTACGGCATGCTGTATGAGGAAATTACCGCCTCCAGCCTGATCAAGATCGACATTGATGGCAACGTGCTGGACAACCCGAATCCATCAGGCGAATTCGGCATCAACGCCGCCGGCTACGTCATTCACAGTGCCGTGCATGGTGCGCGCCATGACGTGGATTGCGTGATTCACACGCACACCCGCGCCGGCATGGCGGTGTCGGCCATGAAATGTGGCCTGTTGCCGCTGAGCCAGACCGCCATGCGTTTCTACAACATTGCGTACCACGACTATGAAGGCGTGGCCCTGGAGCTGGATGAACGCGAGCGACTGGTGCGCGACCTGGGCAACCTGGACGCCATGATCTTGCGCAATCACGGCCTGCTAGTCGTCGGTGCCAGCATTGCCCAGGCGTTCAACACGCTCTATTGGCTGGAGATGGCCTGCAAGTCGCAGGTCGACGCCATGGCCTCGAACACCGAGCTGGTGATGCCCTCGAAGGAAATCGCGCAGAAGACCTACACGCTGTACCGCCCCGAGACCCGCCGTCCTTTTGGCGAGATGGAGTGGCCTGCCATGTTGCGTCTGCTTGATCGCCGCGACCCGTCATATCGCACGTAAGCGCGTGCGTTCAGGTTCGACGGACTAAACCGCTGTTTACCCGGGAACCACCGGGCAGAACGCCGCATGCTCCCAGGGGGAGCATGCCAGTCATACCACCTGGTTCGCCCCCGGCAGGGCGCCGAACCGAAAACTCGAGGCCGTGACGCCACCGAACAGTTCGGTCTCGTGATACACCACCGCACCCGGCTCGTCCTGTGCTGCACCCAGTGCGGCCATCAAGGGCACCAGATGATCCTCCCGAGGATGCGCCCGACGCGCTGCAGGCGCCGATTCCCAGTGCATCAGCGCGTGCTTGCGCTGGTCGATCGGCCCCTGCACCAGCGTAGTCTGTAGCCAACTGTCGAAAGCTGCTGACGGTTCGGCAGCACCTGGACCGAATTGACGCAAGTTGTGGTAACTCAAGCCACTGCCCAGAATCAGCACCCCCTCGTCCCGCAAGGGGGCCAGCGCCTGCCCCAGCGCCCAGTGGGCGGCCGGATCGTAGCCCAGCTTCAATGACACCTGCACCACAGGCACGTCGGCGTCTGGAAACATCACCGCCAGCGGTGTGAACGTGCCATGATCGAAGCCACGCTGCGCGTCGGCCACCACATTGATCCCCCTTGCTGCGGCGAGATCAATGACACGCTGCGCCAGCGCCGGCGACCCGGCAGCGGGATACACCACATCGTAGGTCTCGGGCGGGAACCCGGAATAGTCGTAGATCATGCCCGGGTGCGCACCACTGGACACCGAAAACGCTGCCTCTTCCCAATGACTGGAGATCACCAGAACGGCTTTGGGTGCGCCCCCGATCTGGCGGACGATGTCGACTAGGGATCGCTCCAGGTTGTGCAAGGTTCTGCGCAGACCCGGCATATAGGGCCATGGCCCGCCACCATGAGAGATAAAGTAGGTGGGCAATCGCGAGTAGGTCATATTCGATACCTTTTGAAGGGGTGGTCATGCGCAGGTGGGCACTTGCGCCTTCGCCCGGCCGCGACCCTGTCGCTGGGGTGGGACGATGCGCCGGGCAACGACCTCTTCCTGCACGGTCGCCGCGCTGAAGCTGCACGCTATACGGGCAGCATCACGCCTTGTTGCGGGCGGCATCCACACTGAAAGCGCCACCACCCGCCACGGCGAGATAGAGCAGGATGAAGCAGAACAGCACTGCCGATTCGCCCTGATTCATCATGGGTACGAAAAAGAAACCCTTGGATGCATGGCCGATAAAGTAAGCGAAAGCCAGGAAACCAGACAGCACGAATGCGACCGGTCGCGTGGCCCAGCCCACCAGCAGCAGCAGGCCTCCCACAATCTCCAGTACGCCTGCGGCGCCCAGCAGTGAGAACAATTGCAGATTGTCGAAGTAGGCGACGTGGGGTATGCCGAAAAATTTTGCGGAACCGTGCGTGAGCAACAGATATGCAACAACGATTCGGACAATTCCTCGCACCTTTGCGGCGAGGGAGGGAGAGGCAACGAATGAGGTCATGATGGCGTTCCAGAAAAGTGAACCATCACTGTAGATAATTTACTCAGCGCGATCTATCCAGAAACTGTTGAATGATTAGTTCCTGTTTATTGATAATATTCATCTTTCAGGATCCTGATGGGTGGGACAGGCGCGATGGATACGTTGATCAGCATGCGGGTGTTCAAGGCAGTCGCGGCGCTGGGTAGCTTCACGGGTGCAGCAAAATCGCTTGGCATGTCACCCGCCATGGCCACCAAACACGTGGCACATCTGGAATCCTATTTGGGCGCGAGGCTTTTGCATCGAACCACACGCAAGGTCTCTTTGACCGAGATCGGTCGGCAGTATCTTGCGCAATGCCTGGACGGCCTGGACTTGATCGACGCGGCCGAAGCCTCCGTGTCGCAGGGGCAGGATCGCCCCAGCGGCATCCTAAAAATTACCGCCCCCGTATGGCTGGCCAACGCCATGACGGCCCAGATGCTGGCGCGCTACCAGGAAACCTATCCCGACGTCGTGCTGGATATTCAGCTCGAAAACCGTCGCGTCGATCTGGTGGCTGAAGGCTATGACTTGGCCCTGCGGGCCACCGCCGAACCCTCGCCCTCCCTGATCGTGCGGGCATTGTGCCCGGTGCCCTTCTACCTGGTAGCGGCGCGGGATTTCTTCCCACCAGGAAGTGCGCCGCACGACGTACCGGCCGCCCAGCAGTACGGGACCATCCTGCCCTCTTACGTTTCCCTGGAAAACGTGACACTGGAAGCGCCCTCGGGCCGCGTGCGCATGCAGCCCAAAGCGGTGATGTACTGCAGTGATACCAACCTGGCCCTGCAGTCGGTGCTGGCACACATCGGCATGGCGTTCCTGCCGGCCTGGCTGGTGGATGATCACTTGGCTCAAGGACGACTGATCCACGTGCTGCCCGACCACACCTTTGCACCAGTCATGCTGTACGCCGCCTACTCCAGCAGGCGATACATGACCTCGAAGGTAAGAACGTTCATAGACTTTATGCACACGGCGCTGAACAAAGCGTAGCAACCTGCCCGACAGTGTCACAGCATGCGTGGGCTACACTTACCCAGCTTTACCAGCCTTCAGGCGCGAGGCCTCTGCCTGCTGCCCCATACGCGACTCGAACTGACCCAGGAATGCCCGACACACCCCCGAACGCCACGCATGAATCGCCCATCACGCATCACCCCGACCGCGCTCGCGCGGTACGTCTGAGCGTCTGGTTGGCCACCGCCGTCTTGCTGACCGCCTGCGCATCGACCAAGGTCGGACCGGGCGAGTATCGGGTGAAAGCAGGCGACACGCTCACCAGCGTCGCCCGTGCAAACGGGCAGACCGTTGCCGCGCTCATGCGGTTGAACGGATTGACCAATCCGAACGTCATCGAAGTGGGCCAAGTGCTTAAAGTCGGCTCAGGCACGTCTGCGGCCATCAGCCCATCCAGTGCAACAGCAACCTCATCGCCCGCCGCGACACGCCCCCGCCCTGCCCCACCATCCGGACCGACCGCAGGCAGTATTGCACTGGCCTGGCCGGCCGATGGCAAAGTGGTTCGGTCGTTCAACGGCAACAGTTCCAAGGGCATCGACATCGCCAACACGCTGGGCACGCCGGTCACCGCGGCGGCGGCAGGCACCGTGGCCTATGTGGGCGACGCCCTGCGTAATTACGGCAACCTGGTCATCGTGCGCCATACCGGCAACTACATGACGATCTACGCGCACAATCGCAAGCTGCTCGTCAAAGAAGGCCAGACCGTCAAACAAGGCGACCGCATTTCCGAAATGGGCACCCAGACGAACGGGCAGGCCGCGCTGTACTTCGAAGTGCGCGCAGGCAGCCAGCCTGTCGACCCCATGCGTTTCCTGCCCGCACGCTAAACGCCTGCTTACTGCACCTGCACGTTCGCTCGCTGCACCAGTTGCTCGATTACCGGCTGCTCGCTGCGGATCTGGCTGACCAGTTCCTGGGCCGTGCCCTGCCGGGGTTCGATACCCATGGTGCCCATCGATGCACGCACCTTCTCGTCTTTCAACGCAACGGCCAGCGCGCTGCGCAATGTCTCAAGCACGGGCTCGGGTGTGCCCTTGGGCGCCACGAAACTGAACCACGCCGTCATCTCGAAACCCGGATAGCCCTGCTCGGCAATCGTCGGCACATCAGGCAGGATGTTCATGCGAGCGTTGCTGGTGATGCCCAGCACCTTGACCTTGCCTGCGTTGGCTTGCGGCATTCCTGTCGCCACCATATCGAAAAAAAGGTCGACATCGCCCTGCACCAGCACCGGCAGGGCCTGTGTCGCACCCTTGAATGGCACATGCAGCATATCGAGCTTGGCCACCTGTTTGAAATACTCCCCCGCCAGATGCGACGACGTGCCCGGGCCGAATGACGCGAATGAGGCCTTGCCTGGATGGGCCGTCAAATACTGCACCGCGTCTTTCGTGGTGGAAAACGGGGTTTTCGGACTCGCCAGCAGGACGAGCGGCCCAATGCCCACCATGCCGATCGGCGCAAACCCATCGGGATCGTAAGGCAATTCCTTATACAGATAGCGGTTGGTGACCAGCGTGGAGTTGGTCGCCATGAGAATGGTGTAGCCGTCGGGCTTTTCGCGGCTGACATAGGACGCACCGATGCTGGTGCCTGCACCCGCCTTGTTCTCCACAATCATCGATTGGCCCAGTTCCTTGCCCATTCGCTCTGCGACGACTCGCGTCAAGGTATCGGTGGCGCCCCCTGCAGGAAAAGGCGACACAACGGTAATCGGACTGCTTGGATATTTCTGGGCGAACGCTGCGGGTGCGATGGCGCAGGCAAGCGCCACGACAATGCATTTGATTCGATTGCGAAGCATGGATTCCCCTTGAATTTGTATGCGATAGACGCTTAAAATTCCGACTAGCGAAATTTTGTTTTATTTTAACTGGCCTTGCACGCGTTGAAACGTGTGGAAAACACTGAAATGGCATCCTCCCGGCACGCTGTGACACCTCTTTCGACCCGTGCGGAAAGCAGCACGCTGAGCCAGCCCGCCCGGCGCAAACGCAACCCCGACGCCCAGACCCTTGCAGAAGACTCGCCTGATTTCATTACCGCACTGGCGCGCGGCCTGCAGGTGTTGCGTTGCTTCCAGCCTGGCGTCACCACGCTTGGCAACCAGGATCTTGCTCGACTCACAGGCTTGCCCAAACCCACGCTCAGCCGTATCACTTACACGCTGACCAGCCTGGGTTATCTGCGCTATCACGGCGACAGTGGCAAATACTCGCCCGGGTATGGTGTGCTGGCGCTGGGATATGGGTTGCTTGCCAATCTCGAATTGCGCCACCTTGCACGGCCCTGCATGGCCGAGCTGGCTCAACAGACAGGCGGTGCTGTCGCGCTGGGCGTCTTCGACTCAGACGCCATGCTGTATATCGAAGCTGTCCACGGCTCCGATGCCCTGTATTTGCGGCTGCCGCCTGGTTCGCGCCTGCCGATGGGCAGTGCGATGGGTCGTGCCTATCTGGCCGGTTTGACCGATGATCAGCGCGCCGCCCTGATCACGCGCCTGGGCGCTGCAGCACCCGCCACACAGGTCTTCGAACGCGGGGGCGACGACCCCGCCAAGAAGCGGTGCAGCTTTTCGATCGGAGGCTGGCGGCCCGACATCAACGCCGTCGCGTTGTCGTTCACACCCATGACCGGCGAAGGCCGTGTGGTGATGAGCTGCGGCGGTCCGGCGAGCCTGTTGCCAGAAGCCGTGTTGCGTGATCGTGTGGCGCCGCTGCTGTGCGAGACAGTGGCTCAGATTGCGGGCTAAGCCGTTGGTATCTCAGGCCCTTAAGTACTTGAACGCCGATCACTGATTTCTCGGCAAAGACATACAAAAAAGCCCGCAGAACGTGATGTTCATGCGGGCCTGTTGCGATCGACGTTTGCGAACATCGAAAAAATTCTTGGTGCCGACGACGAGACTCGAACTCGTACAGCTTTCGCCACTACCCCCTCAAGATAGCGTGTCTACCAATTTCACCACGTCGGCACTGCTTGACTACTTGCTACGACAGATCAAAAACTTCTGCCGGACTTCCTGGCCTTAAATAAGGGGTAGCCAGGAAAGTCCAAAATTCTAGCATGGAAAAGAACCCCATGCGCGGCCTGCGAAGGCATTATTGCTTGGCAGGCTCACCAGTCGCAGGGGCCGGCGGGGTGCTGGTGTTCGCAGGTGCTGCGGGCGCAGGAACTGCCGGCGCAGCCGGAACCGATGACTGAGGTGCGGCAGGCGATCCTGCGGCAGGCGATCCTGCGGCAGGCGCCCCTGCGGCAGGCACCGAGCCGTTGGTCGAGGGCGCTGCGGGCACGGCAGCGCCAGGAACCGACGAACCGCTCTGGGGTGCTGCACCAGGCGCGGAGGGAATCGAACGATTCTGCGGGGTGTAATTCTGCATGAGACCCGAATCTGCAGGCATGGAACCTGGGCCCTTGTGCCCGATCCACGCCAGTGCGCCGGTAGCCACGAAGAACACGACGGCGGCCCATTTGGTCATGCGGGACAGGAAGTTCGCAGCACCTGATGCGCCGAACAGGCTACCGGCAGAACCCGTGCCGAAGGAGGAGCCCATATCGGCCCCCTTACCCTGCTGCAAGAGCACCAGAACAATAATGGCCAAGGCAGAAATGACCTGAATGACCATCACGATGCTTAACAAAGAAAACATGACGAACTCCGACTCCGGAAACTGATCGGGCGCCGTCTGAAGACCGCGCCACGTGATAGGTTGAACTACTGTGTCAAAACAACGCCGCACGCCAAGTGCGGCGGCCACTCATTTGGTCAGGCGGTCACGATGCGCCAGAAATCGTCAGCCTGCAGCGACGCACCGCCGACCAGCGCACCGTCGATATCGGCCATGGCAAACAGGCTGCCTGCATTGGCACCCTTGACGCTGCCGCCATACAACACTTGCACCTGCTCGACACCCAGGCCGCGCAATGCGGCACGAATGGCAGCGTGCACTTCTTGCGCCTGCTCGGGTGATGCGGTCAGACCCGTGCCGATGGCCCACACGGGCTCGTAGGCCAGCACGACCTTGGCCAGCGATTCGGCGCCCAGCGCAAGCACGGGTGCAAGCTGACGCTCAATGACTGCCAACGTGCTTCCGCTTTCGCGTTCAGCCAGCGTTTCGCCCACACACACGACTGGCGTCAGGCCGGCGGTCAGCGCGGCACGTGCCTTGTCTGCCACGATCTGATCAGTCTCACCATGCAAGGCGCGCCGCTCGGAATGGCCAACCAACACCCATTTGCAGTCGAAGTCGGCCAGCATGCTGCCGGCGACCTCGCCGGTGAAGGCACCCTTTTCTTGTGCGCTGATATCTTGTGCGCCCCAGGTGATCACGCTGTCGGTGAGCGCAGCCGCCACCTGGGCGAGATAGGGAAACGGCACGCACACCCCCACGTCGCAGGCATCTGGCGCCTGCGCCGAGCACGCGGCATGCAATTGATTGAGCAAGCGGCCATTCTCGACCAGATTGCCGTGCATTTTCCAGTTGCCCAGAACGAGTCGCCGACGCGTTGAGGCGCTGGTGTCGTCTGAAGCAGATCCGGATGGCGAGAACGTTGAACCGGTGGAATTGGATGCGGACATTGACGGATTCGGGACAGTTGAAAGTGCCGGGCGCAGGCCCGGTCAACCCATGATTGTATCGCTTTGTGGTGGACCGTGCCCGAATCGCCGAAAACTAGGTCGTCAGGATGATCTTTCCGATATGTTCACCCGACTCCATCATGGCGTGCGCCTGATCCGCCTTGTCCAGCGTGAACGTGGCGTGCACAACGGGCTTGAGCTTGCCCGCCGCAAAAAGTGGCCAGACGTGCTCACGCAGCGCGCGCGCAATGGCAGCCTTGAAGTTCACATCGCGCGGGCGCAGTGTCGAGCCGGTAATGGTCAGGCGTCTGCGCAAAATCTGGTCGGCATTGATGGTCCCCTTGGCCCCCCCAAGCAACGCGATGATGACAATGCGGCCATCATCGGCAAGCGCCTTGATATCGCGGTCAAGGTAGTCGCCCGCCACCATATCCAGAATGACGTCCACACCACGACCGTTGGTCAGGGTTTTGATTTCAGCCACGAAATCCTGGGCTTTGTAGTTGATGCCGGCATCTGCACCCAACGCCTGCACCGCCGCCACCCGCTCGTCACTGCCCACCGTCGTATAGACCGTGTGCCCCAGCGCATGCGCCAGTTGAATCGCGGTGGTGCCGATACCGCTCGCACCGCCGTGCACCAGCAGCGTCTCGCCTTCGCTCAGACGACCACGATCGAAGACATTGCTCCAGACTGTGAAATAGGTTTCCGGCAGGCCGGCTGCCTCGATATCGGACAGGCCATCAGGAATGGGCAGGCACTGCGCGGCGGGAGCAACGCAATATTCGGCGTACCCACCGCCAGCTACCAGCGCGCACACACGATCGCCCTTCGCAAAACCACCTGCAGCGGCGTCACCATCAACGATTTCGCCAGCGACTTCCAGGCCCGGCAGATCCGATGCACCAGGAGGCGGCGCATAGGCACCTTTGCGCTGAAAGACGTCGGGACGATTGATGCCTGCGGCGGTGACCTTGATCAGCACCTCGCCAGGACCAGCAACCGGCATGGGTCGCTCCACGAGCTTGAGCACCTCAGGACCGCCGGGAGTGGTGATTTCTACTGCGCGCATGTCTGCCTCCTTGATTGGAAAGCAACATTATGGCGCTGATCGGCAAGGTCGGCCTTGCTTCAGAGTTATTTTGGCGGAAGCGGTGAGATTCGAACTCACGGACAGTCGCCCATCGCCGGTTTTCAAGACCGGTGCCTTAAACCGCTCGGCCACGCTTCCACGGCACGCATTGTATCGGAT
>Ga0075364_10001623_pt1 | contig 12322 bp, 15 predicted proteins | sample EndMetdeltDD1764_FD_71517 | JGI IMG/M metagenome (GOLD analysis project Ga0075364, IMG submission 71517) | Populus endosphere microbial communities from Tennessee, USA - Endosphere MetaG P. deltoides DD176-4 | ecosystem: Host-associated > Plants > Roots > Endosphere | place: USA: Tennessee... | reverse complement strand
AAGGACATGGCCATGGAGCTGACGGACAAGGCCAAGTCCCTGCTGGCCAAGCGCGGGTTCGATCCCGTGCTCGGTGCGCGGCCGCTGCGCCGGACCATCCAGCGCGAGATCGAGGACCAGCTGTCCGAGAAGATCCTCTTCGAGGAGGTCGGTCCCGGCCAGCTCGTCAAGGTCGACGTCGACAACTGGGACGGCGAAGGCGCGGGCGAGGACGCGGTCTTCACTTTCGTCGGCACCAAGAAGCCGGCCAAGGTCGAGGAGCCGGCGGACCTGGCTCAGGCCGGTGCGGCTGGAGCGACCAGCGCCGAATAATCGCCAACGACACGAAGGCCCCGAAACCGCCCGTTTCGGGGCCTTTGTGTTGCGAATGGATGACCGGACGCCCGAACGCCGGGCGCTTTGCTTAGGATGCTGATGTAATCGACGGGCGAAGGAATCTGGTCAGAATCCAGAACGGTCGCGCCACTGTGAAGTCAGACCCGACGTCCGTCGTCATCACCTGAAGCTGGGACGCGAAATCCCGGGAAGGACCTGACAATGACATCACCTGAGGCCCGCACGACACGTGCGACGCCGATCGACTTCTCCGCCACCAAGGCGGCGGTCTGGCTGACCCTCACGGCATTCTTCGCGCTGCTGGTGATCTACTTCATCGGGATGGACCAGGGCGCCACGTCGGTGTTCGGTAGCAACACCATGGTCCACGAGTTCGTTCACGACGCCCGGCATCTGCTCGGCTTCCCCTGCCACTGATCGCGCAGACGGAACCCACCCAATGGAAAAGCAGATCATTTGGCGTGGCTTGCTGGCCGGCGGCGCCGCAGGCGTCCTGTCGTTCATCTTCTCGCGCATCTTCATCGAGCCGGTCATCGACTCGGCCATCGGTTATGAGGACGGCATCGGTGCCGCCCACGAAGCACTGTCGGGGGCCGCGGGCGGGCATGACCACGGCGGCGGCGAGGGCGGATTCGAAGGCTTCACCCGCGCTGTGCAGATGAACATCGGCATGGGCCTTGGCGTCCTGCTCTTCAGCATTGCCATCGGCGCGTTGTTCGCCGTCGTGTTCGCCGTCGCCTACGGCCGGGTCGGCAATGTGTCGGCGCGGCTGCTGTCGCTGTATGTGGCGGGCGGCATGTTGCTCAGCGTCTTCATCGTGCCCGCGCTCAAGTACCCGCCGAGCCCGCCCGCTCTCAGCCTCGACGAGACGATCCGACAGCGCACGCTGCTGTACCTGCTGATGGTGGTGCTGTCCGCGGCGCTTCTGGTCGCGGCGGTGTACCTCGGCAGGCGCCTCAACGAGAAACTCGGCGCCTGGAACGCGACGCTGGCCGCCGCAGGTGCGTACATCGTGGCGTCCGCGGTCGTCATGCTCGTGCTGCCGACCATCGACGAGACCCCCGGCCCGCTGCTCGATGACGCGGGCAACATCGTCTACGAAGGCTTCCCGGCGGACCTTCTCTACGATTTCCGCTTGTTCTCGTTCGGGAACCAGTTGGTCATCTACGCGACGATCGGCCTGGTCTTCGGCGCGATGGCGGCGAAGTTGCTCGGCGACAAGCGAAGGGACACCGTTTCGGTGTGAGTGAGGTCGTCCGGCTGACCCTCGTATCGCATGCCATGACCGATGCGATGGCAGCCGGACGGTTCCCCACCGACGAGCCGCTGAACTCCGTCGGCCACCGCCAGGTCGACGCCTCCGTAGAACTCGGCGTCACCGAGCGCGCCTACTGCGGGCCGGAGAAGCGGTCCAGGCAGACGGCGGATTTGCTTGGCCTGCAGGCAAGTATCGACACCCGGCTGGCCGATCTGGACTGCGGCCGCTGGCGTGGTGATGTCCTCGGCAGGGTGGATTCCGCCGACTTGGCGGTATGGCTGACGGACCCGACGCGCGCACCGCACGGTGGCGAGTCCGTCGTGGACCTGATCGAGCGGGTGAAGGGCTGGATGGATTCACTGACCGCGGATCGGGCGCGGTTGGTCGCCGTCACCCATCCGTCCGTGATCCGCGCAGCCATCGTCATCGCGCTCGACGCGCCGCCGAAGTCGTTCTGGCGCATCGATATTGCACCGGCGAGCCGAACCCTCATGCACTTCCGCGGTCACGCCTGGAACCTGCGGTCGAACAACTAGTTCATCGGGACCAAGTCGAACGTCTTGTGCGCGATCGACAACAGCCAGCCCGCTGCGGTCTGGCTACGAAAGCGGGGCCAGTTCAACTGGAAGCTGACCACCCAGGGTTGGCCGGTGCGGTCGACGGCGTACCAGCTGAATGTCAGGTCTCCGGGCAGGTTTCCGCCTTTCGCGCCGATGTAGGGCCACTTCGACTCATCCAGCCCTATGCCGGGAACGGCGGAGAGGATCTCCCGCACCGGGGCGGCTTCACCGACCGCGACGGCCTGCAGCGCAGCGTGCACACGGCAGATGTCGGAGGCGCTGCCGTACCACTCGGCGCCGTACCCGGATGCTGGTGTGCCGGTGCGATCTGGATCTGGCTGGAAGGGACGGGAATTCGTCTGCTCCAGCAGCTGTGCGCGAACTTGCGGAGATGCCTGCTTCCACTGCTCACGAAGGTCCGGCTGCCCCCAGCCGATCGAGAACAGTTCGTGCATGGTCGGGAACGGCGTCATACTCGCCGGATCGTGATGGCCCGCGGTGACCAGCGCGCGCTCGACCGCGCCGGGGCCGAGCCGCGCGATCAGCAGATCGGTCGCCATGTTGTCGCTCGCCGAGATCATCTCCTGCGCGGCCTTGCGCACCGACACCTGCGCACCGGGCGCAAGCTCCTGCAGGCCGGCTGATCCGACGGCCTTGGCCTCTTTGGTGATCGTGAGCGGGTCGGTCCATTCGAGGCTGCCGGCCTGCACGGCTTCCGCAACGGCAAGCAGCACATAGAGTTTGAAGATCGACGCCAGCGGCAGCGAGAGATCGGTGTTCGTGCCCGCGATCGGAACGCACTTCCCGGCTGGTCCGTCTGGGATGACCTTCGAGACCTGATAGGAGTATCGCGCGTCAGTCTTCGACAGTTCGGTGTCGATGTCGGCCCACGTGTTGATCACGGGTTGCTGCAGCGACACCTCGAAACGATCGACGAGACCTGCGTCATTGGTGCGCAGCGAAATATCCTGTGCGACACCGTATGAGGTCAGTACATGCAAGGTGGCGTGTCCGGCGCCGATGTCGATACCGGCCACGGTGATCGGGCGGTCCAACCACAGGTTGCCCATTGCGGACGTGACACCGTTGACCTGATCGGGCGCCGCGAGCGTGCGCACCCCGACCGTGCCGATGGGCCATTCGGAGTTGAGCATGTCGATGGTCTGCTTGGCGCGCAGGCCCGGGGGAGTGTTGATCTCGATGGGCACGCCATAGGTCGCCTCCGCCGCCGGCTCCGGGACCGCGGAGTTGGTACAGCCGGATATCAGCGCGACGACGACTGCGACGGCGAGCAGCGGCCCCGCCATGCGGCGCGCCCTATTTACTGGTGCCAGCAACGTCCAGAACAACCTCGAACTCCAGCAGCGATGCGCCGGTGGCCACGGGGTTGGCGGCCTGTCCCTTGTGTGCCTCGATGGCCGGGCCCGTCGCCCACGCCTGGAATGCCTCTTCGGACTCCCACTGCGTCACCACGAAGTAGCGGTTCTCGCCCTTGACCGGGCGCAGCAGCTGAAAGCCCAGGAAGCCGGGCTGGTTGTCGACGGCGTGTGCGCGGTGCGCGAACCGCTTCTCCAGCTCAGGACCGGCGTCGGGCGGCACCTCGATTGCGTTGATCTTCACCACAGTGCTTGGGGAGGACATGCCGATCAGGTTACCGTGCGCTCTCATGGCCCCCGACCTGCTGACGCCCCGAGGTGGAACCGGTGAGCCGCTGGTCCTCGTGCACGGCCTGATGGGCCGGGGCAGCACGTGGTCACGGCAGCTGCCGTGGCTGACGCGGCTGGGCCGGGTGTACACGTACGACGCGCTGTGGCACCGCGGGCGCGATGTCGAGGATCCGTATCCGATCAGCACCGAGCGGTTCGTCGCCGACCTGGGTGAGGCCGTCGAGACACTGGGCGCCCCGGCAGTCATGGTCGGTCACTCGATGGGTGCCCTGCACTCGTGGTGTCTCGCAGCGAGTCGGCCGGACCTGGTGAGCGCGCTCGTCGTCGAGGATATGGCTCCGGACTTCCGGGGCCGCACCACCGGCCCGTGGGAACCCTGGCTGCATGCGCTGCCGGTCGAATTCGACACAGCGCAAAGGGTTTACGACGAGTTCGGACCCGTCGCCGGGCAATACTTCCTCGAGGCCTTCGACAAGACCGATACCGGCTGGCGACTCCACGGGCATACGAAGACGTGGATAGAGATCGCCGCCGAGTGGGGCACCCGCGACTACTGGGAGCAGTGGTCGGCGGTGCGGGCGCCGTCGCTGTTGATGGAGGCCGAGAACTCCGTCGCGCCGCCCGGACAGATGCTGACAATGGCGGAAACCGGCCACCGGACCACGTATCTGCACGTGCCCGGCGCCGGTCACCTGATCCACGACGATGCGCCGCAGGTCTACCGAGGCGCCGTCGAGTCGTTCCTAACGAGCCTCGCTCGACGAGCCTGACGCCGGCCAGGCCGGGTGCCGCTCGAAGCGGGTGCGCACGGCGTCGACGTCGTGGTCGATACGGAAGGCGTCGCGGTCATCCTCGAAGAACCGGCCGGACATGGGGCCGGCCATCCGGAACTGGTCGAGACGAAGCCGCAGGGAGCCATTGCGATGGGCAGCCCAGCTCAGGGTCACTGCCACCGCAAGGGGAGCGATGAGGATGAGGAAAGTCAGTGCAGTGGTCATGGCAGTAATACTCCGCTCACTAATATCCCGCCAACAGTGGCAGGAAGGACACCTTGCGATAAAATGCTGCCATGGCATTGAAAAGCGTATCGACGCTGGTGCTCGACGGTCTAGCGATTTTCGAGTTCGGCGTCATCTGCGAGGTCTTCGGCATCGACCGCTCCGGGGACGGCGTGCCGAACTTCGACTTCAAGGTCTGCGGGCCGGAGCCGGGCAGGCCGCTGCGGACCTCGGTCGGCGCGACGATCACCCCGGATCACGGTCTCGATGACCTGGTCGGAGCGGATCTGGTGGCCATCCCCGCAATCGGCGGATCGGATTACCTGCCCGAGGCACTCGAGGCCGTGAAGGCGGCCGCCGAATCCGGGTCGATCATCCTCACGGTGTGCTCGGGCGCTTTCGTCGCGGGCGCTGCCGGACTGCTCGACGGCCGGCCGTGCACCACGCACTGGATGCACGCCGACGACCTGGCCCGCCAGTATCCGACCGCGCAGGTCGACCGCAATGTGCTGTTCGTCGACGACGGGAATCTGATCACCAGCGCGGGCACGGCGGCCGGTATCGACGCATGCCTGCACCTTGTGCGCCGCGAACTCGGCAGTGAGGTCACCAACAAGATCGCGCGCAGAATGGTGGTGCCGCCGCAGCGCGACGGTGGTCAACGGCAGTACATCGACCAGCCGATCCCGGTCCGGTGCTCGGAACGCTTTGCACCGCAACTGGACTGGATCCTGGCCAACCTCGACCAGCCGCACACGGTCGCGACACTGGCCACCCGCGCACACATGTCGGCGCGCACATTTGCGCGCCGGTTCGTCGAGGAGACCGGCCGCACACCGATGCAATGGGTCACCGATCAGCGTGTGCTCTATGCCCGCACCCTGCTGGAGGAGTCCGATCTGGACATCGACCGCATCGCCGAGCGGTCCGGCTTCGGCACCGCCACCCTGCTACGTCACCATTTCCGCCGGATCATCGGGGTGACGCCGTCGGACTACCGGCGCAGGTTCTGCTGCAACGACTCCGGCGACTCCGGCGATGAGGAGGCGGCCACCGCCTGACGCCTCGGTCCGGGCGTATCCTGTTCGCGTGCAGACCATTTCGGCCTGCCGATGACGGACATTCCTATCAACATCACTCCACTGCGCAACCAGGGTTAGGCGCGCTGTCCGACGTCGGCGAGCCCGCGGGGTCGACGTACGTCACGCGGAGGATCACCGGCGTTGTCCCTTCGTTGCGCCCGAGGTGGATGTGCTCTGTGCCGGTGGGATCGGTGATCGGCGTACCGACGCCGTACACGCCGTCGCGATGGCAGTCGGACGCATAGTGCGTCAGCGTGCCGGCCTCAACGATGCCGTAGATCTCACCTTCATGGGTGTGCCAGCCGGTGCTGCCGCCCGGCGCGATCGTGATGTCGCTGACGATGTAGTCCTTGCCGTCGACGGTCTGCTTGGACAGCACCGCGGCGCTGACGCCGACCGGTGGCGTCGCGTGCGCGGAGGCAGTGACCGTGAGGGCCGACACCGCGACGAGGGCAGCTGGTATGCGTAACAGGTTCACACGGCCTCAAACGCCCAGCAGTGTGCACTCATTCGCACCGGAGGAATCGGCAAAGCCATCAGCGAGCGGTTGCGCGCCGATGGCCTGGCTGTTCGCACCATGGACATCGCAGGCGACCCCGATGTGGTTTTGGACCTGACGGTCGATCCGATTCCGCAGTGGGCCGTCGGGGACGTCGATGTCTGCGTGTCGGTGGCCGGCGTCGTCGACACCTTCGCGCCAGCGCATTCGATGTCCGCCGAGAAATGGTCGCGCGACATCGACACCAACCTCACCGGGGCCTTCCGCGCGATTCAGGCGTGCCTGGGCGGGATGCGGGAACGCAACTTCGGCAGGATCGTCGCGATCTCGAGCATGGCGGCTCAGATGGGATCGGCTGGCAAGGTTGCCTATTCGGCGGCCAAGGCCGGTCTGTACGGCATGATCCGCACCATCGCCATCGAGAACACCGGCCATGGCATCACAGCCAATTGCGTGCTGCCCGGGATGATCGCGACCCCGAAGGTCCTGGCCCTGCCGCACCGGGATCAGCAACGCATCCTCGACGGCATTCCCTCCGGAAGATTCGGTGCCCCTTCCGAAGTCGCCGACCTGGTGGCGTTCCTCGTCCGCGAGGACGCGGGATACATCACCGCCCAGGAGATCGGCATCGACGGCGGACTCCAGCTCAACTCACTGTTCGTCGGACACGAACATCGCGCGGCGGGCCAGTCCACTGTCGGTCTTCTTCGTTGCTAGCCAGCACTATTCGCGTACCAGGGCATAGACGCGCCAGCGGCCGGGCACACCCTTGAGGTCATGCTCGCCGCGATCGTCGAACACCTGACGCGAACCCGTGACGATCTCGCGAACCGTCGACGACACGAGCACCTCGCTCGCACCCGCCAGCCCCGACACCCGCGCGCCGATGTGCACCGCCATACCGGCGATGTCGTCGCCGCGCACCTCCACCTCTCCGGCGTGGATGCCCACCCGCACCTCGATGCCGAGCTGCCGGACGGCGTCGACGATCGCCGACGAGCACTGGATGGCCGCACTGGGGCTGGGGAACATCGCGACGAACCCGTCGCCGACGGTGTTCACCTCGATGCCCCGGAACCGCTCGAGTTCGCGACGGACGAGGCTGTCGTGGTTGTCGAGCAGGGCGTGCCACCGGTCGTCACCGAGGGCCGCCGCACGCTGGGTCGACCCGACGATGTCGGTGAACACGATCGTCGTCAGGACGCGTTCGAACTCAGCACCCCCGCGGGAACCCGTGATGAACTCTTCGATCTCATCGACGATCGGTGAGCTGTCACCCACCCAGTACAGCGAGTCCGCGCCCGGTAACTCGACATAGCGGGCGCCCACAATGTGCTCGGCCAGATATCGACCGTGGCCGACCGGGACGAATGCCGTATCCCTGCGATGCATCACCAGCGTCGGCGCAGTGATGTCCGCCAGCTTGTCCCGCACATCGCCGTCGACCAGTGCTTGGCTCGATCGGCGGGCCATGCTCGGCGACGCCGCGCGGTTACCCGCCGCGTCCCACCACGTCCGGAACGCGGCGTCGTCGGCGACCGACGGTGCGAGGTACGCCACCACATCGAATCCCCGCTCCACGGCGTCTTCTTCGATCGCGACGGTCGTGAACGGGCTCGCGGCGGTCGCGCGCGATCCGACCTCGTAGTCGGGCGCCCACAGTGCCCTCGCGGCGCCGTTGACTATCACGAGGTTGGACACCCGGTGCGGCCGGTCCGCGGCGAGGAAAAGCGCACTCATCGCCGAGAACCCCGACGCGAATACCGTTGCCTGCTCGGACCCGACGGCGTCCATCACCGCGACGACGTCCTCCGCCCAGCAGGCCGGGGTGATCTTGTCGGCCCCGATCCGCGACGACATCCCCATGCCGCGATGGTCGAACCTGATGAGCCTGCAGAACGACGAGAGCCGACGATGAAAGCGGTACATCGACGGTTCGGCGTCGATCGAGTCGATCGGGATGAAGGGTCCCGGCATGATGACGACGTCGATCGGGCCATCGCCGAGAACCTGATATGCGATGTCCAAGTCGCCACGCGATGCGTAACGAGTCCGCGGCGCCCCCGAACCGGTCACAGCCACAGCACCAGGCTAGCTAGTCGCCTTCTCCGGCAAGCGCGAATCGCCCGTCTGCGGTCTGCTCGACCAGCCCGTCGACCAGCAGCGAGTCCAGAGCACGATCCCGCTGCGCGGTGTCGGTCAGCCACGCCACGTCCAACTGTGCTCGCGCCACAGGAGAGTCGTTGCCCCGCAATACATCCAGTAGCCTGCCCCGCACCTGACGGTCGGTACCCGCGTAGCGCTGGACCCGCCGTACCGGCGCCGCTGCCTCGGGATAGCCCCTCGACCGCCACGCGCACGCACTCAACGGGCACAGCCCGCACCGGGGTGAGCGTGCCGTGCACACCGTCGCACCGAGTTCCATCAGGGCAACCGAAAACGTTGGGGCGTCGGCACTGTCGGGCAACAGGGCCGCGACGTCGTCGAGATCGCGAACCGACGCCGGGGAGTCCGCGCGGCCGTGCACCACCCTGGCCACCACTCGGCGGACGTTGGTGTCGACGACGGGCACTCGCTGACGGTAGGCGAAGCACGCGATCGCTCTCGCGGTGTACGCGCCGACACCGGGAAGCGTCAGCAGCGTCTCGACGTCCGACGGCACGACGTCACCGTGCTCGGTGGCTATCACGGTCGCGCACTCGTGCAGCCGCTTGGCGCGGCGCGGATAGCCGAGTTTTCCCCATGCGCGCAGCACGTCTGCGGGACTTGCGGCGGCGGTTGCCGACGGGGTCGGCCAGCGCTCGATCCACGCCAGCCAGATCGGCTCGACCCTGGCGACCGGGGTCTGCTGGAGCATGAATTCGCTGACCAGAATCTGCCACGGCGAGACCCCGGGCCGCCGCCACGCCAGATCGCGCTGTGCGGAGCGATACCAATCGAGGAGCTGAGGCACAATATCGGTCATGCCCAACACCAGCCCTGTGACCGCGTGGAAAGCACTCAAAGAGGGTAACGAGCGATTCGTCGCGGGCGAGCCGGAGCACCCCAGCCAGGGGATCGAGCATCGCGCCAGCCTGGCGGAGGCGCAGAAGCCGACGGCGGTGGTCTTCGGATGCGGAGACAGCCGGGTTGCTGCCGAGCTCATCTTCGATCAGGGCCTCGGCGACATGTTCGTCGTGCGCACCGCGGGCCACGTCATCGACTCCGCGGTCCTCGGCTCGATCGAGTACGCGGTCACGGTGCTCAACGTGCCGCTGATCGCGGTGCTGGGCCACGACAGCTGCGGTGCGGTGAAGGCGACGTTGGCGGCGCTCGACGAGGGCGAAGTCCCCGGCGGCTATGTCCGCGACATCGTGGAACGGGTCATGCCGTCGATCCTGGTGGGCCGTCGCGAGGGTTTGACCAGGGTCGACGAGTTCGAGGCGCGGCACGTCGCAGAGACCGGCTCGCAGCTGATGGCACGCTCGACGGCCGTCGCCGAACGGGTCCGGGCGGGCACGCTCGCGATCGTCGGGCTGACCTACCAGCTGGCCGACGGCCGGGTGGTTTTGCGGGACCATCTGGGCGACATCGGCGAAAGCTGAGTCAAGGCTCACTCGCGACACGCCGAGTCACCTCGGACGAACAGGCATTATCTGGCTTTACCGTGTGAATTGTGCTGGATCTAGAACCGCAGGGCCCCCTCCCCCAACAGATTTACTGGCGCCGCAGGGCACTGGCGCTGGGCGTTGCGGTGATCGTCATCGGCGTGATCGCAGCCCTCTCTGTCGTCATCATCAAGACCACGGGTGGCACCGAGAACACGAGCGCCGAACAGCCCGCGCCGCCCGCCGCCGCACCGACACAGCTGCCGGGGGAGAATCCCGAGGTCAAGACGCCGGTGATGCCGCCGGCGCAGAACGCTCCGCCGCCAACCCCGACCCCAACCGCGGCCGTCGTGCCGCCGCCGGTGCTCAACGAGGGCGATGACTGCCCCGATTCGACGCTGGCCGTCAAGGGCATCACGAACCAGCCGCAGTACGTCGTCGGCGATCAGCCGAAGTTCACGATGGTGGTCACCAACATCGGCCTGGTGGCGTGCAAGCGCGACGTCGGCGCCGCGGTGCTGGCCGCCTATGTCTACTCGCTGGACAACGGCCGGCTGTGGTCGAACCTGGACTGCGCACCGTCGAACGAGACGCTGGTCAAGACGTTCCAGCCCGGCGAACAGGTGACGACGGAAGTGACCTGGACCGGGATGGGCTCGGCACCGAACTGCCCGCTACCCCGTCAGCCGATCGGGCCGGGGACGTACAACCTGGTGGTCCAGCTGGGCAACCTGCGCTCCGCGGCGGTTCCGTTCGGCCTCGCCGCACCGGCCCCGGCACCGCCGCCCGGTGAGGTGCCGCCACCGCCCGCGGTGGGTTAAGCCAACCGGTCGGCGATCGTCGATTCGGCCAACTGCGACAGGCCTTCTCGAATGTGGCGCGCCCACATAGATCCGATGCCCTCGACGTTCTGCAGATCGGTCGCGCTCGCGGCCAACAGTCCCTGTAGCGAGCCGAACGAGCGCACCAGCAGGTCGACGTGGGCGAACTGCAATCGCGGAATGCCCGCCATCGCGCGATAACCGCGTGAACTCATCGCCGAATCCTGCGCCTCGGCAGTCGATGGGTAGCCGAAAACCCTTGCCAGAGCGGTGAAGTCGAGCAGCTCGTTGTCGGAGAGCTGGTCCAGCTCCTCCAATGTCGCGCCCACCTGAGCCGCGGTCGGCGGGTCCGGGTTGGCGTGATAGTCACGGACGATCAACTCTCGCGCGACTTCGTTGTCGCCGACCAGCTCCTCGAGCTGCAGCCTGACCTGACGCCCGTCGGTCCCGAGTTCGACGACGTCGGAATCGATTTCGAGGCTGATGCGCCGCACCATCTCCAGCCGCTGCACGAGCGTCATCACATCGCGCAGCGTGACGAAGTCCTCGATCTCGGCCGTCGACAGCTGCCTGCTGACCTCGTCGAGTCGGGCCTTGTAACGCTCTAACGTGTCGATGGTCTGATTGGCGCGCGACAGGATGGTGGCCGAGTCGGGGATCACGTGGCGTTCGCCGGCGACGTACACGGTCACGATGCTCATCGAGTGGCTCACCGAGATCACGGGATAGCCCGTCTGGATGGCTGTGCGTTCTGCCGACCGGTGTCGGGTACCCGATTCCTCGGTGGGGATCGACGGATCCGGCACCAGCTGGACGTTGGCCCGCAGGATGCGGCTGCCGTCGGTGGACAGCACGACCGCGCCGTCCATCTTCGACAGCTCGCGCAGTCGCGTCGGTGCGTAGCGGACGTCGAGTGAGAAGCCGCCGTCGCAGATCGCCTCGACGCTGTCGTCGTAGCCGACGAGGATCAGGGCGCCCGTGCGGCCGCGCAGGATGCGTTCGAGCCCGTCGCGCAGCGCCGTCCCGGGTGCCAGTCGGGAGATCGTCTCGCGCAGCGTCGGCCTGGCCAGCTGCACAACGGTGCGGCCGGACCGCCCACCAGGCTTGACAGCCATCGATCCTCCTAAGACTGGCCGCCGCTATTCTGCGCGATCTGGCGCAGCACCCGCAATGCCGAGCCGATGTCGTCGGCTGGCATCGCGCGAAGTCCGGCGGGCACCGAAGTCACGCCAGGAGGCACAACCGCCGCGGTGAAGCCCAACCGTGCGGCCTCGGCCAGACGCCGATCCATACCGGTGACGCGGCGCAGATCGCCGGCCAGTCCGACCTCACCGATCGCCACGGCCGCGGCAGGCATCGGCAGGTCCATGCACGACGACGCGATCGCCAGGGCCACCGCGAGATCCGCGGACGGATCCGTCAACCGCATGCCCCCGACCGTGGACAGGTAGATGTCGTTGGCCCCGACAGGTAGCTTCGCCCGCTTCTCCAGCACCGCGGTGATCATCGCCGCG
>Ga0075364_10001622_pt1 | contig 12323 bp, 8 predicted proteins | sample EndMetdeltDD1764_FD_71517 | JGI IMG/M metagenome (GOLD analysis project Ga0075364, IMG submission 71517) | Populus endosphere microbial communities from Tennessee, USA - Endosphere MetaG P. deltoides DD176-4 | ecosystem: Host-associated > Plants > Roots > Endosphere | place: USA: Tennessee... | reverse complement strand
TCGTCGACCACGGGCGCGATGACCCGCACCCTGGTGTCCGGACGCGTATTGCACGGCGAGTCCGTGCGCGATGCTCTGCTGCGCAACCTGGAGAAGGACCTCGGGCCGACCGCGTTCCCCCAACTGCCGACGTCGATCGCACCGTTCACCGTCGCGGAGTACTTCCCGTTCCCGGGGGTCACACCGCTGCACGACCCCCGGCAGCACGCTGTCGCCCTGGCGTACGTCGTGCCTGTCACCGGTGAGTGCAATCCGCGGCAGGACGCCCTCGAACTGACCTGGCTCACACCGGACGAGGCCGCACACCCCGACGTGCTGGCCGATATGGAAGGCGGGCGCGGCACCCTGCTCAAGCAGGCGCTGGCACACCTCGGCGTGTTGACGCGCTGACCTCCACCCCCGGAGCGCGACACACCGGAGTAGTCTGAATCCTGAGACGATTCGTCTCGGAATATGGACACGCAGGAGATGTCATGAACGCCCGACAGGCCCGCACGCCCGACAAGTGGCTCATGCTCGGCGTCTCGATGATCGGCCAGATCGCCGGCACGATCTTCGTCAACGGCGCACCCTTCCTCATCAGCTTTCTGCGAGACGACCGGGGACTGTCCCTGCATCAGGCCGGCCTGGTGGTCGCGTCACCGTTCGCGGGCGCCATGGTGTCGCTCGTCGTCTGGGGCGTCATCGTCGATCGAGTCGGCGAACGAGCGGCGCTGACCATCGGCCTCGCGATCGTCACGGTGGGTGCCGTCGGCGCAGCCTTCACCTCGTCGCTTGTTGGACTCGGGATCTGGTTCCTCGTCGGCGGCATCGGCGCCGGGAGCACCAACTCCGCCAGCGGACGCGTTGTCGTCGGCTGGTTCCCGGCGCAGCGCCGCGGCACGGCGATGGGCATCCGGCAGACCGCACTCCCGCTCGGCGTCGGCATCGCCGCCCTGCTCGTGCCGAACGTCGTCGAGGCCAACGGGCTGCGCACGACGCTGCTTGCCGTCGCCACCATCGCCGCTGCGTCGACGGCGCTGTGCGTCCTGCTGATCGTCGACCCGCCCCGCCCCACACGCGCCGAGGCCGGTGACCGCGGCCAACTCGACAACCCCTACCGGCGCGACCACCGGTTGACCCGCATCCACCTCGCCTCAGCCCTGCTCGTCATCCCGCAGTTCACGATCTGGACCTACATGCTGGTGTGGTTAATCGACGAGCACGGCTGGTCGACGTTCGGCGCCAGCGTCCTCGTCGCCGCCGCTCAGGTGCTCGGGGCAGCCGGTCGAATCGGCGCAGGGTGGTGGTCGGACGTCGTCGACAGCCGGCTCGGTCCCATGCGCATCGTGGCCGTCGCCGCGGCAGCGACGATGCTCTCGCTCGGGCTCCTCTCGGGCACACCGCTGGGTATCGCGCTCATCGTGATCGCGACCGCCGTCACCGTCGCGGACAACGGGCTCGCCTTCACATCGGTCGCCGAGATCGGCGGACCCTACTGGTCCGGCCGCGCGATGGGCCTGCAGAACACCGGCCAATACGTCGTCTCAGCACTGGTGCCGCCGCTGGTCGGAGCAGTGGTCGAGGGGCGCGGTTACGGCTTCACCTTCGCCGCCGTCGCGATCTTCCCGCTCATCGCCATCCCACTCGTTCCGGTCAAGGCAGAGCGGGCCGAAGCGACACCCTGACGGAGCCATCGGGTGATGTGACACACAGGCCACCGAGGACTTCTTTGGCAAGCCTTACTCGGCATCCAGGTGACCTACCGGTTAATGTCACCCTTACTGTCAGGGTCGTATGTCAGGCCCGGCTCGTCGGAGAGAGTAGAGGCCTTCATGCAGGTCGTCGCGATTGTCGTGTCATTTGCCGTCACCGCCGTAGCACTGCCACTCATCACGAAGGCCGTGCGCGACATGCTGGCGGTGATCCGGACCGGACGGCCCCTGATCGGCCGTCGTGACCAGCCCGTCCAGCGCACCGTCAACATGCTGGTCGAGACGTTCGGGCACACGCGAATGTTCCAGAAGCGCGCCGTCGCGGTGGCGCACTGGTTTGTCTACGCCGCGTTCGTGCTGCTCAGCACGGCCGTCCTGCAGGGGTTCTTTCAGCTCTTCGACCCCGAGTTCGCGTGGCCGCTCATCGGACACTTCTACCCGTACGAGTGGGCGTCCGAAGGCCTCGGCCTGCTGAGCACGATCGGCATCGTCTACCTCATCGCCGTCCGCCAGTGGAAGCACCCGCGACGACTCGACCGAAAGAGCCGCTTCTTCGGCTCCACCTTCTGGCAGGCCTATTTCGTCGAGGCCATGGCGATGCTCGAGGGTGCCGCGATCCTGTTCATCCGCGGTGCGGAGTACAAGCTGATCGAGAACTTCCACGGCGGCGAGCACGGTGGACGCGCGCACTTCCCGCTCAGCTCCTACGTCGGCGACCTGCTGTACCCGGAGTCCGAGCAGGGCCTCAAGAACATCATCTACTTCGTCGCGATGTTCAAGATCACCCTCGCGATGGTCTGGCTGATCGTGATCGCCCGCAATCTCACGATGGGCGTGGCCTGGCACCGCTTCACGGCGTGGCCCAACATCTGGTTCAAGCGCAAGAGCGACGGGAGCACGGCCCTCGGTGGTCTCCAGCCGATCTACGTCCAGGGCAAGCCGCTGAACCTGGAGGCGATGGACGACCTCGAGGAGGAAGACTTCGAGAAGCTCGGCGTCGGCAAGATCCAGGATTTCACCTGGAAGGGCATCCTCGACTTCACCACGTGCACCGAGTGCGGCCGCTGCCAGGAGCAGTGCCCCGCCTGGGCGACCGACAAGCCGCTGTCACCGAAGCTTCTGATGATGGGCCTGCGCGAACATGCCTACGCCAAGGCACCGCTGCTCACCCTCAGCGAGGAGGAGCAGGGCAAGCTCAGCGATACGCAGAAGCAAGAGCTGGAGCGTCCGCTCATCGGCGACGCCGAGATGTACGGCGTCATCGATCCTGATGTCCTGTGGTCGTGCACGAACTGCGGCGCCTGCGTGCAGCAGTGCCCCGTCGACATCGAGCACGTCGACCACATCGACGACATGCGCCGCTTCCAGGTGCTGGTGGAGTCCAACTTTCCCGCCGAGCTCAACAACATCTTCAAGGGTCTGGAGCGCAAGGGGAACCCGTGGGGGATGAACCCCAAGAACCGCATGGACTGGGCCAAGGACCTCGACTTCGAAGTCAAGCAGGTCGGTGTGGACGTCGAAGACCTCGACGAGGTCGATTGGCTGTTCTGGGTCGGTTGCGCCGGTGCGTTCGAAGATCGCGCCAAGAAGACGACGCAGGCCGTCGCCGAGCTGCTCGACATGGCCGGCGTGACGTTCGCGGTGCTGGGGGACGGCGAGACCTGCACGGGTGACCCCGCCCGCCGTGCCGGCAACGAGATCGTCTTCCAGCAGCTCGCGATGCAGAACGCTGAGGTGTTCAAGGAGACCAAGGTCAAGAAGGTTGTCTCGACCTGCGCCCACTGCTTCAACTCACTCAAGAACGAGTACGCCGAGTTCGGCGTCGAACTCGAGGTCGTCCACCACACACAGCTGCTCAACCGCCTGGTGCGCGAGGGCAAGCTGACGCCTCGTCCGCCCGTCGCGAACGAGGAGAAGAAGAAGATCACGTACCACGACCCCTGCTTCCTGGGTCGTCACAACAAGGTCTACGAGCCCCCGCGCGAACTGCTCAGCATCATCCCGGGCGCCGAGTTCACCGAGATGCCGCGTAACTCCGAGAAGTCCTTCTGCTGCGGCGCCGGCGGCGCCCGCATGTGGATGGAGGAGACCATCGGCTCGCGCATCAATGTCAACCGCACCGAAGAGGCCATCGCCACCGGCGCCGACCAGATCGCGGTCGGCTGCCCCTTCTGCCGGGTCATGTTGTCGGACGGACTGACGCTCAAGCAGTCCGAGGGTGCTGCCCGCGAGGAGGTCGAGGTGCTCGACGTCGCGCAGATGCTGCTGGCGGGCGTCAAGCGCGCGCCCGAGCCGACGGTCGAGGACGACGCGGACGTTGTCGCGGAGGCCGAGGCGGCCACCGCTGCCGCAGCGACCGATGTCACGGACAAGGCCACCGAGGCCGAGCCCGACGCGGACGATCAGGCCGACCCCAACTCGATCTCGAAGACCGAGGACGTCGGCGTGGCCGCCAAGGCGCATGTCGACGGGGACCCCGAGGACAAGAAGACGTCCGAGACCGATGAGCTCAACGCCCCGTCCACCAAGAGTGACAAGACCGATCAGGAGCTCGCGGCCGAGAACAACGTCAAGGTCGAGGAGTCCGGCGCCGGACACGCCGACGAGTCCGCTGCGCCCGTCGAACCACGCAATGCCGACGCGCGAGCGGTGGCACCCTCCAAGGAGGAGGCTGCCGCGGCAGACGCGGCGCTCGACGAGCCCGCCGGCGCGAAGGATGAGGCTGCCTGGGCCAACGTCGGCCCCGTCAACACCGACGCGACACCGCACGACGATGCACCGGCCGAGAAGGTCACGCACGTCCCCGACGAGACCGAGCCCGTCGAGGGGGATGCGCGCGAGGAAGAGGCCGAAGAACTCGACGACAGCGCAACCAGGGCTGCAGCTCCTGCACCCGAGAAGATCACGCCCGTCGCAGATGGCGAGACGACGGCCGACCCGGTCGACGAGAATGTCGCCGACCTCACCGACGCCAACCCCAGCGGCGACGAACTCACCGCTGCGGCGACCCGTGCGGTGCCCGATGTCGATCACCACGACCAGGCGACCGACGAGGACGCCGTCGAGGAGTGGGTCGAAGAGGGCGGCACACAGAAGCCGTCCGACGACGAGACGAAGCCCTAGTCGGACGCGCCATCGCTCGGGGTGCACCTACGGGTGCGCCCCGTGCGTGTCTACAACCCCCGGAATGCGAGAAGTCCGACCGGGAAGGAGCCACGGGCCGGACTGTGCCGATCCGCAGACCGGCCTCGCAACCGGGCGGGAGGGAGTGTCCCGGTTCGCCTACCTCAACGACGTACCGTTCAGAAGGTGACGGATGTGGGACAGATGAGTTCGCCGACGCGGTGCCCGTGCCTCAGCGGGATCCCGTACGACACCTGCTGCGGTCGACTGCACGCCGGCGCCGCCGTGGCCCAGACGGCAGAGCAGCTCATGCGCTCACGGTTCAGCGCCTTCGCGGTGGGTGACTCCGCGTACCTTCTGCAGACGTGGCACCCGGACACCCGCCCCGAGACGCTGGAGCTCGACGCCGATCGGCGCTGGTACCGCCTCGACGTGCTCGCGACCCGTGAGGGCGGCCCCTTCGACTCCACCGGGTCCGTCGAGTTCGAGGCCTTCTACCGGACGTCCGCCGGCGCCGGCAGCCAGCGTGAGATCAGTCGCTTCAGCCGCGAAGCCGGCCAGTGGCTGTATCTCGACGGCGTCAGCTAGTGCTGATGCGGCGTCCCCTCCGGCGTTCCGTCCGGCCGGCACGATCTTCGGCGGCCCATTCCTACGCCTACGATGTCAGCGGCACCGTGCTGGACGAGCCTGGCCGAACAAGAGGATGACATGACCTGGACACTGCATGGCGACGGCAGGACGATCGCCGAGGGCGATATCGTCCGACCTGGCGAGCGGCTCTCGTGGCCCCGCACGATCGGCTTCGGCGGGCAGCACGTTGTGGCGATGTTCGGCGCGACCTTCCTGGTGCCGCTACTGACCGGCTTCCCGCCCACCACGACGCTGTTCTTCTCCGGTGTCGGCACCCTGCTGTTCCTGATCGTCACCGGCAACCGGCTACCCAGCTACCTCGGCTCGTCGTTCGCGTTCATCGCACCGATCCAGGCGTCGATGGCGTCCGACGACATGGCCGCAGCCCTGTTCGGGCTCGTCGTGACGGGGCTTCTGCTGGCCGCCGTCGGTGCGATCGTGACGCTCACCGGCACGGGCTGGATCGAGGCACTGATGCCTCCCGTCGTGACCGGCGCAATCGTTGCCCTGATCGGCCTCAACCTGTCGAGCGCGGCCACGTCGAACTTCCAGGCCGGACCGTGGATCGCGACGATCACCCTCGCGACGATCATCGTGGTCGCGGTCGCCTTCAGGGGGCTGGTCGCGCGGCTGTCGATCCTAATCGGTGTCGTCGTCGGCTATGTGGCGGCCGCGATCGCCGGTCAGCTCGACTTCGGCGCCGTCGGAGACGCGGCCTGGGTCGGCCTGCCGGAATTCACCACGCCGAGCATGACGTGGTCCGTCGTGCCGGTGTTCCTACCCGTCGTACTCGTGCTCGTGGCCGAGAATGTCGGACACGTCCGGAGCGTCGCTCACCTCACAGACGACGCTTCGCTGAACAACAAGACGGGTCCGGCGCTGCTGGCGGACGGCCTGGCAACCACGATCGCGGGCCTCGGCGGCGGATCGGCCACCACGACGTACGGCGAGAACATCGGCGTCATGACGGCGACGCGGGTCTTCTCGACCGCCGCCTACTGGGTCGCCGGCGGCGCCGCGATCCTGCTGAGCCTCTCCCCCAAGTTCGGCGAGCTGCTCAACACCATCCCGGGCGGTGTGATCGGCGGCGTGACGGTCGCCCTGTACGGCTTGATCGGCCTGATCGGTGTCAAGATCTGGATCGACAACCACGTCGACTTCACCAAGCCCGTCAACCAGTACCCGGCAGCGATCGCGCTGGTGATCGGCATCGGCAACCTCACGCTGAGCGCCGGCGACCTGACCTTCACCGGCATCGCGCTCGGCACCATCGCCGCCGTGGTCGTCTACCACGCGATGAACCAGTTGGAGAAGCTCCGCGCCTGATCCCCTCATGAGCGGCTGTTCAGCCTGACCAAGGCCGACTGCTCGCGGATCAGCGCAGCACGCCGCTGGCCTCGGCACTCTCCCGGTAGGCGCGAGCATCGGCAGGCAGCAGCAGGCGGCGATCCTGGAGCCGCGCGGCCGCGGACGCCACAGCATCGACGTAACCCTGGTGCGTGCGGTATCGCTCCGCCAGCGATGGCCGAGGGTCGCCGGATGCGACCCGATCAGTTGGGGTCGCCGCCAGCGCGATCTGCTGGCCATAAGCTTCGCAGCCGTCTGGACCCCCGAACGCCGCGCCGCGCAGCGCCCAGCCCGTGTAGGTCGCGACGGGTGCAGCCACGTCCGGGAGCCGCACCCCGGCCACCTCGTTACCGTCAGCATCGACCGCGGACACCGAAGACGGGTAGATGTGGCCGGTGAAGCGCGGCGGCGCGTAGGAGATGATCCCTCGGTCGAAGAACGGGCCGAAGTCGTAGGCGTTGCGGACGGTGGCCACACCCGTGTAGGTCACGCCGGGCAGCGAGGGCCAGCGCAATGCCTGTTGGGGCACGACCCCGATCCCGAGGGCCGAGTCCGCAGTCGTGCGCACCGCGACGGCCGAGCCGTCGCGACGTCGCGGCACGGTGCTCGCAGGCGGCTGTCGACCGTCCAGCCATTCGTCGAGCGCCACAAAAAGAGCACGCTGCAGCGGTGACGCATTCATCGTGTTGCGCGGCTGGGCACAGATGTCAGCAGTCGCCGGCGAGCCGACGATACTGTGCTCGGTACCGGCGGCCAGGTAGTGACGCACGTTGGAGGGCTGGGGGAGGTCCCTACCGGACAGGTCGGTGTCCATCAGCGACGCCGCCTTGTTCCAGTACTCGTTGGCAGAGTCAATCGCGACGATCTTCGGGCACGTGCCGGTACGTGAGCACCGCTTGTTGCGGCCGTCGACTCGACCCGTCCGAGGATCCTTGAGGGTGTTGTAGGAGAAGGGGAAGACCGACTCGGGGTAGAGGTGGTGCTGCCGGTTGCGCTCGGTGCGCTGAGGCTGGGCGAAACGTTGGTTCAACGCCACGCCGCTGCCGCCACCCAGCCAGGTCTGCACACCGTCGAAGACCTTGCGACCCCGGAGGTCCTCGTTGAAGCCCAGCCAGATGAAGTCGTTGAGGTAGCGGGCCGGGAGCGAGATGCCATAACCGACCGTGCGTGTGATGCGGTCGGTCACCGGGTTCGGGCCTCCCGCTGGATCAGGCCGTCCCGACCGAAGGAATGAGACGACGTCGCGCGTGGCTGCGAAGCCGATGCCGGCGACCACCGGGTCCTTGGCGATGTACGTGAACTCGTAAATCGCGCTCTGCTTGAAAGGCGTCCCGGCGGGCAGGAGTCGTATGGACCTGTCGCTCGCGTACCCCCAGCCACTGCTGGGGATCGCCCGTGCGCGATCGGTGAGCCGGTCACGCACCGTCAGACTCGCCCGGTCGCGGTCCGTGCTCGCGGTTGGATGCGCCAGGGTCGACGAGGTCGTGACGGCGTTGTCTAACACGATGTACTCGTAGCTGCGACCTGTGATGGACGATCCATCGCGCTGCCTCGCAATGGGCAGGTCGATCGTCAGGCCGTTGTTGGCGGCCGCTGCCTGCGGGTCCCAGCCGCTCCACGCGACGGTGTACCCCTGCTGGAAGAGGAAGGCCTGGCCGGCGTCCGCGGCTGAGGCCGGATCGTTGGTGATGGGCGACTGGTTGAAGGCGCCGAACAGCTTGTAACCGCGGTTGTTGACCTCCATGAACAGCTTGTGGTTGCCCTTGCGCGGATCACTCGGCCGCAAGATGTAGAGGTCCGTTGAATACTCGACGTTGCCTCGAGCGTTGCGGGGCGCCCGGTCGATGTCGGCGATGATCTTGTTCTGCGGGTCCTTGGGGTCGAGCTCGCCATGAACCCGGCCGCGGACCTTCTCGTACGACCCGACGGTGCCGAACTGGCGGTTCTCAAAGGCCGGCGTGACCGAGACGATCTCTACCCGGCTGATGCCGGTAGAGGTTGTCGATCCTCTCGTGTCCTTCCCCGGCGACCCTGCTTGGGCCGGGACCTGGGTCATCGGAAGCGCCAGGACGACCGCACCCGCGAGCATGGCCGCGCGGCGCCGCATCATCGGCCGACCCGGGTCGAGAGGAGTTGGTCACGACGAGGCCGACACGGTTGCATGTACCATGAATATATGAGGTACGTCACACTGTCAACGGATGGCGCAGCGCGTTCCCTGTAAGCGGGCGGCCCGTCGAGGTACCTCGGACGGCGTGGGTCAGTAGCTGATGCAGCGGCCTCTGCCCAGCGCCGCCAGGCCCGTCAGGTCGCCGTCGCCCCACGCGGTCAGTGAGTCGTCCCCCTCGGGCTGCATCAGCTGACCCGGCTCGTCGACATGGTCCAGACCGACGAGGTGGCCGAGCTCGTGCATGACAACCGATCGAGCAGACTGCCATCCCCGTCGGCCGTCGACGATGTCGGCCAGCTGCGGGCCGTCGAGCACCACCGACCCCGTGACGAACCACCAGTGGCCGTCGTGGCGCAGTGGCGTGCTGCCGGCGTACCCCGCGACGCTGCCCTTCAGGTCCGCTGACCTCTTGGGGTCGCTCCAGGAGACCGTGACCGGTGACCATCCGCCGTCTTGATCACGGACGACCTCCTCGGCCGGCGGATCGTCCGTGACGCCGTCGACGACGAAGGCGAGCCCTGTCGCGTCCTGGATCTCGCCGAGCGCCTCGTCAAGCATCCGCATGCCACCGTCGATCATCGTCCGGGTGTCGACCACGACGTGGATGGGCACACACGGGTCGTACGTCACCGGGTCGGAACTGCCGTCCTGCGTGTCGATGAAGGAGTATGCATCGCTCTGCGCCCCCGCCCCGTCAGCTGCTCCGATCGGCCCGTCCATGGCGTCGGCGGGCCGGTCCGGCAGGCTGCTGGCGACCGATACAGCGTCCTCGGTGAGGATCGAGGCCACCCACAGCCCACCAACCGCCACGACGAGGGCGGCCACGGCCACCGTCGCGCGCCGCCGACCTCGATCGCCCGGCACGGCCTTGGCGTTTCGCGCTTCGAGCCGGTCCATCTGTTTCAGCAATCGGGCGACCCGGCGGCGCCGCCGCCTCTCGGTGAGCAGCACGGCATCGCGCCACCGGTCGTCCATGCCTCCATTGTCCCCGTCCCAACCGTCAGGCGTCGCGCTTTTCGAGCAGCCACCAGGCTGTCGTCCAGAGGGCGGCGACCTCGGCGAGGAATACCGCGAACGCGACCCACGGATCGAACATGTCGGGGATGAACGACACGGGACTCGCAACCTGGAGTCCGGCGTTGCCCGGCATCACCTTGGCGACCCAGTCGCCGAACGATCCGGGGATCAGCATCACCAATGTCTCGACAACAAACAACTGCGCCAACAGGACCGAGATCGCCGCGGCGGTGTGCCGGACCAGGAAGCCCACGGCCACCCCCAGAACGCCGAGCCCGGCCAGGAACAGACCGCTGCCGTACATCGCCCGCAGGACGTCTCCCTCGAGCGAGAGCCCGATGCCTTCCCGATCGAGGAACCAGTTGCCACCGACGTAGCCGAGCAGAGCCGTGAGGGTGCCGGCGATCATGAGGACCGCCGCGACGACCACCGACTTGGCGAAGATGACCCGCCCGCGTCCAGGCGTCGCCGCCAAGGTCGTACGGATCATGCCGGAGCCGTACTCCGATGTCACAACCAGCACGCCCAGCACCAACGCACACACCTGCGAGATCGTCATGCCCACGGTGATAAACGAGCCCGGCGACTCGTCGGCATCCCCACTCGCGAGCCAGTCGGCGTTGCCCCAGCACAGGGCCGTTGTGAGGCCGGCACCCAGCACAACAAGCGCCGCGAGGGTCCACCACGTCGAGCGGACGCTCCACAGCTTCGACCACTCGGCCCGCAGCACATCGCCGAAACCGACGCGGCGTGCCGTCCCCCGCAGCTCGTGTGCCGTTATCGTGCTCATCGCTTCGCCTTCATCTCATCGGACGCTTTCGCGTGGTACTCGACACTGTCGGCCGTCAGGGCCATAAACGCGTCCTCGAGGGACGACTGGACGAGGGTCAGCTCGTGCAGCAGCAGCCCGTGCGTCCCGACCAGCTCACCGATCGCCGGCGCGTCGAGACCCTGCACCCGCAACTCGTCGCCCGTCCGGTTGACCTCGAGGCCGTGATTCACCAGGAGCGCTTCGACGTCGGTCGACTGGGGCGCCCTGACCCGCACATGGGCGGCGGCGTGGTCGGCCATGAACTGGTGCATCGAGCAGTCAGCGAGGATCGTGCCGCGCCCGATCACGATCAGGTGGTCGGCCATCAGCGCCATCTCCGACATCAGATGGCTTGAGACGAACACCGTCCGACCCTCGTCCGCGAGACCGCGAGCCAGCTCCCTGACCCACCGGATGCCCTCGGGATCCAAACCGTTGACGGGCTCGTCGAGGATCACGACGGGCGGGTCCCCGATCAAGGCTGAGGCGATACCGAGCCGCTGGCCCATACCCAGCGAGAACCGCCCTGCGCGCTGGCCGGCGACGGTGTCGAGGCCAACCTGCTCGAGTACCTCCCCCACGCGAGTTGTCGGGATACCGTTGCTCGCGGCCATCCAGCGCAGGTGATCACGCGCCGAACGTCCCGGGTGTATCGCGTGCGCCTCCAGCAGTGCCCCGATCTCCCTCAGCGGGGCGGGCGAGGTGACGTGACGGTGCCCGTTGACGGTGACCGATCCGCTGGAGGGGGCGTCGAGCCCGAGGATCATCCGCATCGTCGTCGACTTGCCGGCGCCGTTGGGGCCGAGGAAGCCCGTCACACGTCCCGGTTCGACCGTGAAGTCGATGCCGTTGACGGCGACCCTGTCGCCGTAGCTCTTGGTGAGGCCTTGGGCGCGGATCATGGTCGATGACCGATCTGTGAGGCGGTCCAGTGCTGTGAAGTGATCATGGGTTCACTGTGGCGGCGCCCGAGGCCGTCAGGCATCGGGGAACCACCCCGGCTCGCCCCTGACCGAACCCTGGCCCCGTGGGTACGGTGGGGTCATGACCGATGGCCCACCCGGAAGCCCCTCGTGGCGGCGTGCCGCCCGCGCTGATCTGCTGGAGTTCGCTCGCAGGGCTGAGCGTCCGGAGGGTGGATTCGTCTGGCTGGGCAACGACGGACTGCCCGATCGCGACAAGGGCCTCGAGCTCTGGATCAATGCCCGGATGACGTACGTGTTCGCGCTGGCACACCTCGGCGGTTCCGACGACATGGAGCGTCTCGCGGGCCACGGCATCCGGGCCCTGTCGACGCTGTTGCACGACGACGAGTACGGCGGCTGGTTTGACGAGGTCGACGCCGACGGGGCGACCGATGACACCACGAAGCGGTGTTACGGACACGCGCACGTACTCCTGGCAGCGGCCACCGCCGCGGCGGCCGGCATCGACGGTGCTCAGTCGGTTCTCGACGAGGCGATGGATCTTCACACGCGGCAGTTCTGGGAGCACGCCCAGGGCCGGTGCGTTGAGGAGTTGAGTCGCGACT
>Ga0075364_10001621_pt1 | contig 12324 bp, 8 predicted proteins | sample EndMetdeltDD1764_FD_71517 | JGI IMG/M metagenome (GOLD analysis project Ga0075364, IMG submission 71517) | Populus endosphere microbial communities from Tennessee, USA - Endosphere MetaG P. deltoides DD176-4 | ecosystem: Host-associated > Plants > Roots > Endosphere | place: USA: Tennessee... | reverse complement strand
CCCTTGCGCACCAGCGCATCGTGAAACAACTTGGTCGCCCGATCCTGCAGGCCACGATTGAAATAGATCAAAACGTTTCTGCAGGACACCAGATGCACTTCCGAAAATACACTATCCGTGGCCAGACTATGGTCGGCAAAGACCACATGCTGACGCAAGCTTCTGTCGAAAATCGCGTCATGCATGCTGGCGGTGTAGTAATCCGCCAATGATGCCTTACCCCCTGCCGCCAGATAGTTCCGGCTGAATGTAGCGATGCGCTCGATGTCATAGATGCCGCCCTCGGCAAGCTGCAGAGCCACGGGATTGATGTCCGTAGCGTAGATCAGCGTACGATCGAGCAGCCCTTCTTCCCGCAACAGGATGGCCAGCGACCAGACTTCCTCCCCACTGCTGCAACCGGCCACCCAGATCTTGATCGAGGCATAGGTGCGCAACACGGGAATCACCCGCTCGCGCAAGGCCCTGAAATAGGACGGGTCGCGAAACATCTCGCTGACCTGAACCGTAAAAAACTGCAGCATCTGGGCAAATACAGCCGGGTCGTGAAGTACTTTGCTCTGAAGCTGGGACACTGTTTCACACTCGAATCGCTCCATCGCATGCTGAATACGCCTGCGCATGGAAGCCACCGAGTAGTTCCTGAAATCGTGCTGATACTGCTGATACACACCTTCCAGCAACAACTTCAGTTCAATATCGAACAGTGCATGTGCCTGCATTACTTGGGCATCCAGACTCGGCAAAGCGACACCAGCTTATCCACATCGATCGGCTTGGCGATGTAGTCGTTGGCGCCCGCATCCAGGCACTGCTTGCGATCGTCCGGCATGGCCTTGGCGGTCAGCGCAATAATGGGCAATTTGGCCCACTGCTCGCGCGCGCGGATGTGGCGCATGGCGGTCAGACCATCCATTTCAGGCATCATCAGGTCCATCAGTACCAGATCGATGTCGGCATTCGCCTCCAGATGGTCCAGGGCCTCGCGCCCGTTGCGCGCAATCGTCAATGTCGCGCCCAGCGGCTCCAGAATGCTGGAGAGCGCAAAGATGTTGCGCACATCGTCTTCCACCAACAGGATTTTTCGACGCTCCATGATGGTGTCGCGCTGCCGCGCCTGCAACAGCAAACGCTGCTGGTCTGGCGGCATTTTTGCTTCGACCCGGTGCAGAAACAGTGTGACCTCGTCCAGCAGGCGTTCCGGTGACTTCGCCCCCTTGATGATGATCGAGCGGGAATAGCGACGCAATTGCTGCTCTTCGTCGCGGGTCAGGGCACGCCCCGTGTAGACGATGACGGGCGGAAACGCATACTTCACACCCTCCGCCATGCGTTCAAGCAAGTCATAGCCCGAGGCATCGGGCAACATCAGATCCATGACAACGCAGTCGAACTGCCCATTGGCAAAAGCGTCCATGGCCTGGGCCGCCGTGCCGGCCAGGGTGATGTCCACATCGTCGGCCTGCAGCAATTGCGCGATGCTGGTGCGCAAGTTTTCGTCGTCCTCGATCACAAGCACCCGCCGCGTGCCGTCCGCAAACTTCTCTTCGACACGGGAGAACGCCTTGACCAGCTCCTCACGCGCGACAGGCTTCAGTGCATAACCGACCGCGCCGAGCTCCAGCGCGGTCTGCATATGGTCCTCGACAGACAGCATGTGAATCGGGATATGGCGGGTGGCAGGATCGCGCTTGAGTTGTTCCAGCACGCCCAGACCCGACTGATCGGGCAGGTTGACGTCCAGCAAAATACCGCTGGGTCGCAGCTCTCGCGCCATGGCCAGCGCCTGTGCACCGTTCTCGGCCACTGCACACTCGAAACCCAGATCACGCGCCAGATCGGATAGCACCTGAAGAAAGCGATTGTCGTCCTCGATCAGGAGGATCAAACGCCGTCGTGCGTCCTGCGCGCGCTGCAGATCCGCTTGCGCCTGGTCCACGGCAGCGGGCGCGACTGAAAGCGGTGTCTGGTGGGCATCGGAGGGCGAAGCGCTCCCCTTTTTCGCATCGTGCACCAGCGCCTGCGGGGTCCAGACCTCGGGAATGGACACCCGCCCGTCGGCACGCCGGCGCTCGATCAGCTCGGTTGCCGCGGCAGCCGACCCGTAAGCCCGACGCGTGCGCTCGGAAGCGGGCACGCCGTCGGTGCTGGCGTCGAACCCAGGCGTGCCGGAAGTCGATGAGGTGTCGTGCGCTGCGGGCGCCTCGAGCGTGGCCCGGATATCAATGGTGAACACGCTGCCCTGCCCCGGCGTGCTTTGCACGGCGATCTCACCGCCCAGCAAACGCGTGAGTTCACGCGAGATAGAGAGGCCCAGGCCAGTGCCGCCGTATTTGCGGCTGGTGGTGCCGTCGGCCTGTCGGAACGCTTCGAAAATAACGGCCTGCTGTTCGGCAGAAATACCGATGCCGCTGTCGCGCACCGCAAACACCACGCGTCCCGGCGCGCCTGCATCTACGCTGAGCTGGACAGCCCCGCTGGCGGTGAACTTGAAGGCATTGGACAACAGGTTCTTGAGCACCTGCGCCAGGCGGGTGCGATCGGTCTCGATGGCGGCGGGCGCACCCGGCAACACATCGATCTCGAACCCGACGTTTTTCTGCGAGGCGATCGGTTCGAACATCTGACGCAGCGGCTCAAGCACCGCAGCGATGGTGACGGGTTCGACCTGAAGCTCGACGTGGCCGGCTTCGATTTTCGACAGATCCAGGATGTCGTTAATGAGCAGCAGCAGGTCGTTGTTGGCGTCGTGAATGGTGCGCGCGTAGTCGCGGCGCTGCTCGACGCTCAAGGTCTCGGCTTTGTCGCCGCACAGAATCTGGGAGAGAATCAGCGAGCTGTTCAGCGGCGTGCGCAGCTCGTGCGACATATTGGCCAGGAACTCGGACTTGTACTGATTCGCGCGATTGAGCTCGCGCGAATGCAGGGTCATGGCCTGCTGCGCGCGCACCAGGTCTTCTTTCTGACGCGCCAGTCGCTGGGTGTGTTCTTCGAGCTGAACATTGGTCTGCTCAAGTTCGGCATGCTGGTTTTCCAGACGGGCCTGGGATTCGCGCAGGGCACGGCCCTGCTCTTCGAGCTCCTCGTTGGACACCCGCAGCTCTTCCTGCTGGACCTGCAGTTCCTCGCTCTGCTGCTGCGTCTGCTCCAGAAGCAGCCTCAAGTGCTCGCGATAGGAGGCTGACCGCAGCGCAACCCCGATGGACTCGGCCGAGCGACGCAGCAGGTCCTGAGTTGGCTCGAAAAGATCGCCCTTGCCCAGAAAACCCAACTCGACCACGCCCACCACCTGCTTGTTGGCGGTGACCGGGGCGATCAGGACATGGCGTGGCAGGGCATGCCCGATGGTGGAGCGCACCTGCAGATAGCCCTCGGGCACGTTATCGAGCACCTGCAGCTCGCCGTGGCGGGCGACTTCGCCAGCCAGGCCGGCCTGTGACAGGGGAATCGCCTCGCCGCCTGGCTCGCACCCGTAGGCGCCGGCGGGAATCAGCTCGCCGCGCTCGTACCGGTACATCAGTGCCACCTTGGCATTCAGGTAGGAGGCCAGCGCCAGCAGCACGGCGTTGGCCGTGTCGGCGATATTGTGCTCGCCGATGAGGCTGTCGGAGATGCGGGACTGACCTGACTGGGTCCACAACAGACGCTGTGCCGCGATACGATCGAGAATGACGCGGCGCGCCATGAATGCCACAGCGAGCAACGAGGCGGCACCGCCCGCCCGGTTGATCATCGCCTGGATCTCGCTGGCACTGTCGGGCTTCAGAGAAAAGCTGATCGCCGTGAGGACGATCTGGACACCGGCCACGACCAAAGGCAGGTTTGGCCTGGGTTGCTGCACGGTCAACGCCAGCGCGATCAGATACAGCACCCAGAACACCACGCCGAAGGCCGTAATGCTGTCGGCAATGAAGACCAGCCCCGTAATGATGGCGATCGCCCCGAGGATGGGCGTGTTCTTGTTGGATTGGCTGATCATGCTCGTGTCGTGTGAGGGGAGGCGCCGCGCGCTGAAGGGGCAAGTTTACATATGTTTCACACCCGCCGGTCACCCATCCCGCCACAAATAGACACTGGCATCAGCCGTTGCCGCGAAACTCCGGATAGAGCGTCATTCCGCCGTCCACGAAGAGCGTGGTACCGGTCACATAATCCGATTCATCCGAGGCCAGCCATACCACCGCACGCGACACATCATCGGGCTCGCCAATCCTGCCGTAGGGGATCAGCTTGAGCAGTTCCGCCAATTTTTCAGGCGTGTCCCAGGCCTCCTGGTTGATTTTCGTGCGAATGGCCCCGGGCGCCACGGCGTTCACCCGGATGCGCTCCTGGGCGACTTCCTGCGCCAGCGAACGCATCAGCATGGCGATGCCCCCCTTGGAGGCGGCGTAGTTGTTCTGGAAGGCCCAAGGGATGACTTCGTGCACCGAACTCATCATCACGATGCGCCCCAGCGCCCCCTGGGCCCGATGCCCCGCCTTGCGCGACAGGAAATGCCGGATCGCCTGGCGTGCGCACAGGAACTGGCCTGTCAGATTGACATCGATGACTGCCTTCCAGTCGTCCAGGCTCATGTCCTGAATGGGTGAAGGCTTCTCAATGCCGGCATTGCTGACCAGCGTATCGAGTCGACCGAAGGCACTCACGGCCTGGTCGAACAGCGCGATGACCTGCTGCTCGTCGCTCACGTCGGCGGCAATCGCCACGGCCCGGCCCCCGGCGCGCTCGATTTCACCGACGACCTCGGCGGCTGCGTCGGCCGAGGACGTCTTGGGCCGGTGGTTGACCACGACACGCGCGCCCGCCGCGGCCAGGCCCACGGCGCAGGCCCGGCCAATGCCGGCATTGCCGCCCGTTACCAGCGCAACCTGGCCTTCTAGTACTGCTGTGGTCATGACGCACTCCTGTTCAAACGGATAGCGTCATATTCTCCGCAAGATCACGCCCATGTCACGCCACGCCAGCCCGTGACACGTAAGCATCAGTATCTGGTGGCGGGTGGCCGCATCGAACAGCGCGCGCTTGATATGTTCACGGCGAGCGTCGTCGGTGTGCACCAATGCATCGTCGAGCACGATGAGTGTGGGTCGACCTGCTTCCTGCAGCACATCGGCGTATGCCAGACGTGTCAGTACGCCCAGCTGCTCCTGCGTACCGAAACTCAATCGGGCAAGCGCGTCCTGGGTGGTACCGCGTTGCAGGATCGAGGGCGTGAAGTCGTCGCTCAGCGTGACGGTTGCCTGCGGAAACAACAAATTCAGATAATGAGCGAGTCGACGCGCCAGCGGCGCAAACAAACGATGCGTCGCCGCATCACGCTGCGCCCCCAGTCGTTCGTGCAGCAGCGTCAGCGCCCGCGCGCGAAGATCCATCTCATCGTAGCGGCGCTGCAGGCGCTGGACGTCGGCCTGCGCCGCGGCCCAGGCCTCGCCCACGCCTTGCGTACCGGCCTGTTCGAGTTTGCCCTGCAGCTGGGAGATGGCGGTACCACGTGTCTGGTGCGTATCGCGGGCAACACGGGCAGACCTCTCCCAACGCTGTGCGTCCTGCTCGATCAGGTCCAGTTGCTGGGCGTCCAGTGCGGCCTGCAACTGCCGGGTATGGGCATCGAGATCACCGACGGCGGCACGCTCGGCCTGCAGCCTCGTCAGGCGGGTCTGGCGGCTGGCCTCGTCTCGCCCTTCGCGCGACTCGGCGCAATAGGCGGCGTGCTGATCAGACAGCCACTGCACCTGCGCCTGTGCGGTGTGCACACCCGATACGGCACGATGCAAGGCCTCGCGGGCCGCACTCAGTTCGGCCGCAGCCTGTTCGTGCGATTGCCGTGCCTGAGCGAGGGTCGGTTCGGCTGCGACCGGATCAGCAGCCACTTCAGGCCCTCCCGCAAGCGAGGCCTGGCGACCCGCCTGCTCCCCATCGTCGGACGCGCGGGAGGGTTCCTGTCCTGCCTCGTCTTGCTCCTGCTGGACTGCCATGAGCGCCGAGAGATCGTTGCGTGCGAGCGCTGCGGCGTGCACCAGGCTGTCCACCCCCTGCGGGGCCAGCAGCGCCAGCAACTTGCTGGCGTGCTCGGCATCCTGAGCCGCCCGCTCCGAGGCCAGTGCTCGCGCTTCCGCCTGCTCGACACTGGTCACATCGAGCCGCGCGCACAGCGCCTGAAAGGCCTGCGTGACCGACGCCAGCTCTTGCGCCACATGGGCCAGGTCTTCACCACCGGGCACGATGCGCAACTGGCCCACGCCATCGATGTGAAGGTCTTGCGCAGACAAAACCAGGTGTTCACCCTGCCCTGCCAGCGCGCTGTCGCCCAGGCGAATGACCTGGCCAGGCAGCAGGGTGTAATCGACACGCGTCGCGGCGGTTTGCGCACGGGCCTGCCATTGCATCTGGCGAGTCGCCAGCGCCTGCAGCCGCTTGACGTCTTCGCGCGAGAAAGCCAGCCGGCGCGCCTGTTCGCCCAGTTCCCGTGCGCTCGCCGCCTGTGCCTGGGCGGCCTCTGATTTCTGGATCAGCGCCTGCGAGGCTTGGCGCGCCTGCACGATGCGGTCGTGCCGTTCGCGCTGTTCCTGCTGGCGCTGCGCCCGGTCCCATTGCGCTGAGGCCCGGGCGGCGGCGGCTACGGCGTGCTGCACTGCGGTGCGTGCCGCCTGCTCACGCGCAGCGGCTTGCGCCGCAAGCGCTTCGGCCTGCGCCTGTTGGGCAACCAGCTCGTGCATCTTTTTGACATCGGCCTGATCACGGGCGACGTGTTCCGCGAGCAAAGCCACCGTCGCCCGAGCCTGCTCGAGGCGGGCCCGCGCGGCGTCAAGCGCCTCACGCTCGCGCGCCAGAACGGTGAGCCGGGCACGCGCCTGTGCGGCGCGCTGCTCGAAGGCGATCCACGGCGCTTCGGCAGCGTCGACGGCGTGAGCGGCACGCAATTCGGCAAGGCGATCAACGTCGCCCTCCCAGGCGGCCTTTTGCTCGGCAAGTGCCGCACAAGACTGTTGCGCCTGTTCCAGCGCATCTGCCACCTCTCGAAACCGGCCCTTGGGGCGACCGTTGCGCGCATCCAGCACCTGTGCACGGGCTTCGGCCACCCGCTCGAACAACCGGTCTCCATCCGTGGCAATCAGTTCGCCGGACAGACGGGTGAGCGCCTCACGCAGATAATGACCGGCGTACTGGGCCGGTTCGGCCAGGCTCTGACTGGAGCCCTGCGTGATCCAGAGCAAGCCGGGCACCCCCGCATGGGTGGGCTTGCTCTGCCCTTTCAGGGAATAGTCGAACCCCAGCAGCGCGGCCAGCGCGTCTTCGGCCTGCTCGCCTTCAAGGCGACGCTCGCCTGCGCGAAGCTCGCACCGGGGCCGGTGCAGAAACGTCTTGCTCAAGTGATAGGGTGTATCACCGACGTCGAAATCCACGATGACCGTCGGGCGCGCCTGGGCCAGGCCTTCAGGCGCGAAGTCGGCGACCCGGGTGGTTTTGAAGCGCTCCAGAAATGCTGCACGCAGTGCGGTCGCAATCGTGCTTTTGCCAGCTTCATTCGCACCGACGACGATGTTCAGGCCCGGCGCGATGTCCTCGAGCACGCAGCCCTCACGAAAGCGTTTGAATTCGATGAGTTCAAGACGACGCAGCTTCATGCGGGATCTGCCGTTTCGCGCTGATACTGCACCAGCAGGCGCAGGGCCTCGCGCGCCACATCGGCATCGGCGGACTGCTCCTGCATCGCCTGCAACTGCGTCACCACCGTGGCCACATAACCGTCGGCGCCCATGGCGCTGAAATCGTCCTGATCGGGTGCCAGCACCAGGGCATCGGCCTGCACCTGCACCGTGTGGGCGTGGGCATGCGCCTGGGCCAATGCGTGAGTCAGGCGATCGTGGTCGGCCAGGCTGATGCGCCCCGAAAGCGTCAACCTCAGGACATCCTGGCCCTCCAGCCCCTGAAGCTCGTGCGCCAGCGCCTGGACGTCCGAAGCCAGATCGAGATGACGCTCCCACTGCGGCCACCGGAACCGGCCGATTTCCAGGGCCTGCACCTGGGGACGTGCACCCGGCGCGTCGATACGAACATGCAGCACCCGCCCCGACTCGTTGTTCCGAAAGCGATCAGGCTCGGGCGTGCCGCTATACCAGGTGTGCGCGTCGACCTCCATCGTGCCGTGCCAGTCGCCCAGTGCCAGATAATCCAGGCGCGCCGTTGCGGCGCGCCTGGGAGAGATCGGGTTGGCCGAATCGATCGTGTCGGGCAACAGACCGGTGACGCTGCCATGCGCCAGGCCAATGCGACACACGCCGGCAGGCGTGGCGGCATCGTCGAAGAACGCGCTGACGTCATCGTAGGTGTGACGCTGGGTCAGGGGTGCTGCCAGCACGTGGGCGGCCACGCCCGGAATAGGATAGACGCCCGGGGTGAGCATCACGTGGACGTTCGGGGCAATGCAGCCCAGTGCCTGGGCACGTGTCCAGACACTATCAGTCAGGGCGGCGTCGTGATTGCCAGGAATCATCATCCAGGGCCCTTCGTAGGCCTGCAAGGCGGCAAACAGCCGGCGAATGCTGCGCTCGTTCACGCCCTGCGTATCGAACACATCGCCAGCGACCAGCACGGCATCGACGCCACTGGCCTGAGCCTGCCGGGCAATGGCGGCTACAGTGTCGATGCGCGCCTGCGCCAGTGGCACGGCATCTTCATCATCGAACTGCCCGTAAACCCGGCCGATCTGCCAATCGGCGGTGTGAATGAAGTGCAAAGTGACGCCCCCGTCGAAAACCGTGCTGCCAGTCTACCGCGTCACCGCGGGGCCGTGGCGGGTGCCAGTGGGCGTGCCTGCAGGTGCACCGCCATGTAGGCGGTGTCGCCCGGCGCGATCGACAGCAGGTTGTCCCACACCCGCGCGGTTTCGATACAGAGCATTTGAGGCCAGGCGTCGTCGTCGAACTGCGAGAGACGCGCAGCTTTGTCGATCCAGGGGTTCCAGATGACGGCGCTCGCACTGTGGGCCGTCTGGATCTCGATGCGCCGCCCCCATCCGGGATCGTCGATGCTCAGCCTGTCTCCCAGGTTCAGATACAGTCTGTCTGTCTCCGCGCCGATGGTCAGCGGCCCGGCCTGGGTCTTGGTCTTCCAGTCGTCCAGCGTGTCGATGAATGACGCGCCCTCGACCCCCCGCACCTGAACCTGGCGCACGTCGCTGACAGCGAAATAGGTGTGCAACGCCTGCGACACCACCATGGGCTCATTGCTCGCGTTGGTCACTCCCAACTCGATGGTGATGGTCTCGGCCAGACGAAAACGCAGCGTCAGATGGGCAGGCTGGGCCCATCCGAACGAGCCGCCAGAGACCTCGAGCTTGAAAATGAGGGTCACGCTTTCGGGCTCGATCGCCGTTTCGGCGTGTGTCCAGTCCAGGGTGCGCACAAAGCCATGTTTGGGTGCCTGATCGTGGTGGGCCGCGTCTACCCCTGCCCGCACCTGGGCGGGATTGCGCGCCAGGTCACCGAACCAGGGCCAGCACACGGGCACGCCGCCGCGCACCGATTCGCCGCGTCGATAGGCAGCCTGTTCGCTCAGCCACACCAGTGGGTGCTGACCCGTAGGGGTGTACTCGAGCAACTGCGCCCCCTGCTCTGCAATCACAGCCTGACCATGGGGGGTCTGGACGCGCAGCAGGGCAAGCTCATCCTGGATATACCTGTCTACTATGGGTGTGGTGTGCTGCGTCATGGCAATATCCTATAAATGCCGCGCGCGAGCCTGGGCTGCACGGCAGGGAAAGTTATTCTAAGGATTTTCTTCATGGACCACGCGATGAGCTACGACCCCAACAACATATTTGCCAAGATTCTGAGAGGCGAGGCACCCTGCACCCGGGTCTACGAGGACGACCATACCCTCGCATTCATGGACATCATGCCGCAGACAGACGGCCACGTGCTGGTGATTCCTAAGGAATCCGCCGATACGCTGATGAGCCTTTCCGAAGCAGCAGGCCACGCCACGCTCGATACCGCTCGCAAGATCGCACGTGCGCTGCAGAAAGCACTTGCCGCGCCTGGCATCTATATCGCGCAGATGAACGGGGCGGCAGCCGGCCAGACCGTGCCGCATTTCCACATCCATGTGATTCCCCGTCATGGCGACGACCGTCAACGCGCGCATGCCTCGGTCATGGCCGATCCCGCAGCGCTGGAAGCGACCGCGGTAAAAATTCGCGTCGCGCTGGGCTGATTCGGCAACGGCGGCATCCTCAGAATCGGTTTTAGCCCTGGCGCGCGATGTATTTGGCCCTACCGTGCGATGCAGGGTCGCGTTGCTCGCGCGGGATTGCGGACCGACACTAAATATTCTATAGTTCTTTGTATTGATAGATTGAACCCGGTCGGCCCGTGATTCGAACAGGGATGCACCGGCCCCCGTCCCCTCGCACATGGAGTGTCTGCAATGCCTCATTCCCACGCTGGCCACGGCCACACCCACACCTTGCTGGATGATGCTGGGGTGGGCGAAGTGCCGGTAGAGGCGCCCGCCTGCGGTGCCTATGATCACCGCCATGCCGACCCGCTGCCCACCGACCCCGAACAGCTGGAGGAAGCCGCGCGCATGTTCCAGGCGCTGTCCGATCCGGCGAGACTGAAATTGCTGATGGATCTGGCCGGTGGCGAACGCTGTGTGAGCGAACTTGTGCACACGCAGCAGGCCAAGCTGAGCAGCGTTTCGGCGCGCCTGAAAGTGCTGCATGCCGCGCGCCTGGTCAATCGCCGGCGCGATGCCAAGCACATCTACTACAGTCTGGCTGATGACCATGTGCTGGTGTTGCTGCGCAATGTGCTCGCGCACTCGGCCGAACCATTCTGATCGTCTGACGATAGTGCAGTAGCATGAGGTCTTCACGAAAGAGGAGACCAGAGTGACTACATCCAAAGATCAGGCTTTCCGCATCGCCGTCATTCCCGGAGACGGCATAGGCAAAGAGGTCATGCCCGAGGGGCTGCGTGCACTGCGCGCTGCTGCCGAGCGCTTCGACCTGCCGTTGGCCTTCACCGATATCGAATGGGCCAGCTGCGACTACCACCAGAAGACGGGCGCCATGATGCCCGAGGACTGGAAAGCCCAGATCGGCGATATGGATGCCATCTACTTTGGTGCCGTCGGCTGGCCCGACCTGCTGCCCGACCACGTGTCGCTGTGGGGGTCGCTGCTGAAGTTCCGCCGCGAATTCGATCAATACGTGAACCTGCGCCCGGTGCGGCTGTTCGAGGGTGTGCCCTGCCCGCTGGCCAATCGCAAGCCGGGCGACATCGATTTCATGGTCGTGCGCGAGAACACCGAAGGCGAATACAGCTCGGTGGGCGGCAAAATGTTCGAAGGCACCGATCGCGAAATCGTGCTGCAGGAATCGATCTTCACCCGCAAGGGCTGCGACCGGGTCTTGCGGTTTGCCTTTGAATTGGCCAGCCGCCGGGCACGCAAGCATGTCACGGTCGCCACCAAGTCCAACGGCATCGCCATCAGCATGCCCTACTGGGACGAGCGCGCCGCCGAGATGGCAGCGAACTATCCCGACATCAAGACCGACAAGCAGCACATCGATATCCTCACCGCGCGTTTCGTGCTGCAGCCCGATCGCTTCGACGTGGTGGTGGCATCGAATCTGTTCGGCGACATCCTGTCCGATCTGGGCCCGGCATGCGCCGGCACCATCGGCCTGGCACCGTCGTCGAACCTGAATCCCGACCGCGATTTCCCATCCCTGTTCGAGCCCGTCCATGGCTCAGCGCCAGACATCTACGGCAAGAATATTGCCAACCCCATCGCCATGATCTGGTCGGGCGCCATGATGCTTGAGTTTCTGGGCCAGGGTCGCGATGGTGCCATTCGACAACGCGCGCAGGATGCACACGATGCGATGGTGCAGGCGATCGAACATGTTCTGGCCAACGGCCCGCGCACGCCCGATCTGGCGGGCAAGGCGTCCACGACCGAGGTCGGTGAGGCTATTGCCAGGCTGATTGCAGGGTGACGCAGGGCCAGACGCCCGGCGCGCCTGTGGACACGCGTTAAAGGATGAAGCCCTGCCGCGCGCCTGTGGGCATGCGATGAGGGATGAAGCCTTGCCGCGCGCCTGAATCATGCCGACCCTCGGGCGCCATCGCGCGCCCGTGTTCAAACCGACAGATGCTTGCGGACTTCTTCGGAGCCGATCGTTGTTTGATCACCCGCCACGACAACTTCTCCGCGTGACATGACGACAAACGTATCGGCCAGTTCCCGTGCGAAGTCGAAATACTGCTCGCACAGCAAGATGCCGATATCGCCCCGCTCGCGCAACATGCGAAC
>Ga0075364_10001620_pt1 | contig 12324 bp, 11 predicted proteins | sample EndMetdeltDD1764_FD_71517 | JGI IMG/M metagenome (GOLD analysis project Ga0075364, IMG submission 71517) | Populus endosphere microbial communities from Tennessee, USA - Endosphere MetaG P. deltoides DD176-4 | ecosystem: Host-associated > Plants > Roots > Endosphere | place: USA: Tennessee... | reverse complement strand
TTTTTTGGGACACTTCTCGCCCGCCTGCGAACCAGTAAGCACTCTGCGCGAATTTCGCCGGAGCGCTCGTCATGGCAATCGCGGAACTCGCGCTACTTTGCTACGTTCGCGCTTATGGCGGCCTGATCGTTGGCGACAAGTTCTGCGTGTAGGAGTACCTGGCAATGGCGCCCCGTCCCAGCTGGAAGGGATACCTCAAGCTTTCGCTCGTCTCCTGCGCGGTTGCGCTTTATCCGGCCAGCACGACATCCGAACGCGTCTCCTTCCGCACTCTCAACCGCTCGACCGGCAATCGCGTCCGGCGCCAGTTCGTCGACGAGGCGAGCGGCGATCCCGTCGAGACCGAGGACCAGGTCAAGGGCTACGAGGTCGCCAAGGGTGAGTACATCACCGTCGAGGACGACGAGCTGAAATCGGTGCAGCTCGAAAGCAACCACACGATCGACATCGAGCGCTTCGTACCCCGCGCGCAGATCAACGAGCTCTATTTCGACACGCCCTACTACATCGCGCCGACCGATCGCGTCGGCGAGGAAGCCTTTGCCGTCATTCGCGAGGCGATGCGCGCCGAGAAGATGGTCGGCATCGCCCGTGTCGTGCTGTTCCGGCGCGAGCGCCTGCTGATGCTGGAGCCGCGCGGCAAGGGCCTGGTCGGCATCAGCCTGCACTATGCCAACGAGGTGCACCAGGACAGCGGCTATTTCGAAGAGATCCCGGACATCGACATCCCGCGCGAGATGCTCGATCTCGCCAAGCACATCATCACGAAGATGACCGGCAAGTTCGATCCCAGCGAGTTCGAGGATCGCTACGAGAATGCGCTGATCGAGCTGATCCGCTCCAAGCAGAAGGGCACGCCGATCAAGCCGCAGCCGACGCACCGGCAGGCCAACGTCATCAACCTGATGGATGCCTTGCGCCGCAGCGTGGATGCCGACAAGGGTACGCCCGCCAAGAAGTCCCCGTCGACGACATCCGCCAAGGCGAAGGGAAAGCCGCGCGCTCGCAAGACCGGTTGAGTGAGGAGTCATGGCCGACTCCGCATCGCTGCGCGCGTACCATCAGAAACGCAACTTCACCCGCACCAAGGAGCCGCGCGGTAAGCTGCGCCGGCGCACCGGCGACCTGTTCGTCGTCCACAAGCACGACGCTCGCCGCCTGCATTACGACCTGCGCCTGGAGCTGGACGGCGTGCTGAAGAGCTGGGCCGTCACGCGCGGCCCGAGCCTGTCGCCGGCCGACAAACGCCTCGCCGTGCGCACCGAGGACCACCCGCTCGACTACGGCGAGTTCGAAGGCAAGATCCCCGAAGGCGAGTACGGCGCCGGCAGCGTCATCGTCTGGGACCGCGGCCGCTGGTCGACCGAGGGCGACCCGCACCAGCAGCTCGCCAAGGGCCACCTGGAGTTCGAGCTGCACGGCAGCAAGCTCAAGGGCCGCTGGCACCTCGTGCACATGCGGGGGCGCGACAAGGGCGGCAAGGAGAACTGGCTGCTCATCAAAGTCGACGACGAGTACGCGACCACGAACGGCGCGACCGAGTTGCTGGAGGAACAGCCGCGCTCGGTGAAGACGGGACGCACGGTGGAAGACGTCGCCGGCGGCAAGGTGCGGATAAAGCGCAAGCCGGGTGCGTCATCGGCCGATGCCAAGAAGCCCGCGAAAAAATCGCCGGCAAAGCCGATCGCAGCACGGCCGACCTCCGAGATCTCCGTGAAGGGCGCCAAATCCGGCGCCTTGCCGGGCTTCATCGAGCCGGCGCTGGCAAGCCTGGCGGAGAAAGCGCCGGTGGGCGACCGCTGGGTGCACGAGGTCAAGTTCGACGGCTATCGGCTGCTGGCCCGCCTCGACCACGGCCGCGTCAAGCTGCTGACCCGCAGCGGGCTCGACTGGACGTCGAAATTTGCCAGCGTGAAGAAGGCGCTGGAGGCCCTACCGGTCGTCACCGCCTTCCTGGACGGCGAGGTGGTGGTGGAAACCGAGCACGGCGTGCCGGATTTCGGCGCCCTGCAGGCGGACCTGAGCGATGGCCGCAGCGACCGGTTCACCTACTACGTGTTCGACCTTCTGCATCTCGACGGCAAGGACACGCGCGACGGCACGCTGCTCGATCGCAAGGCCGCGCTTTCGGCCCTGCTCGCGGGCGCGACGGACGGAGTGCTCAAGTACAGCGAGCACTTCACCGACCGCGGCGATGTCGTGCTGAAGCATGCCGCCCGGCTGGGGCTGGAAGGCATCGTCTCCAAGGTCGCGAATGCGCCCTATCGCTCGGGGCGATCGAAATCCTGGATGAAGGTCAAGTGCATCGAGAGCGAGGAGTTCGTCATCATCGGCTACGTGCCGTCGACAACGCAGCGCCGCACGGTCGGCTCTTTGTCGCTGGCCACCAACATCAAGGGCAAGCTCACCTACGCAGGCCGTGTAGGCTCGGGCTTCTCAGCGGCGATCGCCGATGACTTATGGGCCCGCCTGGAGAAGATCCGCACCAGCACGCCGGCGCTCGAGGTCCACCCGCCCGCGGAAGCTCGCAGAAATGTGCGCTGGGTGAAGCCGTCGCTGGTGGCGGACGTGGCGTTTCGCAGTTGGACGGCCGACAACATCATCCGCCACGCCGTCTTCAAGGGGCTGCGTCCGGACAAGGCCCCACCCGAGGTCGTGCGCGAGAGGCCGGCCATGAAGAAGAAAGCAAAACAGACGAGCCGTGATACGGAATTGCCCGTCCGCCTGACCCATCCCGACCGCGTGCTGTGGCCCGACGTCGGCATCACCAAGCAAGGGTTGGCCGAATTCTATGCAGAGATCTGGCCGTGGATCTCGCCTTGGATCGTCGACCGACCCCTGGCGCTGCTGCGCTGCCCCGGCGGCATGGCCGAGGCCTGCTTCTTCCAGAAGCACGCGTGGAACGGCATCCCCGACAGCATCATTCGCGCTTCCGATCCCGACGACGGGGAGGAGCTTCTGGTGGTCCGCGACCTCGAGGGGCTGCTTGCCCTGACGCAGGCGTCGGTGCTGGAGATCCACGTCTGGGGCGCCAAGCTCGATGATATCGAGCGCCCCGACGGCATCACCTTCGACCTCGATCCCGACGCTGAGGTGGCCTGGAGCGACGTGATCGCAGCCGCCGTCGAAGTCCGCCAGCGGCTTGAGGCGCAGGGCCTTGCAGCATTCGTCAAGACCACCGGCGGCAAGGGACTGCATGTATACAGCCCCCTGCAACCGCACGCGGATTGGGCGACCGTCAAGGAATTCGCGCACGGCCTCGCCAAGTCGATGGCGGCCGACAGCCCGCGCAAGTATCTGGCCACCGCCTCGAAGGCGCAGCGCCGCGGCCGCATCTTCCTCGACTATCTGCGCAACGGGCGCGGTGCCACGGCCGTAGTTGCCTACTCGTCGCGGGCGCGAGCCGGCGCCACCGTGTCGACCCCGATCGGCTGGGACGAGCTGGGCCCGGAGTTGCATTCCGACCGATTCACCGTGTCGAACCTGCTGCACCGCCTGGCGCACGGCGGCGATCCCTGGCGCGACGTGCGCAAACGGGCGCGCCGGCTGCCCTGAGCGGCGGAACCAAACCTGGGCATAGCTGTTTTAACTTCTCAGAGCCTGTCGCTTTAAGGCGATTCAGCAGGAGAAGCTCATGTCCCGAGAGACCAGGAGCACCGGCTCGGGCACCACCCGTGGTTTTGCCGGTATGGACCAAGAAAAGCAGCGCGAAATTGCGCGCAAGGGCGGAGCCAACGTGCCTAACGACAAGCGCAGTTTCGCGCAAAATCGTGCGCTAGCCTCCGAGGCGGGCCGCAAGGGCGGGCGATCCGTCGCCCCGCAGGACCGCAGTTTTGCTCAGAATCGCGCGCTGGCTGCTGCTGCCGGCCGCAAGGGCGGGCAGGCCTCGCAGAGCCGCCGCCTCAGCAACACCAATACCGGCACAAGCAACGGAAATGGCACCTCGCCGCACGACAAGGACTAGGAGCTGCGATTTCGGGGATGAAAAATTCGTGATCGGGGGCCGGCGTGCGGCATTGCCGTGGAACGCCTGTTGGGCGTTGGGCGTTTAGCGGTCTTAACATTGTGAGGAGGACTTAAATGGTCAGCTCATTGAGCTTTGCTACAGAGGCCGTGAACAACCCGACGCGTTATTATCAGCGTCCGCGCCAGGTCATCCAGGACCGCCGTCTCAACCGAGACGAAAAGCTGGCGATTCTCGAAGCCTGGGAACTCGAGGCGCGCTCGTTATCGGTTGCGGCGGACGAGAATATGTCAGGCGGCGAGCCAACTTTGCTTTCCGAAGTCGTGCAAGCCCGCATGGAGCTGGGCGAGCATATCGATCCACACTGCGACACCGGCGCGCCCACCAAGCACGGCATCCGCAGGACCTCGTAAGATTTCAGATAGAAGACTCCCAGGCGGGGAGGGAGTTTTCAAGGCAACGCGTGCCGGATGGCGTCTGGCGTATGTCGCTCGCGTTGCTCGCCCGAGCAATCCCAAAATGCAGATGCTCAAGACCCTTCGCCGGGGGCGGCCAGCCGCGTCCTCGCAAACGGCAATTCCAGCGGCATCCGCACCTGCCAGCGCGAGCGCGCCGGTGCCAGCCCCAGCATGGCAAGCTGGTGGCGCGCGCTCAGCAGCAAGGTGCGAAAGTGACCCGCTTCCAGCTTGATGATCTTGGCCGAGGGTTGATGCAGCTCGATGGCACGCTGCAAAGCCGAGCGCCGCTGCGACGGCACAAACGGGTCCTTGCGGCCGACCACGAACACGCTGTTTGGCGCGATGCCGGCCAGATTGTGGATTGGGTGGTAGCCCGTCATGGCTCGCGAGTAGTGCGCAAGCTGCAGTCCCTTCTGGATTGCGCGCCGCTTGACGATACGCGCCGCCGGACTCTGCCACATCATCATGTCGGCGCGATCGGACGGCGCCACCGCGCAGAGCCGCGCGCCGATGCGGTTGGCGAGATAGGTGGCGGCAAAAGTGCCGACGCTCAGCCCCACGAGCAGCACGCTCTGCGGCTCGATGCTCTTGCTCTCCAAAAGCGCCTGCGCGTCCTCGACCAGCCCGCGAATGGCCTGCACGCTCATCTCGGGATCTGAGCTGACGAGGGCGCGCGGCATCTCATAGGCCGCCAGGAAATCGAGCGGCATGAAGCCCGCCTGTCTGGCCACGCCGAATGGCGTATTCCAGGGCAGGAAATAGACCACGCGCGCTTCCGGATTGCCGTCGATGCGGCGGAACGTGAGCGTGCGGTCGTCGGCAGGGACGCCGCGCCGGAGGAGGATGAGGTCGAGAAAATCGAGCATGACAGTTCACACGCAGTTGGACAGCCGGCCAGTATGACCGGGAAATAGGGCCAAAGGTTGCAAGATCAATGCCTAGAGAGGAGAGGGCCGCCAGCGACCCCCTCACGGCATCTCCGCCTTACCAGTACGGACGGACGTTGTAGTGGGTATGGGTCTTCGTCTCCCAGTTCCGGTCCGTCCAGGCATCGTCGCTGAAGGCGGGCGCATCCTTCAATTGAGCTTCGGTGACAGCCGTCTCGAAACCATTAAGCTTGGTGTTGTACTTGAGGGCGCCCCAGGGCAGCGGATAGTGGCTGTGCCCGAGGCCCAGGAAGCCGCCGAAGCTCATCACGGCATAGCTGACGCGGCCTGAAATCTTGTCGATCATCAGATGATCGATCTCGCCGATCTTGGTGCCCTTCATGTCGTAGACGTTGACGCCTTCGACATCCTCGCTGGAGATGAGCTGGTGGTTGGGGTGAGCGGTCGCGGTAGCCATGGTTTACACTCCCTTGATCTGAAACGAATTGTCCTGGGAGTGCAACGCTGAAGCCGCTGCCGTGGTTCCGGCTATCGGACCTTTCGATAGGCCCCTAGTGTCCCGATTCCGAAATTCGCCCGTGTTCGGCGCTGGGCTCGGGAGCGAATTTCGCAATCATTAGGGACACTAGAATCATGGATCTTCTAGTGTGATTCAGATCGAGAAATTCGCTCAGACCCAGGCCGCGAACTCCGGCGAATTTCTCGATCATCACACTAGCGGTCAATCCCGCGCGAACGGATTGTCGCCCTTGCGCAACTTGAAACGGATAGGCACGCCCGGCAGCTCGAAGGCATCCCGCAGGCTATTCGTCAGATAGCGCAGATAGGCCTTCGGCAGCGCATCAGGCCGCGAGCAGAACGCCACGAACGTCGGCGGGCGCGAGGAAGGTTGCGTCATGAAGCGGATCTTGACGCGGCGCCCCTTGGAGGCCGGCGGGGCATGCCGATCGAGCGCCTCGATCAGCCAGCGATTGAGATGGGGCGTGGAGACGCGCCGGTTCCACAGCTCGTAGCTCTTGAACACGGCCTCCCTCAGCCGATCGAGTCCGCGGCCGGCCAGCGCGGAAATGGCAATCATCGGAATGCCCGGCAGCTGCGCCAGCCGCTCGTCCAGGGTCTCGCGCAGCTCCTTGAGCTTCTTCTGCTTGTCAGGCACGAGGTCCCACTTGTTGACGGCGACCACCAATGCGCGCCCCTCGCTCTCCACCATATCGCCGATGGTCAGGTCCTGGTGCTCGAAGGGGCGCTCGGCATCGATCAGCAGCACCACCACCTCGGCGAAGCGGATGGCGCGCACGGCATCGCTGGCGGCGAGCTGCTCGGCCTTCTCGCTGATGCGCGCCTTGCGCCTGAGACCGGCGGTGTCGAACAGGCGGACGGATCTGCCGCCCCAATCGAAGTCGGTCGCCACCGCATCGCGCGTCAGGCCGGGCTCAGGCCCGGTGATCATACGCTCTTCGCCCAGCAGCGCGTTGACCAGCGTCGACTTGCCGGCGTTCGGACGTCCGACGATGGCCACGCGGATCGGCTGGCTGGTCGCCACATCCTCATCCCCGTCCGCCGGCTCGTCGGGGGCGCCGCGCTCGCGCCGCTTCTTCACCTTGGCCTCGAGACCCAGCGCGGCCAGGATGGCCTGGCTCAGGTCGCTCATGCCTTCGCCGTGCTCGGCCGAGACCGCGACCGGCTCGCCGAGCCCCAGCTGGAAGGCCTCGTAGAAACCGTCGGTGCCCGCCCGACCCTCGCACTTGTTGGCGACCACGATGGTCGGCACGCCCGAGCTGCGCACCACGCGCGCGAACGCCGCGTCGTCCGGCACCACACCGTCGCGCGCATCGAGCACGAACAGCACGAGATCAGCCGTGCGCACCGCCGTCTCGCTCTGGGCGCGCATACGCGCGGCGATCGAGCCCGCCGCGGCGTCCTCGAGGCCGGCCGTATCGACCAGGGTGAGCTTGTGCCCCCACACGTCGGCCTCGCCCTCGCGACGGTCGCGCGTCAGCCCCGGCATGTCCGAGACCAGCGCGGCGTGTTTGCCGGTCAGGCGATTGAAGAGTGTCGATTTGCCGACGTTGGGTCGGCCGACAATGGCAATGGTGGGCATGGGCGCTCGTTAGGTATGTGTGTGGGAGCGCTAGCGCGAAACGGGCGCGCCTTCAATTGAGTGCGATCAGCTTGGCCTTGTCGGTCAGCACGAACATGCGCCCCGAAGCCACGATCGGCGCGATATAGATGGGCTGGCCGAGATCCTGGGTGGTATCCACCCGCCCTGTGCTGGCGTCCACCCCGACCAGCTGGCCGGTGCTCGAGGCAACCCACAGCCGGTTGCCGGCCAGCACCGGTCCCGACCAGGTCGCGTTGCCGGGCAGCTTGACGGACCACTGGATCTTGCCTTCGCGCCGGGCGACGGCCAGCAGCTGTCCGCCGGTGTCGACCACGAACACGGAGTCGCCCGCGACCCACGGCCCCTGAATGCCCGGCACCGATAGCGACCACAACCGCTCGCCGGTCTTCTGCGAGGTCGCCACCATGCGGCCGGCATGACCGACGGCGAACACCATGCCGCCGTCGATGGAAGGCCGCGCGGTGTCGCTCATGGCCGCCAGCGAAGAGCCCGTGCGGGTACGCGCCAGGGATTCCGACCACACCGGTTGGCCGGTGGAAGCCTGCAGCGCCACGACGTCACCGGTCGGATACGGGAAGACGACGATGTCGCCTTCGACCGCCGGGCTGCTGTTGGTCAAGATCCTGGCACGCTCCGGCATGCCACGGAACGTCCAGAGCTCGGTGCCGTCCGAGCCTGACAGGCAGAAGGTCTGGCCTTCCATGGTGACCACGAACACGCGCTCGCCGGCGGCGGTCGGAGACGCGCGCACGGGCGAGCCCACACTCTTCTCCCACAGCTTCTTGCCGGTGCCGGGCTCGAGCGCCACCACCTGGCCGAAGCCTGTCGCCGCATAGATGCGCCCACCGTCCGCGGCCAAGCCGCCGCCGAACCCCTCCTGGTCCTTCTCGTTCGGGGGCGTGGTGGAAACGCGCCACACCGCCGAGCCGCCCGAGAGGCTGAATGCCGACACCTTGCCGGCCGCATCCAGCGTGAAGACCTTGTTGTCGTAGACGATCGGGCTGCTGGTCAGCTTGCCGTAGAAGCTCGAGCCGGCGCCGGCGTCTGCGCTCCACGCGCTCTTCACCGCCTGCGCGAGCGCCAGATGGCCAGGCGCATTGTTCGGCGAGCCGCCCGGCTGCGTCCAATCCGCGTTCTGGCGCTGCGCCGGCAAGGCGATCGGGCGATCGGCCGACGCCAACTCGCCCGCGGCCTCCTTCTGCATCACCGAGATGCGCTTGCCGGGCAGCGGCACCTCCTTGTCGGAGAAGGGGTTCTCCAACTTCGGCATACTCGGCAAGCTCATGCCTGCAAACATGTCCGAGCAGCCGGAGAGGAGAAGCGCGCTGACTAGCACGGCGCCGATGGCCCGCAGCCCGCTGCCGTTGTTGCCCGACCTGCCGGTCATCTCAGTCCCCTGGTCCGCTCGATGCGTGAGCTACTTGGATTTCTTGGCGTCCGCCTTCGGCCCATCTGCTTTCGCCTTGGCGGGAGCATCGGCCGGTTTCTCAGGCGCTTGCGGCAACGATTTGGCGGCCTCGGCCTGCGTGACGACGCCCATCATGATACGCGCACGCTCAGCAATGCTTTGCGGAACCGAGCGATCACTCATCAGCCGTTGAAACTCCTGTCGGGCTTCATCCATCCGGCCGGCCTTGTAGGCAGCCACGCCCAACAGCTCGCGGGCGCTGAAGCGCCACGGATTACCCTCAGCCGCCAGATCGTTGAGCCGATTCTGCATGTCCGTCCAGTTGGCCGCGTCCACTCTCAACATGGCCGACTGCAATCGGGCGTAGTCGCGCAGCAGGCTATCTGCGCCGCTGGCCTTGGCGATTTCATCGAACGCGTTGGCAGCTTCGGTCGTCTTGCCGGCGGCGGCGTCCGCCGCGGCCAGGCGCAGGCGCGCCAGGGTTGCATAGCCCGTGGGCCCCTCGGCGGCGATGCCTTCCAGCTCCTTGCGGGCGTCCGACTGGCTGTCGGCGATCTGGCGCGCCGCCGTAACGAACCGGCCACCGGCCGCTTCGGCAGCCAGGTTGGTGCGATGCTGGTAGTATTTGACGCCGCCGACGCCGACGATGATCAGAACTGCGACGGCGATGATGTAGTTGCCATACTGCTCCCAAATCTTGAGCAGCTGCTCGCGTCGCAGTTCCTCGTCGATTTCCCTGGCTAGCTGGTCTCTCTGCTCAACCATCTCTGCTGGCGCCTCTAATTCCTTGATTCCATTCGTCCGGCATAGATAGCGCGTGGCGGCGGGCACAGGAAGTGGCGAGGACGGTGCACAACCCCGATGATCGGCGATCAGATGGCTAGTTTTCCGGCTTTTTTGCGGCCCGGCCGGCCGTCCCAGGGCGCTTTTCCGGCTGTTCGCTATCCGGGCAGCCGCCTCTCGGCCCTCTGAGGCCGCAGCAGGACCTCGACGGAATCGCCCAAAGCGATCGGCCCGCCGTCCAGCACGCGGCAGGTCACTCCGCCGCGCCAGTCCCTGGCCAGGGCCGAGAGCAGGCCGGCCTGCGCCTCCTCCATGCGGGCGCAAGGATAGGTCTGGGCGGTGATTTCCAGCCGGACCGGGCCGATGCGCAGGATGCCGCCGGCGGCGCGGGGCAATTCCACGCCTTCGACCAACAGGTTGGCGCGCCGTACCGTCCAGGGCAGCCCGGGGCGTCCCATTTCAGCCAGCGCCGCGTCCCAGTCCTCGCGTGCCAAAACGGTAATCTGCCGCCGGGGGTACTTCGCACCCTTGAAGTCGCCGATTAGGCCACCCTCGGTCGTGATCAGGCCCTCGTTGAGCTCCTGCATCGGTGCCCGGCGCACCCCGCGACGCGCAATGCCGATCAGGCGACCCGTCATGGTGACCCGCAAGTGCAGCGGTACGGCCTGCCGTTGAGCGTTCGCATCCGATGTCGTCAGCCGCGTTTTGCCTGCAACCGGCGGTTCAGCCGGAGTAGTTGTTGATGGAGCCGACCCTGGTAAATCGCTCCGCCGGCCGCCCTAATTTATACCACATTCGGCCGGTCTACTTCTTGCACTGGCTGCGAGGGGATCTGCGTAGCCTGTCGGATCGTACGGGGACGACCTGCCTAAAGCAGCTTGCTGGTCAAGCTGATTGCCATTGGCGGCAACTCTGGCTTCCGCGTCGCGGGAGCATATGCTTTAGGCGTGGTCTTGCACGATTGCATGTGCACCAGCGATCGACGGCAGTGCAGAGCACCCTGCGATACCCATGGACGGGGAATCGGGCATTGGTGTAAAGCCACGCAGTCTCGTAGCGTTGTGTAGCGTAAGAGGGGCGGACATGGTGAGAGACGAGTCTTCGGCTTACGGCCAAGGGCCGAACGCTGAGCAGGAGTCTGGTACACCACAGGCACAGCACACCCACCCCCGCGGCCCCGAGACACCACTCGGCACGGGCAACCTGACGCAAGAGCTGGCTCAGCTGCTGGCCGCCACCATCGCCCACAACCAGGCGCAGCGTGGTGTTACCGGCGGTATTCCGACCGGCGCCGATCTGGCAAGCCTGGCTTCGCTGATGACGGCTGCCTCGCAGCACCGCTCCATGTCGCCCACCTTCAAGGATGGGCTTTCGGCACTATCCTATAACCAGCCCCACGCCGGCCACGCGCAGAACGGGCCTGCCGAACTGCACGAATCCCATCACGACGACGAGCCGATGCCGATCCCCTCGACTTGGCGGCAGCCGGTCGCCGCCGAGGCAGACCGCTGGTTCCGCCAACAGATGGGCGCTGCCGCACTCGGTCTGGTTGCTGGTCTGCTGATCGTCGTTCCGACCGTCCTGTGGCTGAGCGGACTGATCGGCAGCGGCTCCCAGAAGCAAAAGGTGGCCGCTACGCCCGGCATCGATTACGCCAAGCCCTCCGAGGTCAAGACGGTCAAGGTGCAGGTGCGGCCTGTCGACCGGTCCAACGGCGAGACGGCATCGCAGTTCGTGACGGGCAGCGTCGAAGCGAAACTTCCCATCGTCGAAGCGCCGCGCAAGCCGGAGCCGGTCGCCATCATCGCCGCCGCCAGAGTACCCGAGCCGGCCGCCGCCGTCAGGGCTCCGGAGATCACCCCCACCCAGCCATCGCGCAGCGAGGAAGTACTGGCGCAGGCCGCCCGCCGCATCGAGACGGGCGACATCGCCGGCGCGCGCGAGCTGCTGGCCGGCGCCGAGGTGCAAGCTCTCGGCCAAGCCTCGTTCGCTCTGGCCGAGACCTACGATCCCAACATGCTGGCCGCCTGGGGCACGCGTGGCGCGGTGGCCGACGTGGCCAAGGCGCGCGCGCTCTACGCCAAGGCGCTCAACCAGGGCGTCGGCAAGGCGATGATGCGCCTCGAAGGCCTGAAGCAATAGGCGGCCTGCGGAGCGGGCTCTATACGAGGCCCGCTCGCGAGCACTCCATCGCCAGCGCTCGCGGCATGCGCGACGGCTCGTAGCCGACGGCCGGCGGATGCGTCGCGATCCAATGGCGCGCGATGTCCAGGCGAGTGGCGACCCACACCCGAGTTTGGCTCTGCACATAGTCGAGGAAGCGCGCGAGCGCCGCCGCGCGTCCGGGACGGCCGACCAGGCGGCAGTGCAAACCAACCGACATCATCTTCGGCTGACCGGCCTTTCCTTCGGCATAGAGAACATCGAAGGAATCCTTCAGGTAGGCGAAGAACTGATCGCCGGCATTGAAGCCCTGCGGCGTGGCAAACCGCATGTCGTTGGCGTCCAGCGTGTAGGGCACGATCAGCTGCGGTCCGTGCTGTCCGCATACCCAGTAGGGCAGCTCGTCGGCGTATGAATCCGCCGAATACAGGAAGCCCTGCTCCTCCATGACGATGTCGAGCGTGTTGGCCGACGTGCGGCCCTGGTAGATGCCGAGCGGACGGCTGCCTGCCGTCTCGGTGTGGATGCGGATGGCTTCG
>Ga0075364_10001619_pt1 | contig 12327 bp, 10 predicted proteins | sample EndMetdeltDD1764_FD_71517 | JGI IMG/M metagenome (GOLD analysis project Ga0075364, IMG submission 71517) | Populus endosphere microbial communities from Tennessee, USA - Endosphere MetaG P. deltoides DD176-4 | ecosystem: Host-associated > Plants > Roots > Endosphere | place: USA: Tennessee... | reverse complement strand
TTGACGCGGTCCTGCGTGACCTCGAGCCACTCCGTCGGACCGAGCTGGCTGCCTTGCGCTGCGACCAACTCGTCGAGACCACTAAACGTTTTCACTTCGACTCCTTCTCGAGCACCGCTGTCTGTGCCGGATCATCCGGTCCTCACAGTGCCACATCGCCGCCGGCCCCCGAAGAGCGCGTGATAGTGCCGAGCAGTCCTACGCCGATTCCTCGGCTGACCACACTCCGCCGGCCGGCCGATTCAGAACGGCGAGCGCCGGCGACAGGATCAGCTGAGCGCGGTTGCCGCCCGCGCGACGAGCCTCGTGCATCGCCGCGGTGGCCACCGAGAGCACCTCCTCCAGGACGTCGTACGGAGGATGCCCCGCCAACGGGCTCATGGCCGTGCTCACCACCCCGATGCTGGCAGTCAATCGGCTGGGGCTCGAGGCGATCGTGGCGCGGACCCGCTCCACAAGCGGCGACGGATCATCGGTGTTCAGCACGTCGGCGATCAGGAATTCGGCATCCGACACATGGGCGATCAGCGCGACCTGGCGAACGGTTTCCCGCAATCGCTGGCCGACTGCGACGCGCGCTCGTTCCGCTGCCCCCGCGCCGGACATGTCGCGATAGAGCGAGAAGCTGTCGAGGTTGACGACGGCCACCATCAGGTACCGGTCACCGCCGCGATCCCGGGAACTCATCAGTGTCGCGGCCTGCTCGGCGAACGCGTCGTGCGTGAGCAGATTCGTGAGCGGTTCGAGGTCGTCGAGCTGCACGTCGCTGGTGATCGATCGCAGCAGTGTCCGGCACGCGAACACAGTGAACACGTTGACCAACCCGACGAGGAGGGCACCGGTCAGGGCGAGCACCGAGTCGGTCTCGGCGACCCGCACTGCCAACGCGACCACCGTGGCGGCGCCGATCACCCACATGAACATCAGCAGCCGAATCGAATGGAACAGTGCGACGAAGCCGCCCAGAATCGCGAACGCCGTCGAGCCCAGTAGACCGACAACCGGATTGACCGTCATCAAGCTGGCGGCCGCGATGTAGACGGATCCGATGACGACGCAGGCTTCCGACGTGAACCGCGAGGGCCAACGACTTCTCAACCACACCGAGGCCATCGCAATGCTGCACAGGGCGCCGGCGACGGCGACCATTCGGCCCCAGAAATAGGAGGCTCCGGCGGGGCTCGCGGCCGTGAACAACGGAATCGACCCGGCGGAGATGATCATCCCTGCGACAACCAGGGCGGTCCTTGTCTGCAGTCCGCGCGCGGCGAGAAACGCAGTGAGCCAATAGTAATGATCACGATTGCGTTCGGCGCGTCCGCCCGCAGCCATCACCGGTCACACCCCACGATGCCACCCGGGACCTGCGCGCATCGGCCAATATTAACGCCTATGGAAAGGACGTGCTGTGAGTCGAAGCCGACGCACGGCACGCCATCGTGAACCGTGCCGCCATTTTTGTATTCGGGACGTTGCCTGAATGTTTTTTTCATGGTGATAGTTCCACTCCAATCCTGCAAACAGATCACGACTGAATGCTTGCTGGCGACGCACTCACAGTGGAGTGCTCGACGTTTTGAATTCGACCGCTGCGCAATATCAGCGCGGTGAGAACGGCCCCGGCAGCGAACAACAAACTGGATATGTAAAAAGCCACTGTGTACCCGTGGATAGCCGCGGCCTCCGCGACGGCGGGCGTCGGCGAACGGTGGTTGTCGATGTAGCGCGTGAGGGCCGAGGTGAAGATCGTCGACAGTGCCGCGGTGCCCACCGTTCCGCCGATCTGCTGGCTGGTGTTGACCATCGCCGAGGCGACGCCGGCGTCATCGGTGGAAACTCCGCTCGTCGCAGTCGCCACCGCCGGGGAGAACGCGAGTCCCATACCGATGCCGAGGAGGACGATCGGGCCGAGGACGTCGTGCCGGTAGGTTGCGCCCACTTCGAGTTCACCCAGCCATGCCATGCCCGCCGCGGCTACGACCATGCCGATCGGAATGATCGGCCGCGGCCCGACCCGGGGCATCAGAAACGTGTTCGCCAACGCAGCGGAAAGTCCGATCCCGACGGCCATCGGCAGGAACGCCACACCGGTGTCGAGCGGGCTGTAGCGCAGATCGCGCTGCATGAAATAAGTGAGGAACAGGAAAGCCGCGAACATCGCGCAGAACGTGAGAGCGATCGTCAGATACGCACCGCCACGGTTGCGGTCGGCGACGATCTTCAGGGGCAGCAGCGGGGTCTGCACCTGAGTCTCGACGATCACGAACGCCCCGATGAGAACCGCCGACATGGCGAGCATGACGACGGTCAGCGGCGCACTCCAGCCGTCGGTCTCGGCATGAGCCAACCCGTACACCAGGCAGAACAACCCACCGGTCGCGGCCGCTGCTCCGGGCCAATCGAGCTTGACGCGGCGCTGGGTCGGGCGTGCGGTCACGAGGAAGAACGCGCCAAGCGCAGCGGGTAGCGCCAACACCAAATTGACGTATAGACACCATCGCCACGACAGCCACTCCGTCATCGCGCCACCGAGCAGCAACCCGACTACCGCACCGCTGGCGGCGATGGCCGAGAAAACCGCGAATGCTTTCGCGCGGTCCTTCGGCGCGGTGAACGTGACGTTCAGCGTGGACAACGCGGCCGGCGCCAGGATGGCGGCGAAAACACCTTGCGCTGCGCGGGCCGCGATCAGGATCGCGAATCCACCCGCGGCACCGCCGACTGCTGACGCCGCGGCGAAACCGATCAACCCGATGACCAAGGTGCGACGTACCCCGATCCGGTCCGACAGCCGCCCCCCGAGCAGCAGCAGGCTGCCGAACGCCAACGAATACGCCGTGATGACCCACTGCCGGCTGGCGATGTCGAAGCCGAGGTCGTCCTGGGCGGACGGCAGAGCGATGTTGACGATGGTGATGTCCAGCACCACCATCAGCTGCGCCACTCCGATGACGGCCAGTACCGACCACCGCGGAGTGGGCGGCGCAGCCGTTGGGCCGACACCACTTCGCGGCAAGAGCATCTCAGCCCGATACCCGGTAACTCGATTGCTCATGTTCTCCCTATCAGGTGGCGCAGGCCACAATGAGCGCGCAGCACGATGCCCACGCTTCGTGCCGGATGCATGCTCACGCGGCCGGGGCCAGTACCACAGCGGAGTTGTGACCACCCATGCCGAGCGACGTCTTCAGCGTCACCGCACCGGGTTTCAGCGGTGTGGGTCCGTCGAGCAATCGCGGATGCCCGGCGGCGACGGTCGGCGGCGCGGGCACTGTGCCGTGCGCATAGCCGAGTGCCGCGGCGGCGAGTTCGACAGCCGCGGCAGCGCCTTGGCAGTGGCCGACCAACTGCTTGATGGAGTAGATCTGCGGTGCGCCGTGCAGCACCTCGTCGACGATCTCGCCCTCCGCCTTGTCGCACTGCGCGGTGCCTGGTCCATGCGCGTTGAGATAGGCGATCTCGGCGGTGGAGGTATTGGCCGCACTGAGCGCGTTACGCACGCAACCGTCGATGTAGGTGCGCTGCGGGTCGACCGACGTCAGGTGGTAGGCGTCGTGGGTCATGTCTCCACCCAGCACGTCCACGTAGCCCTGCTTGGCACGGTTGGACAGGACAAACGCGACGGCTGCTTCACCTGCCGGGAATCCGCGGCTGCCCTCTTGGAACGGACGGCAGGCGTCCAACGGCTCGACGTCGACGACAGCGACGCCGAGACGCACGAAATGCTCGACGTTCTCGGGCGTCAGTGACAAATCAGTCGACACGAACACGACATCGTCGACGTATCCGCTGTCCAGCCACATCTTCGCCGTGATCAGCCCGGCGTTGCCCGACGAGCACATCGCGGAGACGTTCATCGCGGGCCCGTGGAAGCCGTTCTCCTGCATCAGCATCGACACCGGCGTCGACGGCATCAGCGTCAAATAGTCGCGAATCCTGCGGTGCGCGGCATCCTTCAGATAAAAATCACGCCAGCCCTCGACCTCGCTGACCACCACCGCGTGCAAGAGGCCGACCCGTGCGCCAGGTACCCAACCGCGCGCGACTGCGTCGTTGAGTGCTTCCCGTGCTGCCCCACGCATCGCCCGCGAAGACCTGCTGAGCCCGTCCAGCGGGTCGCCTTCGTCCGCGACTCGCGCCACCCACGCGTCCTCGTCGCCCGACGGGCCGTACCCGCCGACCAGCTTGGCGGCGGGCTTGCCGCTGAGGAGTCCGTTCCACAGGTGCTCGGCACCCCAGCCGTACCCCGTCACTGCGCCGATACCGGTGATCGTCATCGGTCCTGCCATGATGTATCGCCTTTCCTGGTTTCCTGCTTTTAATTGCATGCGAGAAAAGTTCCCGTTTAATTAACGCCTATATCGGCGTTATTGACCAGGCAAAAGGTCAGCTGATATACGAGTGGGAACTTAGGGATGCACGAGGTTAAGCTGCGTGGAGCCAGCTAATTCCGGATTGAGGGGCCGTTGATGACGGTCGGAGCCGACGACGTGGACACGACAAATCCGTCCTCCGTCGAACAGCGGTATCGACAGCTGCTTGACCACAGCCCCTATCCGATGTGTGTTCACGCTGAGGGGCGAGCGGTGTACGTCAACCCCGCCGGTGTCCGCGATATCGGCGCGAAAAGTGCGGATGACGTGGTGGGACGCATGATCACCGACTTCGTCGATCCCGACTCCATCGGGCCGATGCTGTCCCGCATCACCGCTCTCAAAGAGGAGGGCGACAGCTCGCCCCCGTCCGAGGCGGTGATGCGACGCCTGGACGGCAGCCCGTTGGAGGTCGAGGTCGTCTCGGTGTTGACGAGCTGGAACGGCAAACCTGCGTACCAGGTGATCTTCCGCGACTTGACTATGCAGAAGGCGGCCGAGGAGAGTTTGCGCTACCAGGCCGCGCTTGTGACGCATGCCACAGACGCGATCATCGCGACGACACTGACCGGCATCGTCACCAGCTGGAACCCGGCGGCCGAAGCGATTTATGGGCGGCCGGCGACGCAAGCGCTTTCGCTGCCGATCACCGAGGCGGTGGGTGCGGCCATCGATCCTGCCGCGGTCATCGCCGGCGGCGGCGTGCGGCACGGAGTCCATCGCGCCGCAGACGGCACGGCGCTGATTGTCAGGGTGTCCGCCGCCGCCATGGACAACGGCTTCGTCCTCGTCTGCTCGGACCAGACCGCGCTACGGCGCGCCGAGCGCAGATTCCAGACCGTGGTCGATTCGCTGGTCGAAGGCGTGGTGGTGCTCGACGCGAACGGGCAGCCCGAGTGGATCAATCCCGCCGCCCGCCGGATTCTCGGCTTGGCATCCAGCCGTGTGATGGAGCGCGATGTCGACCCATCGGTTGTGTTCCCGCTGTACGACACCGATGGCGCATCGCTCGACAACTGGCACCAGTTCTTCGTCAGGGGGTTGAAAAACGGCCTCGCCAACCCGCACGAGACCGTCGGCTTCGACCGTGCCGACGGCACGCGGCGCTGGCTGTCGGTCAGCTGCCGCCTGCTCGACCCCTCGGAGACCGGACAGCAGGCACTGCTGGCCTCGTTCACCGACATCACCGACCAGCGCGACGCACAGCTGCAGCTCAAGCATCAGGCCCATCACGACTCGCTCACCGGACTGCCCAACCGGGCGTATGCCGAAGCGCAGGCGACGCAGGCTCTGCTCGATGACCCACCGACGCTCGCGGCGGTCATGTTCATCGACCTCGACAACATCAAGACCGTCAACGACGCGTTCGGCCATCACACCGGCGACACCGTGATCAAAGCTGCGGCGCAACGGTTGCGAGCAACCCTGCGTTCCGAGGACCTGATCGCCCGCCACGGCGGCGACGAGTTCGTCGCGTTACTTTTCGGCACCGCGGACCGCACCGCGTTGAAGCGACTCGCCGAGCGCCTGCACGCCGCCCTCGCCACTCCGTTGGACGTTGCAGGAATTTCCTGCAGTCTGACCGCGAGCATCGGCGTCACCGAGGTGAGGCCGGGTGACCCGCGCGACGCGGCGGAGATCCTGCGTGACGCCGACGCTGCGATGTACAAGGCGAAGGCCCATCGCGCCACCACGCACTTCTTATCGTCGCCGAACGGTACGGACCCGCGACTGAGGGTGCGTAAGTAAACGGCGGTTCTGCCCCTGCGAGTGTGCCCCGAGTGCGCCTCACTTAACTAACTAGGTTTACTCTGTGCCTAGCGTCCTGCAGAAGGGGATCTCTATGGACCTCACGTTCTCGGCCGCCGACATCGCATTCCGCGACGAGGTGCGCGAGTTTCTGAACGACAAGCTGACACCGGAACTGCGTCGTGCAGGCCGTCTCATGACCAGCGTCTACGCAGATCACGACGCCAGCATGGAGTGGCAACGGATCCTGCACGAGCGCGGCTGGGCGGCGCCGGCGTGGCCGGTCGAGCACGGCGGCTGCGACTGGACACTGACCCAGCACTACATCTTCAGCCGCGAGTCCCAGCTCGCGGGCGCCCCGTCGTTGTCCCCGATGGGAATCCGCATGGTCGCCCACGCACTGGTGAAGTTCGCGACCGACGAGCAGAAGAAGTTCTTCCTCCCCCGCATCCTGACCGGCGAGGTGTTCTTCTGCCAGGGCTATTCGGAACCCGAAGCCGGCTCCGACCTGGCGGCGCTGTCGATGGCGGCCGTCGACGACGGTGACGACCTGGTGTGCACGGGCAGCAAGATCTGGACGACGCACGCCCGCGAAGCGAACTGGATGTTCGCGTTGGTGCGGACGTCGAAGAGCGCGAAGAAGCAGCAGGGCATCACGTTCGTCCTCATCGACATGACATCGCCGGGCATCCAGATTCGGCCGCTGGTCATGACCTCTGGCGAGGAGGTGCAGAATCAGGTCTTCTTCGACGAGGTTCGGGTTCCCAAGGCGAACGTTCTCGGCAAGATCGACGAGGGCTGGACCGTCGCCAAGTACCTGCTGGAGTTCGAGCGCGGCGGCGGCGCATCGTCGCCCGCCCTTCTGGTGATGGCCGACGAGATCGCTACCGTCGCCGGTGATCAGCCCGGTCCGGCAGGCGGTCGGCTTCTCGATGATCCCGCGTTCGCGCGCAAGCTGGCCGACGCGCGAATCCGCACCGAGGTGCTGGAGATTCTCGAATACCGGGTGCTCGCCGCCGTCGCCGAGGGCAAGAACCCCGGCGTCGCCTCATCGATGCTCAAGGTGATCGCCACCGAGCTGAGCCAGACCCTGACCGAGCTGGCCATGGAAGCCGCCGGGCCGCGCGGGCGGGTCTACCAACCACATGCCACGTACCCAGGCGGTCCGGTGACCGAATACGAACCTCCGGCCGACGGCTACCTCAGCGGCGAGGAGTGGCAGGCCGTCGCGCCACTGCGCTACTTCAACGATCGCGCCGGCTCGATCTACGCCGGCAGCAACGAGATTCAGCGCAACATCCTGGCCAAAGCGGCTCTCGGACTGTAAGGGGCAAGCGATGGACTTCAATCTGAGCAAGGAACAGGAACTGCTGCGCGACGGGCTGGGCAAGTTCCTGTCGACCAGATACGAACTCGAGAAGAGCCGGGCCGCGGCCAAGACCGGGCCGGGCTGGCAGCCCGACATCTGGCGCGGCTTCGCCAACGAACTCGGCATCCTCGGTGCCGCCCTGCCCGAGGATGTCGGCGGGATCGGTGGCGGCCCCGTCGAGATCATGGTGATCGCCGAGGCTCTCGGCCATGCACTCGTCGTCGAGCCGTACGTGGATACCGTCGTCGTGGCCGGCGGTCTGCTGCACCGGGCCGGCGGACCGGTCGCGACCGCACTGCTGGAGAAGATCGTGGAAGGCACCGCAGTCGTCGCGCTTGCCGCGGCCGAGGCGTTGTCGGGTGAGAACTGGCAGGACGTGTCGACGACCGCCGAGCGTGACGGCGACGGGTGGACACTACGCGGTTCGAAGATCGTCGCCATGAGTGCGCCCCTGGCGACCCACCTTCTGGTGACTGCCCGGACGGAGACCGGAATCTCGCTGTTCGTCGTCGATCTCGACGATCCGGGCCCGGGTATCGACATGCATCCGTATCGCACCGTCGACGACCGCCGGGCGGCCGACATCGAGTTCGACGGATTGCGGGTGCCGGGCGACGCGTTACTCGGTGAGGAGGGCCAGGCCTGGCCATCGATCGCCGCGGCGCGTGACGAAGGCGCGGTCGCGGTCTGCTCCGAGGCGGTCGGCTGTATGCGAAAGGTGTTGGCGGACACCGTCGAATACGCCAAGCAGCGCCATCAGTTCGGACAGCCCATCGGAAGCTTTCAGGCCCTTCAACATCGCATGGTCGACATGTACATGGAGCTCGAGCAGGCCGTCGCTGCCGTCTACCTCGCGGTCCTCAACATCGAGGCCCAACCCGAGGTCCGTGCGCGGGCGGTGTCGGCGGCCAAGGCAACGATCGGGCGCGCTGCACGCTTCATCGGACAGCAGTCGGTGCAGTTGCACGGCGGTATGGGGATGACCGAGGAACTCGCGATCGGCCACTACTTCAAGCGGCTGACCGCCGTGCAATTCGAGTTCGGATCGACCGACTACCACGTCAACAGGTATGCCGAGCTGACCCGATCCCAGTAGCGATTTCGGTGCGGCTACGGTCGCTCAGCGATCGTCAGCGCGCCGAAATCGCACATCAGTAGGGTGACGGAGTGAGCTCTCGCGGCTGGATCCTGTTCCTCGCGATGAGCTTCATATGGGGTATCCCCTACCTGCTCATCAAGGTCGCCGTTGAGGGTGTGTCCGTTCCGGTGCTGGTGTTCGCCCGGGTCGCCGTCGGCGCGGCGGTATTACTCCCGCTGGCGCTCTCGCGACGGACGGTGACCATCGTGCGCGAGCACTGGAAGGCGTTGGCCGGTTTCGCATTCTTCGAGATCATCGCCGCGTGGTGGCTGCTGTCGGACGCCGAACGCCACCTCACCAGCTCGATGACCGGTCTGCTGATCGCCGCGGCCCCGATCATCGCGGCGGTGCTGGACCGACTCACCGGCGGTGAGCGGTTGGGGGCCAAACGGGTGCTCGGCCTCGCAGTCGGCATCACGGGCGTCGCGGTTCTCGCGGGCCCACACTTGGGCGGCAGTACGTGGCCGATCATCGAGGTGCTGTTGGTGGCGACGTGTTACGCGATCGCACCGCTGATCGCTGCGCGTCATCTGTCCGACGTTCCGGCGCTCCCGATGACAGCGGTGTGCCTCGGGTTCGCCGCGCTGGTGTATGCGGGACCGGCCGCCGCGACCTGGCCCTCCGAAATACCCTCTACGCAAGTCCTTTTGGCGCTCGCCGGGCTCGCGATCGTTTGTACCGCACTGGCATTCGTCGTGTTCTTTGCCCTGATTCGCGAGGTCGGGGCGGCCCGTGCATTGGTGTTCACGTACATCAACCCCGCGGTCGCGCTGGCGGCCGGCGTGATCGTGCTCCACGAGCCGCTGACATGGTGGAACGTCGCGGCGCTGGTGCTCATCCTCATCGGTTGTATGCTCGCCACCCACCGCCGCGCCGGCGCCCCAGCAGGTGCCGCGACCGAGCCGACGCAGCCCGCACCGGGCTAACCCCTGCGCGCCTCGTCGACATACGCGGTGATCGCATCGGTCAACGCCCGTAGTTCGCGGCTGACATCGACGGGGTCGGGCACCGCCATGGTCGCGACCATCGCACCCATCAGGGTGGTCCACACGAGATTGCCGACGGCATCCGCACGTTCGGGTTCGAGTCCTTCGGCTACATAGCGACCCAGGTCGGTGAGAGTCGCGAACAGATTCAGCAGATGACGTTGGTCGACGTCCGCGCGGCTCGCACGCGTGGCGATCAGGATCTCCAGCGCCGCAATCGATGTCGGACTGAGGAAGGCGTCCGCGACGGTGTTGACGAGGAGTTCGGTCCTGGCCCGGCCGACGTGTGAACCCAGGATCGGCTCGATCTCTTGCAGCTTCGACAGTAGCTCGCTGAAGCCACTGTCGACGACGGCCATCAGCAGGCCGTCGCGGTCACCGAAGTGGTATTGAATCACTCCCCACGTGACGCCCGCACGCTCGGTGATGTGTTTGGCACTTGCGGCGCCGAATCCCTCCTCGAGGACACAGCGCACGGTCTCGTCAATGACCGTCGCGCGGGTGCGGTCCGCGCGAACCTGCTTGCCGTTCGCGGGACGTCGCGGTGTGACGTTGGAGGTCATGGTTGTCCAGATGCTACGGCGGCCGGCGCGAACGCCGGTGAAACGAAGCGCTGCACCATCTGGCGTTCGGTGTCGGTGTCGGTGACGGGCCAGTACATCAACGCCAGCACGATGCGGACGATCCACTGCGCGGCCTGCGAATCGTCTTCGGCGAGACCGTTGATCTCCCGGGCGAACCGCGCGACCACCGGAGATTCGGTGAACCAGGAGATCTCCTGAGCCTTCACCGAGGACATCATCAGCCGCCCCAGAGGATCACAGCGAATCTCCTTCAGTGCCACCAAAATCGCGGTGACAATTCGTTCCGAGCCCGTCAGATGGTCAGAAGCTTCGCGGACCGTGTCGATGATCCGCGCGGCGACTCGGAGGAGAACGGCCTCACGGATCTCGTTCTTGCCGCCGGCATGACGGTAGATCGTCGCCCGCGAGCAGTGCACCCGCGACGCGAGCGCGTCGACGTCGAAGGCGTCCAACCCGCCGCTGGCAATCATTTCGGTGGCCGCGGCATAGATGCGCTCAGAAGCCGCGGTTCGGCGATCGTCGCCCACCAACCAGTCCGTGCGAGCCATACAACCGATGATCTCATGCTGAGACAAAAGCGGGCGTATATCTCACCGACTGTACTGGTCGGGTCGTTGGCGTGAGACAGCCGCCGCCCACGCCGACGACCTGCCGTTTCAACTTCACGCCCGCCCGTTGACGCGGTGATCCATACGCGTTCAGCCTTGAGTAATGACGGTGGAAGATGGCCAACTCGGGCTCGCGTTGTTCGACGACGAGTACATCCAAGATCCGTACCCGTTGTACGAACGGATGCATGCCGACGGCCCGGTGCACGCGATCGGTGACTCGGGGTTCTTCGCCGTTTCGGGGTGGGACGCCATCAACGACGTGATCGCACGGCCTGAGGATTTCTCGTCGAATCTGACCGCAACGATGACCTACGAGAACGGCAAGGTAGGCCGATTCGCGTTCAGCGAACTCGGCAGCGAGCTGCAAGCGCTGGCGACGGCCGACGACCCCGCCCACGCTGCCCACCGCAAGTTGCTGTTGCCACAACTCGCCGCGCGGCGAATCAAGTCGGTTGAAGAGTATGTCGGCGAGATCGAAGCCCGATTGTGGGACGAGCATGTCCACGACGGACGCATCGAGTGGATGTCGGCGATGGCGAACCGCCTGCCGATGATGATCGTCACCCGCCTCATCGGCGTACCCGATGTCGATACCGAACAGCTGATGCGGTGGGGTTATGCCGGTACGAAGACGGTCGAGGGTCTGGTCAGCCAGGAGGAACTCAACGAGGCGGGTGCCGCCGTCATGGAGCTGGCCGTTTACATCAATGAGCATTTCGTGGCCGCAGCCGAAGAGCCGGGCGACAATCTGCTCGGTGATCTCGCAACCGCCCGCGCCGCAGGAGATTTGACCGATGCCACTGCGCTGAACATCATGGCGACATTGTTCAGCGCAGGGGGTGAGTCCACCGCGTCGCTGATCGGGTCCGCCGCATACGTGCTCGCTTCGCGGCCCGCCATCCAGCGGGAGATTCGGGACAACCCGGATCTGCTGGGAGCGTTCCTGGAAGAAGTACTGCGCTTTGAACCGCCGTTCCGAGGGCACTACCGGCATGTGGTCAACGACACTTCTCTTTCCGGTACCGCTCTGCCTGCCGAGTCCCGTCTGGTGTTGCTGTGGGGGGCCGCCAACCGCGACCCGTCACACTTCGACTCTGCCGACGAATTTCGTCTCAATCGGGCGGGCGGCAAGGGACACATCACTTTTGGGAAGGGAGCTCACTTCTGCGTCGGAGCGGCGCTCGCCAGGCTGGAAGCCAGAATCGTCATAGGCCGACTCCTCGAGCGCACCTCGTGGATCGAGCCCGTCGACACCGGCAGGTGGCTGCCCAGCTTGTTGGTACGCCGGCTCGAGAGGCTCGAGCTGGCCGTGACTCAGCCCGTCACAACTTGAAGCGGCCGGCGAATCCGCGCAATGGAAGATCGGCACTCGTCACCAGTCCCGGCGGGGCGGCGACGACGGACGCGATCGCGCTCAGGGCGGGCATTCCGGTCACGGTCATACCAATCGAGGCGAAATTCGCGGGATCGGACAGGTCGACGCCGGGCTTCGGGAAGATCATGTGCTTGTTGTACAC
>Ga0075364_10001618_pt1 | contig 12328 bp, 12 predicted proteins | sample EndMetdeltDD1764_FD_71517 | JGI IMG/M metagenome (GOLD analysis project Ga0075364, IMG submission 71517) | Populus endosphere microbial communities from Tennessee, USA - Endosphere MetaG P. deltoides DD176-4 | ecosystem: Host-associated > Plants > Roots > Endosphere | place: USA: Tennessee... | reverse complement strand
AGGCCTTTCTCCTCATAGAAGCGCAGGGTCGAGGCCGGGATCCCCGAGCGCTTCGCCACCTCCGAAATTTCGATCAGTTTCACGCTTGACCTCAAGTCGACTTGAAGTGGCATCGTGCTGCGATCTGCCATTCGACACAAGGACAATCGCTATGCAACAGGTCCCGCCTGCGGCGCGCCAGCCCTTCACAAGGTGGGCGCTAGCCGGCCTTTCCCTGACGATGCTGATGCCCTCGCTTGCCACAAGCACGGCCAATGTCGCACTGCCAAGTTTGGCGCGGACCTTCGCCGCGTCGTTTCAGGCGGCGCAGTGGATCGTGCTTGCCTATCTGCTGACCGTCACCGCGCTGGTCGTGGTGGCCGGGCGCCTCGGCGATGTCTTGGGCCGGCGCAGGCTGCTTCTGGTTGGTATCATGGTTTTCGCCAGCGGATCGCTGCTCAGCGGTCTCGCGCCGAGCTTCGAGCTGCTGATCTTCGCCCGCGTGATTCAGGGTAGCGGGGCGGCGTTGATGATGGCGATGACGATGGCGCTCGTCAGCACGGTCGTTCCCGCCGATCGGATCGGCCGCGCAATGGGCCTGCTCGGCTCCATGTCAGCGGTCGGAACCACACTGGGACCGGCGCTCGGCGGCGTGCTGATCGCTTGGGCAGGCAGCACAGCGATCTTCGTCGTCAATCTTCCGCTCGCTGCCACGGCTACGGGGATAGTTTTCTGGACCCTGCCGCAAGATCCGCCGCATGATCGCGAGAATTCTCAGCATTTCGACTTGGCGGGCATGGCACTGCTTGCAGCCTCGCTGATTGGCTTTGCGCTGGCCCTGACCCTCGGGCGCGGAGAGTTCGGTGTCGCGAACGTCGCCGCCCTCCTCGCGGCCATAGGAGCGGGCGCCGGCTTCGTGGGGGTCGAAGCGCGCGCAGTATCTCCGCTGGTCCGGTTGGACATGTTCCGCAACCAGGCGATTGCCAGGGGTCTTTCCACCAGCACGTTCGTCTCGACCGTCATGATGTCGACCCTGATCGTCGGCCCGTTCTATCTCGGCGGCGTGATCGGGCTTGATCCCGCCACGGCGGGGCTCGTGCTGGCCTTCGGACCGCTTTTCGCCGCCCTTGTCGGTGTGCCGGCCGGCCGCTTGGTCGACAGCTTCGGAACCGAGCGCGCCGCGCTTGGCGGCCTCGCTGGCATGGTGGCTGGCGCTGTTGCCCTGTCGATGATTTCGCCCGGCTTCGGCGTAGCGGGCTATATCGTGCCGATCGTGGTCATGACTTCGGGCTACGGTCTTTTCCAAGCGGCCAACAACACCGCGCTGATGGCGGACGCGAGTGCGACCGCGCGCGGCGTCGTATCGGGGATGCTCAATCTGTCACGCAATCTCGGCTTGATCACTGGCGCGTCGGCGATGGGAGCAGTCTTCGCCTGGGGGACCGGTTCAGCAGATATCGTGAACGCCGCGCCAGCCGCGCTGGCCACAGGTGCGCAAACGACTTTCGGGGCGGCCGCAATCCTCGCCGGTCTCTCACTGATCATTGCATTTCGTGCGAACCGAAATGCTCCTAGAGCCGGGGCTTTGAAAGGTGCAGGGTAAAAGCGACTCGGCTTTCGCCGACATTGCTGCCGTTAGGACTGCCAGTTTCGAACCCTAAAACCAGCCGCTCATTCATGTGGGGTCTGGAAAGGCGAATGTTGGACTGCAACAGCCGACGTACGCCGTCTTCTGATGAGATATCCACCTTCGTCAGTGGATAGCGCGACGCGATGAAAAATCCTGCTGCAAATTACTTTACAATGTAGAGTAATTTGCATACTACTATTTCTATGAACGACGTCGAATCGGCTCTCCATGACATCGCCCGCATCCGCGACCAGCTTGCGGCGAGCACGCGATTCCAGGGCTTTGCGCCGCCGATCGTCGCGGTCACCGGCGGCATGGCCGCAGTGCTCGCGGGCTGGCAGACGGCCCGGGACGAGAGCGGCCTGCTGGTCTGGATTCTGCTCGCCGCGGTCAGCGTGCTAATGATCGGCACCGAGGCGATAGTCCGGGCGCGCCGGGTCCATCGCTCGATGGCCGACCGGCTGATCAACACCACGCTGCAACGCTTCCTGCCGACGGCACTGGCCGGCGCGATCCTAGGCGCGGTGATCCTGACGCGCGCGCCGGAATTCGTGCGCTTCCTGCCCGGGCTGTGGCAGCTGCAGATCGCCGTCGGCATCTTCGCGGTGCAGGGCAACCTGCCGCGCGCGATCGTCTGGTCGGCCGGCTTCTATTTCGCGAGCGGGACCGCGGCGCTGGTTCTCGCGGGCGACCCAGCGGTGCCCGCGCCCTGGCTGATGGGCGTGCCATTCGCGCTCGGCCAGGTGCTTACCGCCGTCATCCTCCACCATGGCGCCAAGGAGCCGGGCAATGCATAGGAAAGCCCCCTTCGCCTTCGAAGGGCTCGACCGCCTGCTGCATGAGAAGTCGCGGCTGTCGATCCTGACCTCGCTCGCCGACCATCCCAAGGGCCTCAGCTTCACCGAGCTGCGCGACCTGTGTGGCATGACCGACGGCAATCTCAGCCGCCACGTGCAGATCCTAGAGGAGGGCGGGCTCGTCCTCGTCACCAAAGGCTTCGAGGGCCGGCGGCCGCTGACCACTTGCCGGCTGAGCGACGAAGGCCGCAGTCGTTTCGCCGACTATCTCGGCGTGCTCGAACAGGTGTTGCGCTCCGCACGCCCCGCGACCGACGAACATCTGAGCACGAGCAAAGGAACCGTCTGAAATGTCTGTATCCCCGCGTGGTCACGCCCTAGTTACGCCCATTAACTTTGCACTACAAAGTAGTTTGCAAACAGATTCTGAGCATCGCCGCCGGCAGAACCTGTGCCTGGGTGCCTATATCGGATTGTCGACCGCGGCGACCGCCTTCGCCTGCGTTCTGCCGGCTGCTGGTCCGGCTCCCGCGGCGGTGCTGGGCGCGATCTTCCCCGGCGCTGGGTTCCTGCATTGGGCCGCCGGCGACCAGACGGGCTGGGCGCTTGCGCTGTTCGCGGCGGCGCTGATTGCCTTCGTGCTGTCGCTGGTGGTCTGGCTGGGGACGGGCAACGTCTTCGCGCCGCCGGCGACCTGGGCCGCGGCCGCCTGGTTGGCGACCGAGCCGGGGGTGCTGGGGCTGAACGGCGCGCAGGCCGCGGGGCCATGGCCGTTGGCGATCGGGCCGACCATCTCGGCGCTGCTGCTGGCGCTGTGGCTGCGCCCTCTGCCCCGGCGATCGTCGCCTACATTCTGCCCGGCCGTGCCGATCGGCGCGGCGCCGCGTCCCGCCGAGTGCGAGGAGCCCTCCCGCGAAGACCTAATGCGGATGCGGCTGCTCCTCGACCGTGCGCTGCAGCCGGCCGAGCGCTTCGACGGGTTCGAGCGCCGCGATCAGTTCCAGACCGCCGCGCTGCGCTACCAGGTCAATTTCATGGGCTATGCTCTGGCCCTGGCCGGGCGGCACCACGCCCCCGCGGCCCAGGCGCCGTTCGGCGAGGCGCAGGCGCGGCTGCTGACCAAGCTCGGCGACCGCAGGCTGTGGCGCTACTGGCAGCTAGAGAACGCCTGGGGGAACTTGCGCCCCGGCGCCGATCCCGTAGCTCGGCAGAACATCATGTATTCGGGCTTCGGCCTGCTGCAGACGGCGCTCGGCGGCGGGGACGACCTCGTCCTCCACGACCGGGGCCGCGAATGGCGACGCTATGGGATGGGCGAGATCGCCGGCCTGATCGAGGACCAGTACCGCGCCTCGCGCTATGGCTTGCTGAGCTGCGAGCCGCACTGGATCTATCCGCTGTGCAACCTGATCACCATGGCAGGGATCAAGGCGGCCGACGGGCGGCTCGGCACCCGGCGCTGGGAGGGGCTGGCCGACAGCTTCCTCGCCAGCCTGGAACGCGAAGGCACAACGCGGAACGGCGACTTCATCGCCTTTCGCTCGGCCCTGACCGGCTTCGCGCCGCCCGCACCGGGAGGGATCGTCATGCAGGCCTTTCCCTGCCTGTTCCTCAACGCGCTCTCGCCCGAACGTGCACAAGCGCACTGGCACCGGGTGCGCCGGCAGCTCGACACCCAGTCATGGCGGCGGCTGTTCTGGCCGATCGACACCGGCAACTACGGCTTCAGTCGCGCGTCGAGCTATGCCGCGACCGCGGCCGCCGCAGTCGAGATGGGCGACCGCGCGGCGGCGGACGAGTGCCTGCGGCGGCTCGAAGCTGAATGCCCCTCGGAAGACGTCGGCGGGGCCATTCATCGCCGGAACGCATCGCTCTGGGCCCACGCGCTCGAGACGATGGCGCGCAGCGGGCGTAAGGACGGCCTGCGCCACGCGGTCGCCGGCGCACCCGCGGCGGCGGGACCACGGCTGATTCGCATATCCTGCCCCAAAGGCCTGATCGCTCGCGCCAAAGCCGATGGCGGCGGGATCGACCTGGTCTTCCAGCCTGGCGGCGGCGAGCCTCGGCCGGCGATCGAGCTCGGCGGGCTGCGGCCCGGCGCCCACTACACAACGGGCCTGCCGCGCTGGCCGCTGCTCAAGGCTGATCACGAAGGCCGCGGCGTCCTGCGCATTACGCTCGGAGCGCGCACCGCGCTCTCGATCCGGCCGTTCGCTTCGGAGGAATGCCGATGGTCTGCTGCGTGACTCTCGCCGCTCTGCTCGGGCTGCTGCTGCGCCCGGCGCTGGGCCTGTTTGGCAGCCCGCTCGCCTGGCGCCCCGGAACGACCCGCGCGCGAAGCCGGCTGGCCAGCTTCGCTCACGCTTTCGCAGGCCTGGGCTTCCTGGTGCGCAACGAACCCAACATGCGCATCCATCTGATCGCCGCCGCCGCGGTCGTCCTCGCCGGCGTCTGGTTCGGCATTGACCTTGCCGGCTGGCGATGGCTGATCGTCGCCATGGCGCTGGTCGCCACGGCCGAAGCGCTCAACACCGGTGTCGAGCAGGCCTGCAACGCGGCGAGCCGCGAGCTGCGCCCCGAGATCAAGGCCGCGAAGGACGTCGCCGCCGCCGGTGTGCTGATCGCTGCAGTCGCCGCCGCGCTTATCGGCGCCAGCGTCTTCGTCCCTGCGATGACCCATCCAGCCCTGCCTATCTGCGGAGGAAACCTGTGATGCGCATCCTTCTGATCAACGTGCCGCACCCGGCGATCGGCAGCCGCATTCCTCGGGAGCAGCTCCCGCCGCTGGGGCTGCTGAGCGTCGGCGGCCCGCTGATCGACGACGGCCACGCGGTTCGCCTGATCGACGGCGAGTTCGGGCCGATGCCGCTTGAGACGCTCGTCGGCCAGGCCGTCGCCTGGCAGCCCGACGTGGTGATGTTCGGCCATTCCGGCTCGTCCTCGGGCCATCCGGTGATCGCGCGCTGCGCGCAAATGATACGACGCGGCCTGCCCGATTGCCGGATCGTCTACGGCGGCGTCCATCCGACCTATTTCTGGCGCGAGATCCTCGCGTCCGAACCCTGGCTCGACGCGATCGTGCGCGGCGAGGGCGAGGAAACTGTGCGCCGCCTCGTCCGCGCCCTGGCCGACGACGCCCCGTTGGGCGCCATCGAGGGCGTGGCCTTCCGCCGGGACGGCGCGCCTCTCGCGACAGCCCCCGCGCCGGTGATCCGCAACCTCGATGACTACCGCATCGGCTGGGAGCTGATCGACCATGCGCGCTATTCCTACTGGGGCGGCAAGCGCGCCGTGGTGGTGCAGTTCTCGCGCGGCTGCCCGCATCTGTGCACCTATTGCGGCCAGCGCGGCTTCTGGACCCGCTGGCGGCACCGCGATCCAGTGCTGTTCGCACGCGAGATCGCCCGGCTCCACCGCGAGCACGGTGTGCAGGTGTTCAACTTCGCCGACGAGAACCCCTCGGCGGGGCGCAAACCGTGGATGGCCTTCCTCGAAGCGCTGATCGCCGAGGATATCGACGTCACCCTGGTCGGCTCGACCCGCGCCGACGATATCGTCCGCGATGCCGACTTCCTCCACCTCTACAAGCAGGCCGGGTTCGAGCGTTTCCTGATGGGGATGGAGAACACCGACGAGGAAACGCTCAGGCTGATCCGCAAGGGCGCGAAGACCAGCACCGATCGCGAGGCGATCAGGTTGCTGCGCCGGCATAACATCCTGTCGATGGCGACCTGGGTCGCCGGCTTCTCCGAGCAGACCGACCGCGACCTGTTCCAGGGGCTTCGGCAGCTCATCTCCTACGATCCCGACCAGATCCAGGCGCTCTACGTGACGCCGCACCGCTGGACGCCTTACTACCGCGAGGCTGAAAACCGCGAGGTGGTGCAGGTCGACAGGACCAAGTGGGACTACAAGCACCAGGTGCTGGCAATGAAGCACATGCCGCCGTGGCGGCTGTTCCTCTGGGTCAAGTTCATCGAGGCCTGCTGCCAGCTCCGCCCGCGCGCGCTGCGACGCTGGCTGTGGCATCCCGAGCCCAAGATCCAACACGCGATCCGTTGGTATTACCGTATGGGCCGACGGGTCTGGTTTCACGAGATCTTCGGCTTTCTGTTCCGCGACAAGGCGCGGCGGCATGCGCTGACCGTCGAGCAGTTCGCCGGCAAGGCGCAAGATGCTGAGGAAGAGGCGATGACCGTGGGCGTGCGCACGCCGCGCCGCGAGGCTCTGGCAGAAACGGCGGGCTAGGGCGATGGACGACCGCGCTTTGCTCGTCCGCTATCAAGCTCTCGCGGCAAACCGCCGTCATTTCGAGCTGCTATTCTTCGCGGTGGTGGCCTTTTCCGCGATCTACGGCCTAGCGATAGGCGCCGCATTGCACTGGGCGCTTGATTGCTCAGTTGCAGGTCCGCTGGCGGCCAGCACGATATTTGGAGGAGGTGGCTTCATCGCACATCGACTGCTCAAACGGGAGCGGTCGAGCTTCGTCGCCATGAATGCCTGCTGGCACAAGATATCGGGCGAATTGCTCCCAGCGCAGGGCTCCGCAGCAGGGGCAGGTGCGATGTCACGGGTCGTGGTTAGCCTATACGCGGCCGGAGCCACACCCTTCGTGTTGGCCTGCACGCACCTGATATTTTCATCATGATGCCTCGCTATGGTAGTCGTCCGCGATCGATGCATGATCCCTAAGTAACTGTCTCTGATCATTCTGTCTAAGCGCCTCCGTTTATATCGAAAGGCGCGCAGGCTCTCAAATCTCGGTTCTCTCAGACAGGGTCAGAGCGTCGTCGATATCGACACCGAGGTAACGTACGGTGTTCTCGATGTTGGTGTGTCCGAGCAATATCTGCACGGCGCGCAGGTTCCCCGTTGCTTTGTAGATCAGCGCGGCCTTTGTCCTCCGTAAGGAGTGAGTGCCGTACTGGTGTCGGTCAAGGCCGACAGTTGCAACCCATTCATCGACGAGGCGCGCATACTGGCGCGTGCTGATATGGCCTAAATAGTCGACGCGACTGGGAAAGAGGAAATCATCAGTACCGCCTCGGCGCCTCTCAAGCCAAGCGGTCAGGCTCTTTCGAGCTTCCGACATGATCTCAAACTGCACCGGTTTGCCTGTCTTCTGTTGGATGACGGTGGACCGATTGCGGATGCTTCCGCCACTGACTACGTCGCCAATTCTCAGTTTGACGAGGTCGCAGCCGCGGAGCTTACTGTCGATCGCTAAATCGAACAGCGCTCGGTCGCGTAGACGCGAAAATGTGGGGTGAGTTCCTGCTAGATTACAAGGGCAATGTCGATGACAGCCTTGCCAGTTATCTTCGCTGGGTAGATGGTGAAGTTGCCAAGATATCAGGTGTGCCTCTTCCACCGGCGGCTGATCCCAACGCACCCATTATACCGGACGGCACCGATCTGAGCACGCTCCAGCTATCGCAGCTTCGAGCTGAGATGGCCCGTTTAGAAGCATTGTTCAGCGCAGACAAAATCACCCGTGAAAAATATGCAGCCTTGTCAGACCGCATCACGCAAGAATCCGCCAGCCATCAGAACCTCCAGACGAGATTGACCGATGCGCAAGGCGCGGCAGAGCGGCGAAAGCAACTCCAAACCGATCGCGAAGCCGCCTATGAGCGGGTCTTCGACGCCATCGTCGCAGAACAGAAAGCTTTGACCGGGCTATACAAGCCGTTGATGGCAAAACTCGCCAATGCCTCCGGCACATTGAGCAAGCTGAGCTTCTCCGTCACGCGCACAGCTGATGCACACGCTTGGGGCAATTATGCCGAAGACAGTTTGATTGATTGCCGGAAGGGCGGCACCTTCTACGGCCGGGGCAAATTGATCGCCTTGGCCGAAAGTCAGCTAAAGCCCGTATGGGAATCGGGCGACGCGGCTCAAGTGCACGCCGCCATGGCAAAGTTCATCGCCGCATACTGGAAGGAGATCGTCGCACACGCTCCGTATGCGCCGACTCAGCAGGCTGGGTTTCGGGCATGGTCCAAAAATTTTGCTCATTGGCTTTTTGGAACCGATCACCTCTCGGTCCAGTATGAAATGGCCTACGACGGTATCGATATCCGGAAGCTATCACCCGGCACGCGCGGGATCGTCTTGCTCCTTCTATATCTCGCTCTTGATGACGCTGACGATAGGCCGCTGATAATCGATCAGCCCGAAGAGAACCTCGATCCGAAGTCCGTCTTCGACGAGCTTGTCTCACTTTTCATCAAGGCGAAGAATCGACGGCAAGTGATAATGGTGACGCACAACGCCAATTTGGTAGTCAATACCGATGCCGACCAGATCATTGTCGCGGAAGCTGGGGCACATGAAAGCGGCGGGTTGCCATCGATCAGCTATCGATCTGGAGGGTTGGAGGATGTTGATATCAGGAAGGCGGTTTGCGACATTCTGGAAGGTGGAGAAATGGCTTTCCGAGAAAGAGCTCGACGGATGCGCGTGAGGCTAGAAAGATAGAATGGTGAATTAAATACAATGAAATTCAAAGTTCTACCTACAACAAGTCGTGTTCCTACGGACGAAAAGGACATCGTCTTTCTCATGAAAGACGGTTGGGACGATTGGTTTAAATACAACACAATGTACACCGTCTTCTATTTCGATGAGGACGGTGATCGCACCCGAATTGGCGAGGTCAAGATCGGCCAGTTCGGAATGAAAGGCGACCAGCGGAGAGCGGACACGCCAGAGGAATTTGAAACGCTTTCGAAAGAGTTTTTCTCCCTGGGGCAGGATGACAGCTACTATCAAAAATTAAACGATCTGGGAGAAGGGTTCAGAGACGAGTTTCTGACGGCGCTGCGCGACGTGGCGCGAGACAATGAGCTTTTCCAACGCTCACTAGCGGAGGACGTGACTGGCGTTTCACTTTTACGGTTTGTGTCAGACAAATCGGTTACGGGACAGTTTCACAGAATGGCATTGGGCGGCGCTCGCCTCACCGCATACTCTTTCACATATACGCCGCCGCCTTGGGGCCGGGGTAACACACCGCCGACCTACAATTTCAAGGTTCGCCCGGAGTCGTCACCTCCGACAAACGTCCATGTTCTCATCGGTAGAAACGGCGTCGGCAAAACACATGCGGTCAACCAGATGACGAACGCCTTGGTTCGCCCGGACGACGGTAAGTTCGGAGATTTCGCTTGGGAAACTGCCAATGCCGACGATGAAGCGGATACCTTCCCTAACATCATTTCAGTCACATTCAGCGCGTTCGATCCGTTTCAGCCATTGCCGAACCGTACCAACAAACTCTCATCGGTCCGCTATCAATATATCGGATTGAAGCACGTCGGCAGCGATGAAGAAGGCAACCCAAAACCCCCGAAGTCGCCGGACGATCTGGCAGCCGATTTTGGCCAATCCGTTCAAGTTATCCTGACGCAGAATGCAAAATCTGAACGATGGAAGCGCGCGCTCACACTCTTGGAATCCGATCGGATTTTCAAGCAGGCCGAAGTGTGGCGTTTGATTGAATCGAACCAGAACTTGCACGAGACACTTGATCGAAAAGAGGCTTCGAGAGAACTTCGGAAAAAAGCGCGTGAGCTGTACTCAAAACTGAGCTCGGGACATAAGATCGTGCTTCTAACGATCACTCGAGTAGTTGAAACGTTGGAAGAGCGCTCCCTTGTCTTGCTGGATGAACCTGAGGCTCATCTTCATCCACCGCTGCTTTCAGCATTGATCCGCTCACTGTCTGATTTGCTGGTAAACCGAAACGGTGTCGCGATCATAGCGACCCACTCCCCTGTGATCTTGCAAGAGGTCCCAAGGACATGCGTTTGGCGCATCCGGCGAACCGGTCGACAAACGAGGATTGAACGCCCGGCAACAGAGACTTTTGGGGAAAACGTAGGAACACTTACCCACGCAATTTTCGGCTTGGAGGTGACGGATTCAGGATTCCACAAGCTGATTAGCAATGCCGTTGATGAGGGTCTTAGCTACGAGCAGATAGTCGAGCGTTTCGATGAGAAGCTCGGCGATGAAGCTCGAGGAATCGCGCGTTCGCTGATCGCTACAAGAGAAGACTAAACCTGATCATGTGGAAGATCCCCAAGCCAGCCTTCACCGCACTTGAAGCCTTTGACACATGTCGCGCCGGCATCACTGATGCCGATCTTGTCCAACGGTTGCTGGATGCGCGCGGCCTCATCGACGAAGCTGAATCAGAGTTCAACGAGGCTGCGGAAGCGGCTAATCTCCTTACCATTGAGGCGGCGATAAACGTCGGAACTGTGACAGCCAAGGAGATGGAAAAGCTATATGATCGTCATATGGCGCGAAACCGCAGTCGGGGCCGGGCCATCTACGATAGCCTGATGATCGCCACGCCTTTTGATCAATGTCCATTCTGCGGGCACCGGACAGTCTCCACCCTCGACCATTCCTTGCCGAAAGCCCAGCATCCTGCTCTTGCGGTTACACCGATTAATCTGATCCCCTGCTGCAAAGACTGCAATCACTCGAAAGGCAATCTCGAGCTTGAAAACGATGAGGACCAACTGCTCAACGCCTATTATGATGATGTGTCTGACGGTCGTTGGCTCTATGCCGAGATTGTGCAAGGAGCCCCACCGGGGGCTAAGTTCTTCGTCGAGACACCCGAGGAATGGGAAGTCGAGATTGCCGTCCGGGTTGAAAATCATTTCGTGAAGCTGGAACTGGCAAGGCTCTACGCGTCGCAGGCCGGTCGCCAACTCCAGAACATTCGCCGTGCGCTGGGAGAATTTTACGACGCAGCCGGAGCTGAAGCCGTTCGTGACGATCTGGCCCGGCGTGCCCGTAGTCACGCCGGTGTCAGTGTAAATTCGTGGGAGGGAGCGCTGTACGAAGCAGCCGCCGAAAGCGAATGGTATTGCGACGGTGGATTCCGTGCAGGGGAATGAGGAGCCATAGCGGCCGCGATCCTCTGCTCCCAAAACAGACGCGCCACTTAAATGAACGAGCGGCAGCTTCGATAAGCTCGACGCCGCAACCCGCCATTCCGGATCGTCCCAGCAGCGGACTCAATCGACCAACGAAATCGCGGCCTTGACCAGCACGCCGATCTGATCCGTCGCGTGTCCGAGCAGCCCTAGCCGCAGTGCCTGCTCATCCGCCGAGACGCCGCCGAGCGTGAGTGCAATGGGGCTTATGTCTTCCATGATCACCCAGATCCGCGTGCACAGTTGGATGATCAGCTCGGAATTGTCTTCCATGACCGCACGAAGCCGGAGAGGCGCTCAGAAGTCCATATCCAGCATCCCGGCGACCCGCATGTTTCGCTCGACTTCGTCGTCGAACCGAGCATTGCTGCCTGCAAGAACGCGGTCGAGTTGATCGACCGCACGCCCTGACCGGCGCGATCGGCAGGGCTTTGGGTGGTGGGAGCAGCACGGTGCTGTTCCGCACTGGAGAACCACCCAATGACCGGTACGAATACCGAAGTTCCGGCGCTCAAGCGCCGTCGCCAAATGGCGCGCGAGCCCGAAACTGACACGCCCGTAGGACCGAACGACAGCCTGTCGGAGAAGGGCGAGAAGGCCGCTACGAAGTCCAGCCTCGTTCTGGACCTTCTGCGCCGTGCCGAAGGCGCGTCGCTCGATGAGCTGGTAATTGCAACCGGCTGGCTGCCGCACACGGCGCGTGCCGCACTAACGGCCCTTCGGAAGAAGGGTCATGCCATCGATAAGCAAAAGGTCGACAGCGTGACCCGCTACACGATTGCTGCGGTCGCAGCGCAATGACGCGGCTTGAGAAGGACTTGGCTGCGCTGGCGACGATGTTGCCGGCGCAGCTGCGCGAGAAGTGGACGGTGCTCGTTGCTGACCCGCCGCCGACCTTACCGACAAGATTATTCCGCCAGCTTGTCGCCCACAAATTGCAGGAACGGCGCCATGGCCGGCTGTCG
>Ga0075364_10001616_pt1 | contig 12330 bp, 7 predicted proteins | sample EndMetdeltDD1764_FD_71517 | JGI IMG/M metagenome (GOLD analysis project Ga0075364, IMG submission 71517) | Populus endosphere microbial communities from Tennessee, USA - Endosphere MetaG P. deltoides DD176-4 | ecosystem: Host-associated > Plants > Roots > Endosphere | place: USA: Tennessee... | reverse complement strand
CTGGTGGCGGTCTCTGCCCACGAGCTCGGCGTCGACGTGGAGCGGCTGCAGCCGCATGACGCGGACCGCGACGTCGCGCAGCGTCTGTTCGCCGCGGAGGAGGTGGCGGCCCTCGAGGCCGCCGCCCCGGAGGAGTTCGCCGCGTGGTTCTTCAACTGCTGGACCCGGAAGGAGGCCTACGTCAAGGCGACCGGGATGGGCCTGTCGTTCCCGCTCACGTCGTTCGCCGTCGAGGTTCACGACACCACCGCGCCGCGGCTGCTTCGGTCGACGCTGCGCCCGCAGGACCTGGTCGAGAGCAGCGTCCGGAGTCTCGCGGTGCCGGCCGGCGAGGCCGCAGCGGCACTGGTCGTAGCCCATCCGGACCCCACGATAAGTAGCTCAGGATGACCACTCCCATCCTCAGGATCAGAAGACACAATGGAGCCCGCCACGACTGGGGCAGCGAAGGGAATCGAAAATGACCAGCAGCATCCGTAGAGGCCAGCGCCGCGCCGTCAGCCTTGAAGGCGACTTCGTCAACACCGGCTTCCTGCCCGATCGGGAGGGGCTGTTCCCCGCGGTGATCACGCCCGCTCGCCCCGACGTCGAGCTCGCCGGGTGGGGAGAGGCCCACCGCGCCGAGGCGGAGGCCCTCCTTCTGCAGTACGGCGCGGTCCTGTTCCGCGGCTTCGGGCTCGACTCGCCCGACGCGTTCTCCTCCACGGCTGCCTCGTTCGTGGACGCCCTGTTCGGCGACTACGGCGACCTGCCGCGCGAGGCGGACGGCGAGAAGGTGTTCTCGTCCACGCCCTACCCCGCGGACCTCTCGATCCACTTCCACAACGAGAGCTCGCACATGGCGCAGTGGCCGATGCGCATCTTCTTCAACTGCCAGATCGCGGCCGAGACCGGCGGCGAGACGCCCTTGATCGACTGCCGCAAGATCCTGACCCAGCTCGACCCGCAGGTGGTTGCGGACTTCGAGAGCAAGGGGCTGATCTACGTCCGCAACTTCGCCAAGGGCATCGACGTGCCGTGGCAGGACTTCTTCGGCACCGACGACCGCGCCGAGGTCGAGCGACAGTGCGCCGCGGCGGGCAGCACCTGTGAGTGGCTGCCCGACGACGTGCTGCGCATCGGCCAGGCGGCCGCCGCGGTCCGCACCCACCCGGTCACCGGCGACAAGACGTTCTTCAACCAGGTGCTGCTCCACCACCCCGCCGCGCTGCCCGCCGACACCCGGGCCGCGCTCAACGAGCTCTACGACGAGATGTCGTTCCCGCGCAACGTCCTCTACGGCGACGGGTCGACGATCCCGGACTCGGTCATCGAGCACCTGCTGGAGACCTACGCCGAGGTCCAGGTGGCCTTCCCGTGGGAGGCGGGCGACATGATCATGCTCGACAACATGCTCGTCTCCCACTCCCGCGCGCCGTTCACCGGCGCCCGGAAGATCATCGTCGCGATGGCGCACATCCAGCGCGCGGAGGACGCCGCCTGACCTGACACCTGACCTGGCCGTGGCCGGCCCGGGGCGTCCCGGGCGGCCGGGTCACCCCGTGTGCGTGCGCTCCCAGGTGGCGGCCACGTGCACGGGCGCCAGGCGCACCACACCGGTGGGCGCCGGGTCCAGGTCGGAGCCGGCCGCGACGAACGACGACACGGGGTGCCACGGGAGCAGGTCCTCGTCGTTGCCGCGCTCGATGTGCATCCAGAGGCTGTAGTGGCCGCGGGCCAGGGGGACGTTGCTCATCGTGCACCAGATCTCGGTGGTGCCCACCTGGAGGTCGACCGAGGTCGACACCAGGAAGATCGGAGACGCGCCCCCCTCGGTGATCCCCAGGTGCAACCGGCCCCTGCGCGGCTCGGTCACGGTGAGCACCGTCCGCACCGTGAGGTCGTGGTGGCCCAGCACCATCCCACCGTCCGGGCCGCTGATGTCCACCGAGTCGAGGGTGAGCACGGAGTCGGGCGCGATGTAGGAGGAGGTGACGCGGTCCTCGACGGTGTGCCGGTAGGAGGACAGCACCTCGCGGATCGGCCCGTCCTCCACCAGCAGCCCGCCGTCCAGCCACAGACCACGTCGGCAGATGGCCTCGACCGAGGCCAGGTCGTGCGAGACCAGCACCAGCGTGGTGCCCTCCTGGAGCACCTCGCGCATCCTGTCCAGGCAGCGCTGCTGGAACCACGCGTCCCCGACGGCCAGCACCTCGTCCACGAGCAGCACGTGGGGGCGCAGGAACGCCGCGATGGCGAAGCCCAGCCGCATCTGCATCCCCGAGGAGTAGTACTTCATCTGGCGGTCGATCGCCGTGGACAGGTCGGCGAAGTCGACGATGGTGTCGAACCGGCCCGCGATCTCCTGGTTGCTCAGCCCGAGCAGGGCGCCGTAGAGGAAGGTGTTCTCGCGCCCGGTGAGCTCGGGGTGCATGCCTCCGCGCAGCTCGATGATCGCCCCGACCCGGCCATGGATGGAGACCGAGCCCGCATAGGGATAGGTCACCCGGCACAGCAGCTTGAGCAGCGTGGACTTCCCGGCCCCGTTGGAGCCGACGACGGCGACCGACTCGCCGGGCTCGATCGAGAAGTCGAGGTCGCGCAGGACCCAGCGGTAGCGGTCCTCCCCCCGACCCCCGTGCAGCAGGGCCCGGACCTGGTCGCTCAGGAACGGCCGGACCTGGTCCTTGCGGAACCGCTTCCAGAGCCGGTCGACGACGATGGACCCGTCAGATGGTGTCGACAATGCCACGCTCGAATCGTGCGAAGACGGAGAAGGCCGCCACGAACAGGACCGCCGTGGAGGCTGCGCCCACCCCGAAGGTCGGCCAGTCCGGGTAGCGGCCGTCGAGGATCGTGCGGCGGTAGGCGTCGATGATGGGTCCCAGCGGGTTGAGGGCGCAGTAGAGCAGCCGGTAGTCCGTGGGGATCCGGGACAGCGGGTAGACCACCGGGGTCGCGAACAGCCCCAGCTGCAGGATCACCGGCAGCGCGTTCCGCAGGTCGCGCGCGTAGACGACGATGATCGAGACGATCAGGACGATCGCGACGATGAACATCACGTGCACGAGCGCGATCAGCGGCACCATCCAGACCATCCGGCTGGGCAGGAAGGTGTAGATCACGAACACCACGGCGAGCGCCGAGCACGCGATCAGGATGTCGATGCCGGCCAGCAGCACGCTGGAGATCGGGTAGATCGCCCTCGGCGCGTAGATCTTGTTCAGCAGGGGTCGGTTCGACAGCAGCGCCAGGCCACCGGTGCTGAGCGCGTTGCTGAAGAACGTCCACGGGAGCAGCCCCACGAAGCTCCACACCGGATAGGGGACCCCGTGGGTGTCGACCTCGGCGAACCGCTGCACGAACACCGAGAACACCACCACGGTGAGGAACGGGATGACCACGGCCCAGCCGAGCCCCAGCACGGTCTGCTTGTAGCGCGCGAAGAAGTCCCGGCGGGTCAGCGCGAAGACGAGGCGACGGTGCGCCCAGAGCTCGCCCAAGGCCTCCCAGAAATGGGGCGACCGCTGGCGGCGGACCTCCAGGGGTGGCTGGTCACCCACGGTCTGTGGATCGATCAACACTCCCCGCTCTCCGCCGGTGGAGCCCCGGGGCTCACGCGGGCCACGACCCTATCAACTGCGCACGCCGAACGTGACAACTGCCGCGATCTTGACCGGCTTCCCGGGGGGCTCCTGCGACGCCTCCCGGGCACCCCGTGGACCCCGAACTCGTGGGATAGCATGCGCCACGGCATCGCCGAGTCTCGGGGAGCTGTCAGGTCGGAGGCAGACGGGATGGGCCCACTCGATCGGGTGCGTGACACCCCGTTCGTCACCCATTGGGGGCGGGTGCGCCGCAAGGGCGCGGAGCGGCTGGCGGGCCCGACGAAGTTCGGGCTCGAGGTCGCGGGGCTCCGCCACGGGTCCCTGCCCGGCTACGTGATGATCGGCGCGATGAAGGCCGGCTCGACGATGTTCTACGAGTGGCTGGTGACCCACCCCCTGCTGCCTCCTGCGGTGGAGAAGGAGGTGCACTTCTTCGACTTCCACTACCCACAGGGCCGGGTCTGGTACCGCTCGCAGCTGCCCACCGTGCGCCGGCTGGACGCGCTGAGCGCCGAGCACGGGCACCGGGCCCTGGCGGGCGAGGCCTCACCGACCTATCTCTTCCACCCGCTGGCCCCCCGTCGTGCCCGCGAGACCGTCCCCGGGGCGAAGCTGCTCGTCCTCCTGCGCAACCCGGTCACCCGGGCCTACTCGCACTACAACACCGGGATCCGCCACGACTGGGAGGCGCTGAGCTTCGAGGAGGCGCTCGAACGTGAGCCGATCCGCCTCGACGGCGAGGTCGATGCGCTGCTGATGGACGAGAAGCACCACCGCAGCTTCCCCCGCTACCGGTGGTCCTACCTGGCGATGGGCCGCTACGCCGAACAGCTCGAGCGCTGGTTCACCTACTTCCCGCGCGAGCAGTTCCTGATCCTGTTCAGCGAGGACCTCGACCGTGACCCCGAGGGGACCTTCCGCAAGGTGTGGGACTTCCTCGAGGTGCCCGACCACCCGCTTCCGGAGAAGCAGCGCCGGACGGTCGGCCGCTACGACCCGATGAAGCCCGAGACCCGCTCCTGGCTCGAGGACTACTTCCGGCCGCACGACGACCGGCTCGCCGAGCTGCTCGGCACCGACCTCCCCTGGCGCTGATCGCGGGCGGCGGACCGGTGCGCCGGAGGCGGTGGTGACGCCACCGCCTCCGGCGTCCGTTGGGCCAGTCCGTTTGATCAGGGCAGCGGCACCGACGTGGTGAACGCGTCCTCGTCCCGGCTCACCCCGTTGAACTCGGGGGACTGAGCCCGGTTGCGGGTGTCGGACCACATCGGGTGCGCCTCGTCGCGCCCGACGATCACCAGTCCGGTGTAGTCACCATTGAACCCGGTCTGAACCCCGTCAGGTGGCATGAAGAACGGCGAGAGCCTCACGAAGCTGAACGGCGACGTGCTCGCCTCCCCACCCGCCAGTACGTAGTCGGACCGCTTCTCGCCGACTCCCGGATCGCGTCCGGGCACGAACCCGTCCTCGGGAGTGGTGTTCTCACCGGGCACCCGACCCGTGCGGTAGTAGCTGACACCGACACGGTCGCCGTTGCCGGTCTCCCCGACGTCCACGGCCGGGAAGTAGTGGTCGCGACCGTCGGCCTTGCTGATCGTCCGGGACGGCGACCACGTCATTCCTCCGTCGTGCGAGACCGACAGCTGGATCTCGTACCGGCCGTGGCGGTAGTCCTGCCAGGCCACGTAGACCGCTCCCGAGCGGGTGCTCACCGCGCTACGGGGGAAGTCGTTGGTGCGCACGAAGATCCCGGGCACACACTCCTCCGGGCCGCGACCGAAGTCGCACCGCGGCGCCGTGCTGAAGATGTCGTCACCCACCTTGGTGGGCGACTGGCAGTTGAGGTGTGCGGTACCGGCCACCGAGTCTCCGCTCGGGCTGCAGTGCACGGCCAGCTGCTGGCCGTTGGGGTTGCCGGCCTCGGTGTTGCCGTTGTTGAACGGCACCGAGAGGTCGCCGTCCGGCAGCACGACCGGGTCTGAGCCCTGGTCGTTGTTGCAGGCGTTCTCGGGCTGGGACGGGTCGAAGAAGTTGCCGAAGTGGCACAACGGGGACTGGCCGCTGATCTCCTCCGGCGTCGACCAGGTGACGGCGTGGTCGGTCGACATCGAGCCGTAGATCGCCGAGCTGCAGAACGCCGGACTGTCGGGCGTGCCGCCGGCGCAGTTGGGGCTGAAGCGGAAGACCGTCCAGGTCACGTACACGTTGTCGCGGTTGGGGCTGGCCCGGTAGGAGTCGGCGGCGATGAACTGCTTGTCGTGGAAGACGAACGGGCTGTTGTCCTCGACCACCATGAACGGCCGGTCACCGAGCGGGGATCCCACGTTGAAGAAGTAGGAGCCGTGAGCCGCGGCCGGCGACTGGGTGACGTAGAGCCCACTGGCGTTCGACGCCAGGTCGAAGACGACGCAGCTGAAGAAGGCCCGGCCGCGGGAGTCGAACGTGACCGTCGGGTCGCTGCCGGCGTCGTAGGTGTGGAAGGTGCCCGGGTCGCCCATGATCGTGTGGCTGTTCGGGTCCGTGTCGGTGGGCAGCTGTGCCTGCGGGTTGTTGAGCTTCTGACGGAAGGGCGGCAGCAGGTCACCCCAGGTCTCCCCGCCATCGGTCGACCAGTCGATCCCGCACTGGTTGAAGCCGACCCGCGAGTCGTTCTGACCGCCGACCAGGTTCTCGTCGTTGCGGGGGTTGACGGCGATCTCGGTCTCCGCCTGGCGACGGAAGGTGCAGTCCTGGTTGACGCGCACGTTGTCGCCGTTGGTGCGGGTGCACCCCAGAGACGTGGCGCCGCGGCCCGTCGGGAGCTGGGTGAGCGGCGGCGCGTCCGCGGCCTCGAGCCGCTCGTCGGCGGCTCCGACGCCAGCCGAGTCCTGGGCGGCGGCAATGGTCCCTGACGAGACCCACGGGACCCGGCGTGCGACCGTCGCTCCGCCGTTCTCGCCGAGGGTCTTGATCTCGGCCGGCTTGAGTCGACCGGTGACGATGTCGTGGAGAGTACGAGGCTGCTGTCCCGAGGCAGGATCGGTCGTGCTCACCGTCATCGAGAGGATGACTGCGATGCCGAAGAGCATCGCGGCAAGACGCTTCATGGCCACTCCAGACCGCGCCGCTCGAAGCGCCGGACTCGGGCGACGCAGCTCGTTTCCGACGGGATGCCCGGCGCCTTCGGGCAGGGTTACTCCTCTTGGTCCAGACCAGCATCACCCCGAGGGGTGGACCGGCCAAGCCGGGGCCGCGAGGGCCGCGGCGGGCAGTACGCCGATGTCGCGGATTCACGGTCTCTCGCGTCGTCTGCGGGGCTAGGCTCGGGTGAGAGCCGAAGGCGGTTGGCGCGTAGCTCTTGGCCGATCCATGGAGGGAGGTCCTCGTGAGGATCCCACTGCGGGGCCGCGGCGCACGCCGACTGTTGGTGGTCGGCGTCGCGGTATCGATCGCGGTCCCCACCGCAGTGGTCGCTGCCGCGACCGGGAACCCTCCTGCCCCGCCGGCACGCCCCTCGGAGCCCGCCAAGGCACCCACGTCAACTGGTCAGGTCGGCGCCCCCACGCAGGTGCAACAGGCGACAAGCACCGGACCTGCCGCTGCGACGAAGGCCCAACGGCGGGCTCGGAAGGCAGCGATGGCGGGGCTGGCGACACATCTCGCCCCCTCCATGGGGTCGCACACCTCGACCGGAGACGTCCAAGGTGACGGCGGCCCCCCGACCCTTCCTGGACCAACCGCTGGTCAGTGAGCACTGCTCGCCCACAACGCGCGTAGGCACAGGTCAGCACGGAGTCCGGATGCCGCCTCTTCGGGCTACGCCGACCCCCCATCTGGTCCATTGACGCCGTTTCCCGCAGGGGAGTAGACCGAGTCGTAGTTAAGAGCGTCGTCGCGTTCTGGCCATCCGGAACCGCGGGGTGCGGTAGCGCCGATCCAGTATCGGAGATGCTCATGCGAAATCCGTTGCGCGTGCTGCCCGTCCATTGGCTGCTGGTCGCGGGAGTTGCCGTGGCCATGGCCGTCCCGGGCGCTGTGGTGGTCACCACCACAGCCACGACCACCGCCGCCCACACCAGCTCGAGCACCCCGGACGGGACCACGGCTGCCCAGGCGTCGGTCGGTCACATCGGGGCCCCCACCATCGTGCACCCACAGGTGAGCGCCCAGCCCTACCAGCCCACGCAGGCCCAGCTGGCGGCACGCGCGGACGCAATGGCGGGCCTGGCGAAGCACGTCGCCCCGTCCATGGGGCAGCACACCACGCTGGCCGACGTTCAGGGCAGTGGTGGACCCGAGACCGGCACCTCAGCGCAGGCTGCCGGCACCTTCACCCAGCTCCGGAAGTCGCTGATCAACTCCACGTGCAGCGGGTGCGGCCAGTCGAGCATCAACGAGCCGAGTGTGGCCAACAACGGCAAGTTCATCGTCGAGACCAGCAACTGGAACATCGCCTACTCGACGACGGGCGGAGTGGGCACCACCCCCTGGCTGAACCAGAACCCCTACGCCTTCTCCTCGGGCTTCTGCTGCGACCAGATGGTCACCTACGTCCCGTCTCGCAACATCTTCTTGTTGCTCCAGCTGGACTACGCAGGTGAGGGCAACGCGAACAACGGGCTCGCCCTGTCCGTGGCCAGCGGCAAGACGCCGACCTCATGGTGCACCTACAAGTTCTCGGGGGCCATCGGCGGCGGCGCCACCTCCACGCCCGACTTCCCGAAGATCGCGGTGGCGAACAACAACGCCTACCTGACCTGGAACGAGTACCCGCCCAACGCCGGCTTCGCCCGGTCCGGCCTGGCCAGGATGCCCTTGGACAGCCTCGCCGCGTGTGCCGGGTTCAGCTACAGCTTCCTGACCCGGACCACGGAGTTCACCTTCGCGCTCTCCCAGGCTCCGAGCTCGCTGAACACCTTCTACTGGGTGTCCAACTGGTTCCTCGACGGGACGACCAACGGCAGCAACATGCGCATCTTCACCTGGGCCGAGAACAGCGGCACCTACTTCGCCAACACCAGGGCCATCAACGCCTACACCTTCGGCAACGCCTCCTGTGGCAGCCCGAACTGGTGCAGCCGTCTGGACCCGCGCTGGGAGTCCGTGGTCATCACCAACGCCCAGTATCGGGCCCAGGCGAACTCCGCGTTCGCTGGTGACTCGATCCTCGAGGTGGCGACATCGGCGGGGCCGAGTGGCTTCAGCAACGGCAAGAACTACGTCGTCTACAACTACTTCAAGCTGAACTCGCTCACCTACATCGGGAACGACCAGACCTACAGCACCTCGACCAACTTCGCCTATCCGGGCTGCGCGGTGAACGCGGCCGGCTACGTCGGTTGTGCGATGGCGGACGGCACCAACGTGCCGGGTGGCCTGATCCTGCTCCAGGACGACGTCAACCCGACGCAGCCGTGGGGGTTCAGCTTCAACGTGCCCGGTGTGTCCGGCGCCACGGGCTGGGGCGACTACGTCGTCACCAGTCCCTGGAACCCGGGTGTGGGTCCGTTCCAGACCGTGCTGTGGCAGATGAACGGGAGCACTGTCCAGCCCTACTACATCGTCTGGGGACGTGGAAAGGACCTGAACGGGTTCAACCGTTGGAAGAACTCGTGACCTAGGCGGCTCCCGCTCCTGGCGGTTGCCTCCGAAGGACTGAAGAGGCCGGATCTAGACCCCGAGATCCGGTCTCTTCCCTTCCATCGCGTGCCCGAGCCCTGGCGGAACCTCGCGGGAACGCGTGGTCCATCGAATCGTGAGAAGACGTTGGGCGCATGGGTCACACCCGTCCCCTCGGGGGCCAGGTCTTCGCGACGAGGGTGAGCACGTCGTACGTCGACACGGGTGCGTCGTCCTGGTTGGTGACGACGGCGTCCCAGCGGACCTCGCCGTAGTCGGCGCTGCTGCGCGGGGTGATCTGCTTGACGGTCAACGTCACCCGGATCGTGTCGTCGGCCTTGACCGGAGTCAGGAACCGTAGGTTGTCGACTCCGAAGTTGGCGAGCACCGGGCCCGGGTTCGGCTCGACGAAGAGGCCGGCGGCCAACGAGACGACCAGGTAGCCGTGGGCGACGATCCCGCCGAACAGCGGGTTCGCGGCCGCCGCCTCGGGGTCGGTGTGGGCGTAGAAGGTGTCGCCGGTGAACTCCGCGAAGTGCTCGATGTCGGCGAGGGTGACCGGCCGGGGCCCCGAGAGGATGCTGTCGCCGATCCGCAGCTCAGCCAGGCTCTTGCGGAACGGGTGCACGTCGTCGCCGGACCGCTGCGACCCGGTGGTCCAACGACCGGTGATCGAGGTCATCATGTCGGGCGATGCCTGGATCGCGGTGCGCTGCATGTGGTGGAGCACGGCGCGGATGCCACCGAGCTCCTCGCCGCCGCCGGCCCGGCCGGGACCGCCGTGCACCAGCATCGGGAGCGGGCTGCCGTGGCCGGTCGACTCGGCCGCGTCGTCGCGGTCGAGCACGAGGACCCTGCCGTGCCACGGTGCGAGGCCCAACGTCACCTGGCGGGCGATGGCGGGGTCGTGGGTGACCAGCGACGCCACCAGGCTGCCCCTGCCGCGGGCGGCGAGTGCGATCGCCTCGTCGGTCGTGGAGTAGGTCAGGACCGTCGCCACCGGCCCGAAGGGCTCGACGTCATGCGGCTCGGACGCACCGGGGTGTGCGCGCAGCAGCACGGGAGAGAGGAACGCACCTGCCGCGGCGTCCGCGCCGACGACGTCGACCCGGTCGGGGTCGCCGTACACCACGTCGGCGCTGTTGCGCAGCGCCTCGATCGCCTTGCGCACCGCGTCGCGCTGGGCAAGGCCAGCCAGCGCTCCCATCCGCACCGACTCGTCCGCAGGGTCGCCGATCACGACCTTCCCGAGTCGGTCGCTGATCGCCGTGATGACGGTGTCGGCGAGCGCCTCGGGCACGATCACCCGGCGGATGGCTGTGCACTTCTGCCCGGCCTTGACCGTCATCTCGGTGACGACACCCTTGACGAAGAGATCGAGCTCCGGGTCGTCCGGAGTCACGTCCAGGCCGAGGATGGAGCAGTTGAGCGAGTCCGCCTCGACACCGAGTCGCACACCGCGCTGGAGCACAGCGGGGTGGCTGCGCAGGATCGCGGCGGTGTGGGCCGAGCCGGTGAAGGCGACCGAGTCCTGCTCGGTGAGCTCGTCGAGCAGGGTGCCGGCGCTGCCGGACACCAGCTGCAGGCTGCCCTCCGCCAGGATCGCTGACTCGATGATCCGGCGCACGACGGTCTCGGTGAGGTAGGCCGTCTGGCTGGCCGGCTTGACGATGCTGGGCAACCCGGCGAGGTACGCCGGTGCGAGCTTCTCGAGCATCCCCCAGACGGGGAAGTTGAAGGCGTTGATCTGCACGGCGACGCCCGGACGCGACGTGTAGACGTGCTGTCCGACGAACGTGCCGCCGCGGCCCAGCGCCTCGGTCGACCCGTCGAGCACGATCGCGTCGTTGGGCAGCTCGCGGGTGCCCAAGCTGGCGAAGGAGAACAGGGTGCCGAGGCCACCGTCGATGTCGACCATCGAGTCGCGCTGGGTCGCGCCAGTGCGCAGTGACATGGCGTAGAACTCGTCCGTGAACTGGCCGAGGTGCTTGGCCAGCGCCTTCAGCTGTCCGGCCCGCTCGTGGAAGGTCAGCCGGCGTACGGCGGGTCCGCCCACGTCACGCGCGTGAGCGACCAGCGCGGCGAAGTCGAGACCGCGGCTCGACACCCGCGCGACCTCCTCGCCGGTCACGGCATCCAGGACCGGCTCGCCCTCGTCCTGCGCGCGGACCCATCGGCCAGCGAGGTAGCTCTCCAGTAGTGCGCCCATCTGCGCTTCCTTCCGATTCGGTCCGAGCCTGCCGACGGTCGACCCGGTGGTGTCTCTCGGCGCGTCTCGAGAGTCAGGCAGACGTCTCGTTCCGCCCCTTCGATGCTCGAACTGCCCTCAGACCGGCAGTCGCTCCGAGGCGAGCCTGCGGGCTGCGAGCTCGGTGCTGGTTCGTTCGGAGCGGGCGAGGTCGAAGACTTCTTTGAGCGTGCCCGCAATCTCCTCGACATGGGCCGAGACCTGGCCCGCGCTCCACCCGAGGACCTCGCGGCCGACCAGGTGGATGGCGCCGCCTCCGTTCGCCACGAAGTCGGGCGCGAGGACGACGCCTCGGTCGGCGAGCGTGTCAGCCGCGGTCGGTTGGACCAGGAGGTTGTTCGCTGCTCCGGCGACCACCTCGGTCGGGATCAGGCGGGCGACGTTGTCGTCGATCACGTTGCCGGTCGCACACGGCACGAAGACGTCCGACTGCGTTGCCAAGACCCGGTCGGGAGCGATGATCTCGGCATCGAGCTCGAGCCGCGCCCGTTCGCAGCGGGCGACATCGACGTCGGTGGCGATGATGTGGGCGCCCTCAGCGGCGACCCGGGCGGCGACGTCGTAGCCGACGGCGCCCAGGCCCTGAACCAGGACCCGCTTGTCGCGAAGGTCGTCGAATCCGGCTTCCCGGATGGATGCGTGGATCGCCACGTACACCCCGTGTGCCGTCTCAGGCGCGCTCGAACCGGGCCCGCCCGCCGCCTCGGACCGGCCGAAGGCGTAGCCGCCGCTGGCGTGTAGCACGTCCATGTCGGCAGCCCCGGTGCCGATGTCGGGGCCGGTCCAGTAGCTGCCGTTCAGGGTGCGCAGGTTCTCGGCGTGCACGTCGAGGATGCGTCGCCACTGGGCATCGCTGAGGAGGTGCCGCGGGGCTGGGAGTGCGATGACGGACTTGCC
>Ga0075364_10001614_pt1 | contig 12332 bp, 6 predicted proteins | sample EndMetdeltDD1764_FD_71517 | JGI IMG/M metagenome (GOLD analysis project Ga0075364, IMG submission 71517) | Populus endosphere microbial communities from Tennessee, USA - Endosphere MetaG P. deltoides DD176-4 | ecosystem: Host-associated > Plants > Roots > Endosphere | place: USA: Tennessee... | reverse complement strand
TGCAGCTCGTCGCGCCGGTGCGGATGCTGGCCCTCGTGTTCGCCGTCGGCCAGCAGGCGCGGGCCGGCGCCGAGCGCGTCCTCGACGTGCTCGACGCCAACCCGCTCGTGGTCGAGCACGACGATGCGGTCGAGCTCCCTCCGGCGAAGGGCGACGTGCGCTTCGAGGGCGTGCGCTTCGGCTACACGACGCGCCAGCCGGTGCTCGACGACCTCGACCTGCACGTGGCCCCGGGCGAGGTCGTCGCGCTCGTGGGAGCCAGCGGCTCGGGCAAGTCCACCGTCACCGCGCTGCTGCCGCGGTTCTACGACGCGGCCGCCGGGCGGATCACCGTCGACGGCCACGACGTGCGTGACCTCACGCTCGACTCGCTGCGCCGCCAGGTCGGCGTGGTCTTCGAGGAGGCCTTCCTCTTCTCGGACTCGGTGTGGCGCAACATCGCCTACGGCCAGCCCGATGCCACCGACGAGCAGGTCAGGGCCGCCGCCCGCGCTGCGGGTGCCGACCGGTTCATCGGTGCCCTCCCCGACGGCTACGACACGGTGGTGGGGGAGCGGGGGCTCACGCTGTCGGGCGGCCAGCGCCAGCGCATCGCGCTGGCGCGCGCCATCCTCACCAACCCGCGCATCCTCGTCCTCGACGACGCCACCTCCGCGGTGGACGCCGCCACCGAGGAGGCCATCCACGCGACGCTGCGCGAGCTGATGGTCGATCGCACCACGATCCTCATCGCCCACCGGCGTTCGACGCTCCGCCTGGCCAGCCGCATCGTCCTCGTCGATCAGGGCAGGGTCGTGGACCAGGGCACGCACGACGAGCTGCTCGCCCGCAACGAGCTCTACCGGCTGCTCCTGGCCGGACCGGGCGAGGACTGCGAGGGCGAGATCGGCGAGGGCCTGGCCCCGGTCGCGTCGCGCGATGCCACCGAGGACGAGCTCGACGAGGCCGCGGCCGAGGCGGCCGACCGCGTGGCCCTCGAGACGACGCTGATCGGTGGCGGCATCACCGCGTCGGCGTGGCAACGACCCGACGACGAGGACGCGCCGGTGGCGAGCGCGACGGCGGCCGGCCCCGCCCGCTTCGGTCCGGGCGGCGGCGGCCCGGGCGGTCCGGGCGCCTGGGGTGCCGCGCTGGCGGCCACCCCCGAGCTGCTCGCCGCGCTCGACAAGCTCCCGCCGGCCAGCGACGACCCCGAGGTGGACGTCGACGAGGCGGCGGTCCACACGCCGGGCCGCTTCCGCATCCTGCAGTTCGTGCGCCCGTGGCGGCGGTGGCTGCTGATCGGCCTCGGCCTCGTCGTGCTCGACACCGTCTTCACGCTGCTGGGTCCGCTGCTGATCCGCCGGGGCATCGACCAGGGCGTGGACGTGGGCAACGAGGCGGTGCTGTGGCTCTGCGCGACGGTGCTGGCCGTCGCCGTGCTCGCGGACTGGTTGACGACGCTGGCCTACACGTGGATCACGGGGCGCACGGCCGAGCGCATGCTCTTCGCCCTGCGCATCAAGACCTTCGCCCAGCTCCAGCGCCTGTCGCTCGACTACTACGACCGCGAGCTCGACGGCCGGATCATGACCCGCATGACCACCGACATCGAGGCGCTCTCGCAGATGGTGCAGACGGGCCTCATCAACGCCATCGTCGGCGTGTGCACGTGCGTGGGCGTGTTCGTCTTCCTCGTCATCCTCTCGCCGCCGCTGGCCCTCGCCGCGGCGTCGGTGCTGCCCCCGCTCGTCATCGCCACGATCTGGTACCGCAAGCGGTCGCACGCGGCCTACGGGCGGGCCCGCGACAGCATCGCCGACGTCAACGCCAACCTGCAGGAGAGCCTCTCGGGCGTGCGCGTGGCGCAGGCGTACGTGCGCGAGGACCGCAACATCAAGGGCTTCCGCGCCGTGAACGGGCGCTACCTCGCCGACCGCCTCGGGGCGCAGCGGCTCATCGCCCTGTACTTCCCGTTCGTCCTGTTCCTCTCGGACTTCGGCGCGGCGGTGGTGCTCGGTGCCGGAGCCGAGCTCGTGGGCCGCGGGGTGGTGACGACCGGTGTCGTGATCGCCTTCCTCCTCTACCTCGACCAGTTCTTCTCGCCCATCCAGCAGCTGTCGCAGGTGCTCGACACCTGGCAGCAGGCGAGCGCGTCGATCTCGAAGATCGAGGACCTGCTCTCGACCGAGACGGGGACGCCGCCGGCCGAGCACCCGGTGACGCCGCCGCGCCTGACGGGGGCCGTGCGCTTCGAGGACGTGCACTTCCGGTATCCCGGCGGAGCGCCGGAGAGCGGCGAGGCCGGAACCGCTGACGACGACAGCTCGTCGACGGGCGAGGCGCTGGCCGGCATCGACCTGGCCATCGACGCGGGCCAGACCGTGGCGCTGGTGGGCGAGACGGGCGCGGGCAAGTCGACGATCGTCAAGCTCATCGCCCGCTTCTACGACCCGGGTTCGGGTCGGGTCACCGTCGACGGGTTCGACGTGCGGGACCTCGACCTGTCGGCCTTCCGCCACCAGCTCGGCATCGTGCCGCAGGAGCCGTTCCTGTTCACCGGCACCATCCGCGACAACATCGCCTACGGCCGCCCCGACGCCACCGATGCCGAGGTCGAGGCCGCCACCCGGGCCGTGGGCGCGCACGACCTCGTGGCGTCGCTCCCCGGCGGCTACCACGCACCGGTGGCCGAGCGGGGCCGCTCGCTGTCGTCGGGCCAGAAGCAGCTCATCGCCCTCGCCCGCGCCCAGCTCGTCGATCCCGCGGTGCTGCTGCTCGACGAGGCGACCAGCCAGCTGGACCTGGCCAGCGAGGCCAAGGTGCAGCGGGCGATGGGGGCCGTGGCGTCGGGGCGCACCACCGTGCTCGTCGCCCATCGCCTGCCCACCGCCCGCAGCGCCGACCTCATCTGCGTGGTCGACGGCGGGCGCATCGTCGAGCGGGGCACGCACGACGAGCTCGTCGCGCTGGGGGGCACGTACGCCGATCTGTGGTCGGCGTTCGACGCCACCGCGCCCGCCTCGTAGGCGAGCCGGGACGGCCCCGGCCCTGACGTTCGCCGGCATCTCGCAACACGCCGTGTCGCCGATCACCGGCAGCCGTTCGGAGGCACCGGGCGCCGGCACCGGCGTGCAGGGGGCCCGATGGGCCGTGGCTAGACTCGACCCTTTCCGGTGCCCGGACGGGGCGTCGTCCTGCCCGCCAGGAGACGGCTCCGCCGGGGCCGAGCACGGCAGAAGTGAGGTACCACGTGGCTGAGGTCGAGATCGGGCTGGGGAAGTCCGGTCGCCGGGCGTACGGGTTCGACGAGCTCAGCATCGTCCCGAGCCGCCGCACCCGCGACCCCGAGGACATCGTCCTGTCGTGGGAGATCGATGCCTTCTCGTTCGAGCTGCCCGTGATCGCCGCCGCCATGGACGGGGTCACGAGCCCGGCGACGGCCATCGACGTCGGTCGGCTCGGCGGGGTGGGTCTGCTCAACCTCGAGGGCCTCTGGACCCGGTACGAGGACCCGGCGCCCCTGTTCGACGAGATCGCCAACCTCAGCGACGACAAGGTCACCATCCGGCTGCAGGAGATCTACCGCGAGCCGATCAAGCCCGAGCTCGTGACCGCCCGGCTGCAGGAGATCCGTGACGCAGGCGTGGTGGCCGCCGGTGCGGTGACCCCGCAGCGGACGGCGCGCCTGACCGACGCCATCATCGCCGGCGAGCCCGACCTGCTGGTGATCCAGGGCACGGTCGTGTCGGCCGAGCACGTCTCCAAGAACCAGGACCCGCTCAACCTCAAGACGTTCGTGCGGGCGCTCGACCTGCCCGTGCTCGTCGGCGGGTGCTCGAGCTACCAGGCGGCCCTGCACCTCATGCGCACCGGCGCCGCCGGTGTGCTCGTGGGCGTCGGGGCCAACCACGCGTGCACGGGCGACGCCATCCTCGGCATCGGCGCCCCCCAGGCCACCGCCGTGGCCGACGTGCGGGCGGCGCGCATGCGTCACCTCGACGAGACCGGCGTGTACTGCCACGTGATCGCCAACGGTGGGCTGCGCACGGGCGGCGACATCGCCAAGGCCATCGTGTGCGGGGCCGACGCGGTGGTGCTGGGCACCGCGCTGGCGCACGCCGCCGAGGCGCCGGGCCGGGGGTTCAACTGGGGCAACGAGTCGTTCCACTCGTCGCTGCCCCACGGCACCCGCATCGAGACACCGGCGTTCGGGACGCTCGACGAGGTCCTCTTCGGGCCCGACCACGGCGGCGACGGGCGGCTGAACCTCATGGGCGCGCTGCGGGCCACGATGGCGCTGACGGGCTACGAGACGTTGAAGGACCTGCAGAAGGCGGACCTCACGATCGCCCGCCCGGACACCGGCGGCGACCGATGAGCGAGGCACGTCGAGCGGTGGCCGCCCGCCCGGAGCACCAGGAGGGCGGGGCATGACGGATGACCTGATGGCCGAGGCCGACGGGCCCGCACCGCACGCGGCCGACGCCGTGGCCGCGGCCGTCGAGTCGTTCGACACGGTGCTCGTGGTCGACTTCGGGGCGCAGTACGCGCAGCTCATCGCCCGGCGCGTGCGCGAGGCCCACGTCTACAGCGAGATCGTCCCCCACACGATCACCGCCGACGAGATCCGCGCCCGCAAGCCCGCCGGCGTGATCTTCAGCGGCGGCCCCAAGTCGGTGCACGTCGAGGGCGCGCCCCGCATCGATCCCGCGGTGTACGAGACGGGCGTGCCCGTGCTGGGCATCTGCTACGGCGCCCAGCTCGTCGCCCTCGACCTCGGTGGCGAGGTGTCCCGCACCGGTCGCGGCGAGTACGGCCGCACCGACCTGTCGATCGTCGACGACGGCGGCCTGCTGTTCGGTGGCCTCGCCGACCAGCCCCGCGACCAGCACGTGTGGATGAGCCACTTCGACACCATCACCGAGGCGCCGGCGGGCTTCACGGTGTCGGCCGCCACGCCCGATACGCCGGCCGCGGCGTTCGAGGAGCGCGGGCGGGGCCTCTACGGCGTGCAGTTCCACCCCGAGGTGATGCACACCGAGCACGGCCAGGAGCTGCTCAAGCACTTCCTCTACGACGCGTGCGGCTGCCGCCCGACGTGGACCATGAGCTCGATCATCGAGACGCAGGTCGACGCCATCCGCCAGCAGATCGGCACGGGGCGCGCGCTGTGCGGGCTCTCCGGCGGCGTCGACTCGGCGGTCGCCGCGGCGCTGGTGCACAAGGCCATCGGCTCGCAGCTCACGTGCGTGTTCGTCGACACCGGGCTCATGCGCAAGGACGAGGGTGAGCAGGTCGTCGAGACGTTCAAGCGCAACTTCGGCATCGAGCTGATCCACGTGCGGGCGGCCGAGCGGTTCTTCGAGCGGCTCGAGGGCGTCACCGATCCCGAGGACAAGCGCAAGACGATCGGCGAGCTGTTCATCCGCGTGTTCGAGGACGCGGCCGGCGGCATCGAGGACGCCTCCTTCCTCGTGCAGGGCACGTTGTACCCCGACGTCATCGAGTCGGGCTCCGGCCAGGCGGCCAAGATCAAGAGCCACCACAACGTGGGCGGCCTGCCCGAGGACATGGAGTTCGAGCTCGTCGAGCCGCTGCGCCTCCTGTTCAAGGACGAGGTCCGCCGCGTGGGCGAGGAGCTCGGCCTGCCCGAGGAGATCGTCTGGCGCCAGCCGTTCCCGGGCCCGGGCCTCGGCGTGCGCATCATCGGCGAGGTCACCCCCGACAAGGTCGAGACGCTGCAGGACGCCGACGCCATCGTGCGCGAGGAGATCAAGCGGGCGGGCCTCGAGCGCGAGATCTGGCAGTCGTTCGCGGTGCTGCCCGACATCCGCACGGTCGGCGTGATGGGTGACGAGCGCACGTACGGGCACCCGGTGATCATCCGGGCCGTCACCAGCGAGGACGCCATGACGGCCGACTGGGCCCGCCTGCCCTACGACCTGCTCGAGCGCATGTCGAGCCGGATCATCAACGAGGTGAGCGGGGTCAACCGCGTGGCCTACGACGTCACGTCGAAGCCGCCGGGCACCATCGAGTGGGAGTGATCTCCGACCCGTCCCCCATCTGAGGGTTTTCTCAAGAAGGGCTCAACCCGGGCGCCACGCGGTGCGATGAAACGGTCGGCGCGAATTTCGCGCCGACCCGTTCGAAGCGCAGGAGGCGACCCGCATGGAGAACCCGACCCTCACGGCGACCGGCTACGTCGAGACGATCGACGCCGGCGTGGCCCGGGTGCTGATCGGCCGCGACGAGGCGGAGTGGTTCTTCCCGATGTCGACCCTGCCCGAAGGCGTGCAGGAGGGCGACGACATCCTCTTCCTCAAGCAGGGCGAGCGCTACGCCTCGCTCGGGTACGCGCGGGTCAACATGCGCTCGGTGGACCACTCGATCGAGGACCGCCTCCAGCGACCCCTCGCCGAGCGCCGCGCGCTGCGCGCCTCGTTCGGCTGATCCCGGTCGGCGTACCTGACCGCGGCCTCGACTCGCGGACCTCGGCGGCGACGCCTGAGTAGGGTTCGCCGCCATGGCGAACGACGACCTGCACGACTTCGAACGGGACACGTTCACGTTCGAGGGCAAGACGCGCGACCGCTACCGCAAGGGCAGCGGTCCGGCGGTCATCGTGATCGCGGAGATCCCCGGGATCACCCCCGCGGTGGCCGGGTTCGCCCGGCGGGTCGCGGACATCGGCTGCACCGCCGTGATGCCCGTGCTCTTCGGCGAGCCCGGTCGGGATCCGCGCTCGGGCATCGACGGCGTCGCCTACACGGCTCGGACGACGGTGGCCCTGTGCGTGTCGCGCGAGTTCACGGCGTTCGCCGCCAACTCCACCGCACCGGTCTCGGCGTGGTTGCGGGCGCTCGCCACCGACGAGTTCGAGCGCTGCGGCGGCCTCGGGGTGGGCGCGGTCGGGATGTGCTTCACCGGCGGCTTCGCGTTGGGCATGTTGCTCAACGACAAGGTGACGGCGCCCGTGCTGAGCCAGCCGTCGCTGCCCATCGGCATGACCCGCAAGGCCAAGCGCGGGCTGGCGCTGTCGCCCGGCGACCTGGCCGCCGTCAAGCAGCGCGTGGCCGCCGACGACCTGTGCGTGCTGGGGGTGCGCTTCACGGGTGACCGCCTCTCGCCCGGCGACCGCTTCGCACGGCTGCGAGAGGAGCTCGGCGACCGCTTCATCGGGGTCGAGATCGACTCGTCGAAGGGCAACCCGTTCGGCCACCGCGGCGCGGCGCACTCGGTGCTCACCGAGGACCTCAAGGACGAGCCCGGCCAGCCCACGTGCGACGCCCTCAACCAGGTCCTCGACTTCTTCCGCGACCGGCTCATTCCCGCGTGACGGGCGGTGGCGCGGTGCGGTGGCGTGCGCTCGACCCGGGCGCGACGACGCCCGGGCCGAGGCCCGGGCGTCGTCGGAGCAGGAGCGCGCAGGGACTCCTGCGGGCCGAGCGGTGGCTCAGCTGAGCGATCGTGATCTGGTGCCGGGTCGTTCGCCGTAGCGGTCCTTGCCATACCGGGGGAGCCCGTAGGTGCGCAGCGGCAGGCGGGACGTCGGCATGATCTGGTCCATGGGGGAGCTCTCCTCGTGGTCGGCGACGGGACGCAGCGGACCGGGGGTCCGGCCGGTCGGGCGGCGGTGGCGGGCGTTCCCGCCGGTGCGGCACCGGTGCGGCTCGATCAGTCTGCGGTGCCCGCGGGGCCACCGGGTCACGCGCGCGTGAGGAGGCCGTATCCGCTGGCTGACGCGGAGGTGACGGATCAGCCGACGGCGCGTCGGGCCCGGGAACCGGGCTCGAGCGCCACCGCCGAGCGGGCCAGCGCGGCCAGCGGCGTGGTGCCCGCGACGAACCAGCCGTGGTCGCCGACGACGATCACCCGCTGTCGGGCTCGGCGGAGCGCGGCGGCCAGACCCGTGCGGTCGGTGGCGTAGGCCACGAGCTCGTCGGGCGCGCCGACGCCGACCGCCGGCGAGCAGATGACGACGTCGCACTCGAGCGCGTCCACGTCGTCGTAGCCGGCCACCGTCACCCGGCCGCCGAAGCGCTCGCGCAGGAGGTCGCGCAGGACGGCCCGCTGGGCGGCGAGCGGGGCCACCACCGCCACCGCGTCCGTGGTCACGTCGCGCAGGTCGATGGTGTCCGAGCCGTCCGTCGCCAGGCGGGGCCCGATCGGCGCGGGACGGCCGGCGAGCAGCTCGGTGACCAGCTCGACGACGGCGATGGCCTCGCCGGCGTTGGTGCCCGAGCGCCGACCCGGGCCCGGGGCGAACCCGCCCGCGTGGTCGAGCCAGCCGAGCGCCGGCGGATCCGCCGTGACCCGGGGCGTCGGGGTCGACGGGGCCGTCGGGGTGCCGATGACCGGGCCCTCGAGGTGGTCGTCCACGAAGGCGGCGACGAGCGTCGGTGGCCGGAACGGCGCGTCGAGCTCGCAGGGGGCGTCGCCGTGGTCGGCCGCCACCGCGGCCGCGCCGGCCCAGACCGTGTCCCGGGTCGAGCCGCTGGCCGGGCCGGCGGCGCCGGTCACCACCACGCGCCGGGCGCGGGCGAGCGCGGGCAGGCCCTCGGCGAGGTCGAGGCGATCGGCGTCGTCGACGACCACGACGTCGAAGAGGTCGGCGACCAGGGGGAGGGCGGTGCTCGCCCCGGCCGGCGTGGCGACCCAGAGGGGGAACGCCTCGAGGGCCTCGGGTTCGATCCTGGTCGGCACCTCGCCGTCGCCCGTCCCGGACCGGGTCCCGTTGCCGTTGCCGTTGCCGGGCTGGCGCTCGACGAGGGCGAGCTGGAACCGGCGGGCCGGGACCCTGCCCTCGGCCCGGGCCTGGAGGCCCGCGGCCCAGCGGGCGCGCGACAGCGACAGCGACGGCCCGAGGCGCGACGCGTACGACGCATCGATCTCGGCGCACAGCTCGTCGTCGTCGGTCCGGCCGTCCAGCTCGGCCTGCAGGGCATCCACGGTGGCCGACGCGGTGGCGTACCGGGCGAGGGCCTCGGCCCCGTCGAGCACGACGTCGAGCTCGTCGCGCTCGACGGCCGCCGCCCACGCCTCGCGGTGCTCGCCGTCGACGGTGGCCAGGAGCCGCTCGACGGCACGGCGGGCCCGCCGGTGCGCGCCCCGCCGATCCAATCGGTCGCGCGGACCGCGTCCCGCAGCCGCCCGCCAACCGGCGACGGCGGCGCGCGCGTCGGGGAGCTCGGCCTCGAGGCGGGCGTGGTCGAACGGGCCGAGCTCGAGCTCGCCGGCGGCATCGACATCCTCGCCGACGTGATCGGAGCGCCGCCGGGCCCGGTTGAGCACCCAGGCGGCATCGCGACGATCGCGGCGGGCCTGCGCCAACGCCTGCTCGTTGGCGAGGCGGGCGGCGCGGCGGGCGTACGCCGGGCGGATGCGGGTGGCGGCCCGGGCCCAGGCGGCGTCGGCCAGCTCGGGGTCGTCGAAGCCGTCGACGGGGTGGTGCAGGGCCCGGTCGATCGTGCGGGCGAGGGTGGCCTGCGCGCCCTGCCCGGTGGCGAGCAGGGGGAACGCGCCGGGGTGCACGGCGCCGAGCTGCTCGTGCAACGCGGCCGCGTGGCGCGGGTCCGCGACGAGCACGAGGGCCCGCTCGCCGGCGGCGACCGCCGCGAGCGCGACGTGCACGGCCGTGCGGGTGCGACCCGAGCCCGGTGCGCCGGTGGCGACGGTCAGCATCCGCTCGCGGCTCGCGGCGACGACCTGCTCCTGCGCGCGCGTGACGGGCAGCAGGGCCGGTTGCGGCTCGACGACGGCGGGGAGCGCGGCGGGGGCAACGGGGTCGCCCACCCGGATCGGCCGGCCGATGCGCTGCCAGAGCGGGGAATCGTCCGTGGCGGCGGTGGCGGCGGCGGCGAGCGCCCGCAGGTCGCGCTGGCGGGCGGCCAGGTCGGGCGCGTCGTCGATCACGCCCACCCAGGCGAGCGCGGTGGCGGACACGGCCGACGCGTGATCGACCGGTGCCAGCTCGGTGCGCTGCCCGCTCGGTGCCAGTCGGCGGCGGTGGAGGACGGCGACCAGCTCGGCCACGGGCGCCCCGGCCTGCAGGAGCGGGTCGAGCTCGGCGTGGAGGAGGGCCTGCTCGTCGGCGGGGATCTCGAGGAGGTCGAGGGCGGCGTCGTTGACGACGGCCGGGCCCCCGGCGGTGAGGCCGGTGCCGTGCCGGCGCGCCGGGGCGACGAGCAGCGCGGCGTGGACCGCGTGGTGGATCCCGGCGACGCGGCGGTGGCCGTGGGCCAGCGGCCAGCCGATCCAGGTCGGTCGGCCCGGCTCGCGCCGGCGCTCGTCGGCCCAGTGCTGCGCCCGGTTGGACGGCGGCAGCGGGGCGACGTGGTCACCGAAGGGCACCGGCCCGCGCTCGAGGAGGATCGCCGTCGAGGCGCCGACCGCGTGCACGCTCGAGCGGGCCTGCTCGAGGTCGAGCGCGGCGGCCAGCTCGTTGAGGGTCGCGGTGAGGGGCGGGCGGTCGATCATCAGCGTGGGCGCAGCGGTTCCGGGCCGCTCGGTCCGGTTGTAGCCGACGCGGTGCGCCCGGACGCGCATCCGCCCCGACGGCTCGGTGGTGCGACCGAGCCGTCGGGGCGGAGCAGGTGGTGGTCGTCGGGCGACGGCGGTCCGGCCCCGGATGGGCGGGCGCCGGCCGGGCGGGCGCCCGCCGGGTGAGGCCCTGTGGGGCCTCGCTAGGCCTCGGCGCCGTCGAGGGCGGCGTCCGGCCCGATCGTGGTGAGCCCGGATCCGTGCTGGCGCTCCTCGGCGAGGGCCTCGGACTCGATCACGAGGAGCGCCTCGTCGTCGAGATCGGTGGCGAGGTCGGCCGCCTGGTCGGGGAGGAACTTGTAGGCGAGGATCCCGGCGAGCGCGACGACCACCGCGGCCGCCACGATCGACACGTGGTAGCCCGAGACCCAGGCCTCGCGGGCCGCCGTGGTCAGCGCGGCACCCTGCTCGCCGGCGCCGTGGGCGACGCCGAGGGCGCCGGCCAGCGAGCTGGTGGCGGCGTCCTGCGCCGTTTGCGGGAGCGCCGTGAGCTGCGGGGCCAGCTCGTTGACGTACCGCGAGGCGAGGAGGCTGCCGAAGATGGCGACGCCGAGGCTGCCGCCGAGCTCACGGGTGGTGTCGTTCATGGCCGACCCCATGCCCGCCTTCTCGCGGGGCACGGCCGACATGAGCAGGTCCGTGGTGGGCGACATGGCCAGGCCCATGCCGGTCGCCATCACGAACAGCCCGGCGACGAGCAGGAGGTAGTTGGGCTGCACGCCGATGAGCGCCGTCGAGCCGATGCCGATGGCGATCAGGAACATGCCGGCGGTGACCACGCGGCGCTTGCCGAAGCGGGCGGCGAGCTTGGCCGAGCGGGGGGCGGCGATGACCATGGCCACCGAGATGGGGATGAGTCGGACGGCGGCCTCGAGGGGCGAGTAGCCGTAGACCAGCTGGAGCAGCTGGGTCATCGAGAAGAACGTCCCCATCAGGGCGAAGAACACCAGGGTCAGCACCAGCGACGACACGCCGAAGGCGCCGATCTTGAAGAGGCGCACGTCGAGCATCGGGCTCTCGGCCCGCAGCTCCCGCACGACGAAGCCGGCGATGACCAGCAGCGACACCGAGCCCAGCAGGAGGGTGGTGGGCGACAGCCACCCGTGCTCGGGGGCCTCGATGAGGGTGTAGACGAGCAGGCTCATGCCGGCGGCGGACAGCACCGCGCCGGGGATGTCGAGCGGGGCGTGGTGGTCGCTGCGCAGCTTCGGCACCAGGAAGACGCCGAGGACGAGGGCGGCGGCGATCAGGGGCAGGTTGATGGCGAACACCAGGTTCCAGCCCCAGTGCTCGAGCAGGAAGCCGCTCATGAGGGGGCCGATCGCCGTGCCCGCACCGCTGACGCCGGCCCAGAGGGCAACGGCCCGGGCCCGCTCCTCGGCGGGGAAGACGTTGGTGATGATCGACAGGGTGGCGGGCATGACCATGGCCGCCGCGGCGCCCATGACCAGGCGGGCGCCGATGAGCTGGCCGGCCGAGGTGGCGAGGAAGGCGGCGTAGGCCGTGGCCACGCCGAACAGCGCGAGGCCGGCCTGGAGGATGCCCTTGCGGCCGTAGCGGTCACCGATGTTGCCGGCGGTGAAGAGCAGACCGGCGAAGACCAGCGAGTAGCCGTCGACGATCCACTGGAGCTGCGACGTGGTGGCGCCCAGGTCGCTGCTCAGCACGGGCAGGGCCATGTTGAGCGAGGTGTTGCCGACCATGATGATCAGCAGGCTGAGGCAGAGGGCTCCGAGCGTGTACCAGCGGCGGCGGTACACATCGGGGTCGATGCCGTGATCGATGGCCGGGACACGGGTGGCATCCAT
>Ga0075364_10001613_pt1 | contig 12333 bp, 12 predicted proteins | sample EndMetdeltDD1764_FD_71517 | JGI IMG/M metagenome (GOLD analysis project Ga0075364, IMG submission 71517) | Populus endosphere microbial communities from Tennessee, USA - Endosphere MetaG P. deltoides DD176-4 | ecosystem: Host-associated > Plants > Roots > Endosphere | place: USA: Tennessee... | reverse complement strand
GTGTCCGTGCGCGGTGTCGACGACCAGCACGTCGATGCCCATCTCGAGCAGGGCGGCCGCGCGGCCGCCCTGCTCGAGATGGGCATCGACGTGCTGGTCGTCGACACCGCGCACGGACACCAGGAGAAGATGCTCGAGGCCCTGCCCCTCGTCGTCACGGCCCGTGACGCCTATGAGACGGCAACCGGGCGGCGGGTGTCGATCGCCGCGGGCAACGTCGTGTCAGCCGACGGCGTCCGTGACCTAGTCGCAGCCGGGGCTGACATCGTCAAGGTCGGCGTCGGGCCCGGCGCAATGTGCACAACCCGCATGATGACCGGCGTCGGCCGGCCCCAATTCTCCGCCGTGCTGGAGTGCGCAGAAGCGGCCCGGGCGCTCGGAGCGCACGTCTGGGCCGATGGCGGTGTCCGCTATCCCCGTGATGTCGCGTTGGCCTTGGCGGCGGGAGCCGCGAGCGTCATGATCGGATCCTGGTTCGCCGGGACGCTCGAAAGCCCCGGCGACCTGAAAACTGGCCCTGACGGACGTCCGTACAAGGAGTCCTTCGGCATGGCGTCGGCGCGAGCCGTCTCGAACCGCACCCGGGACGCGGCCGGGTTCGAGCGTGCCCGTATGGCGCTGTTCGAAGAGGGCATCTCGTCATCGCGGATGTTCCTCGACCCCGACCGCCCCGGCGTCGAGGACCTCGTCGACTCGATCATCGCCGGAGTCCGGTCGAGCGCGACGTACGCGGGAGCACGGTCGATCGCGGAGTTCCACGACCGCGCCGTGGTCGGCCTTCAGAGCTCTGCCGGCTACGACGAGGGCAGGCCGCTGCACGCTTCTTGGTAGCCGGGCGCGCTCGTTCCTCGCGCTCACTTCCGGTGCTCGCTAGCGCTCGCACCGGGCCGGCTGGCTCGCTTCGCTCGCCTGTGGGCGGGTAGCCCAGTGGCGCCTGCACCGGGCCGGCTGGCTCGCTTCGCTCGCCTGTGGGCGGGTAGCTGGCGGCTGGCTCGGTTTCGTTCGCCAGGGAGGCCGTTTGCGGCCGACCGTGAGGGAGCGCCAGGGACCGAGGCGATGCGGCCGCACGTCGCCTCGGTTAGCTCGCCGACGGGTCGCTACACGTCGTGGTGGGCCGTGGTGAGGCTATGGCGGATGCCGTCGAGGATCAGCGACAGCCCGAGGTCGAAAGACATCATGTCGGCGCGAGCGAGGGGGTCGGCATCGATGGCCCCCGCACTGTTCGCCTGCCGATGTGTCTGCTCGTCGGACACATGGCCGAAGACGAAGTACAGCACCGTCTTCGCGGCCGCCCGCGCGAACTCCGGATCGAAGCCGGCCTCCTCGACGGCGGACGCCAACCGCGTGGCCGGCGACCGTGCGCCCAGGCCGAAGGCGTGCGCTGTCGCGACCAGATCAGCGCCGTCGCGGTAGGCCAGCATCGCGTCGCGCAGATCGCGGCAGGCGGCGAGGACCGCGCCGTCCCACGACACTTGGTCGTGGGAGGAGCGGCCTCCGCGATCGAGCACCTCATCGGCGACGGCGGCCAGCAGCTCCTGCTTGTTGGCGAAGTGATGGTAGAGCGCAGACGGCTGAAGTCCGAGTTCGGAGGCGATACGACGCATCGACAGATCGGCCAGACCGTATGCATCGAGGATCTCGACCGCCCGGTCGACGATGTCGCTTCGGCGATAGCGCATGGTTTCTCCCGATCACGTCACGTTGACAGTGCGACCATCCTATCGGCTAACCTGAACACCGTTCACCTGATCACTGTTCAGGTCTGAATCTCTCCCCCTAGAACGCAGGAGCACGACCATGACCCCGACCACCACCCCCCGGCGCGGCGCCACGAGCCTCAGCTCGACCGACCTCGCACTCGTCGCAACCTTCGCCGCCTTCATCGCGGTGTGCGCGATCCTGCCGCCCCTGGGCACGAACGCCGCCGGCGTCGAGTTCACCCTGCAGATGTTCGGCATTTTCTTGACCGCCAGCGTCCTCGGCGCGCGACGGGGCGCCCTCGCCGTCCTGCTGTACCTCGCTGTCGGCACGGCCGGGGTCCCGATCTTCTCCGGCGGCAGTGGCGGACCGGCATCCTGGACGAGCGCATCCGCCGGCTATCTCCTGGCGTTCCCGATCGCGGCGTTTATCGTCGGCCTGGTCGCGACCCGGGTCGCCCGCATCAACATCGCGGCATTCGCCGTCATCATCTCGATCGTGGCCGCCGTGGTGACCGTGGCCGTCGTCGGCACCCTCGGCACCATCGGCATGGCGATCAAGTTCGACGTCAGCCTCAGCGCAGCGTGGGCCTTCGCCACCCCGTTCTTCCTGTTCGACATCCTCAAGGGCATCGCTGCCGCCGTCGTCGCCGCCGCTGTGCACCGCGCATTCCCGCAGCTGACGGCCAAGAGCCGCCCCGCGCCTGTCAAGATCTAGGGTGCCTTCGACGATCACGCTTGATGAGGTCACCGTCTCGGTCTCTGTGCCGGGCGGTGACCTCACACTGCTCAAGCCCACGAGCCTGGTACTCGACCAGCCCCGCATCGCGCTGATCGGCAGCAACGGATCGGGCAAGTCAACGCTGGCCCGCCTGATCAACGGGCTCATCGAACCCACCACCGGACGTGTCACGGTCGACGGCCTCGACACCGTCGACGACGGAGCCGCGGTGCGGCGCCGAGTGGGGTTTGTGTTCACCAACCCCGATGCGCAGCTGGTCATGCCAACCTGCATCGAAGACATCGCGCTCTCGCTGCGACGCAGCATCAAGACCAAGAAGACCCGGCTTGCCATGGCCCAGGACGTCCTCGACCGCATCGGCCTGGGCGAGAAGGCCGACACCACCGTTCACGCACTGTCGGGCGGGCAGAAGCAGATGCTGGCCCTAGCCGGCGTCTTGGCGACCGACCCCGCGATCCTCGTGGCCGACGAGCCGACGACGCTCCTCGACCTGCGCAACACCCAACTCATCGCCGACCAGCTCTTCGGCCTCGATCAGCAGTTGATCCTCGTGACCCATGACCTCGACCTGGCGGCCCGGTGCGACCGTGCCCTGGTGGTCGACGACGCCGCCATCGCCTTCGACGGCGAGCCCGCCGAGGCGATCGACCACTACCGGCGGTTGGCAGGCGTCCCGTGAGCCACGTACTGCTCGGCTCCTACCGACCCGGCACGACACTGCTGCACCGCATTCCGGCGGGCCCCAAGCTGGGGCTGCTGGCAGCCTTCGGCGTCGCGACCGTCGCGGTACCCGGGATGTGGTCGGCGCTGGGCTTCCTCATCGCGTCGATCGCGCTGGTGGCCTGGGTGCGCATGCCTCTGAGATCGACGCTGCGTGCGCTCCGGCCGTTCCTGCTGGTGGTGGTTGCGGTCACGGCTTTCCAGGTCTGGCAGCAGGGGTGGTCGACCGCGGTCCATGTGGTGGCAGGGCTGCTGGCATCGGTCATCGCAGCGCTGGTGTTCACCGCCACAACACCGGTCGACTCGATGCTCGATGCCATCACGCGCGGCCTGCAGCCGTTCCGGCGGCTCGGTGTCAATCCCGAGCGGGTGGCGCTGGCGTTCTCGCTCGTCCTGCGAGCGATCCCGGGGATCCTGGAGATCGCCCACGAGACCCGGGCTGCGGCCAAGGGCCGTGGCCTCGAGCGCAACCCGCGTGCCCTCCTGGTGCCCATGGCCATCCGGACCGTCGCGCGCGCCTACGACACCGGGGCCGCGCTGCACGCTCGCGGCATCGGCGACGACTGACCCTGCAGGTCAGGTGCCGCGGTAGCGTCGAGCGATGGACAATCTCGTGACGGCGACCGCGGCGGTGGGCGTGCTGGTGGCGGTCGCCGCCTTCGCCCGGTGGTGGCTGTTGTCGCGCCGACCCGGGCTCGGCACGCCAGAAGACCGCGCAACCTACGAGACTCTCCATACAACGGCCCTCGCGGCTCCCGCCCTGCGACGCGGCCTCGACGCCGAGAGCGCCGCGAGCGCCCTCCCCCATGTCAGGACGCTGCTCGGCGTGCGAACCGTCGCGATCACAGACACTCACACGTCCCTGGCCTGGTCCGGACCCGGACAGCACGACGACATCGCCGACCTGGTGCGTACCACGATCGCCACCGGGACAACACAAGCGTCCGGTCGGGCGATCGTCGCTCCCTTGGCGGTCGACGGCCACGTCATCGGAAGCGTCGCGATCCTGACCGACGAGGCCTCCGCAGGACTGGCGCGGGCCACCACCGAGGTGGCCCGCTGGATGTCCAGCCAGCTCGAGCTCGCCGAGCTCGCGGCGTCCCGCACGGCACTGATGGAGGCCGAGCTGCGGGCGCTGCGAGCTCAGATCTCGCCGCACTTCATCTACAACTCACTCGGCGCCATCGCCTCGTTTGTGCGCACGGACCCCGAACGTGCCCGTGAGCTGCTCCTCGAGTTCGCCGACTTCACCCGGTACTCGTTCCGCCAGCACGGCGAGTTCACAACCCTGGCCGAGGAGCTGCGATCGATCGAGCGCTACCTGGTGCTCGAGAAGGCGCGCTTCGGCGACCGACTGCGCGTTGTCATGCTGGTCGCGCCAGAGGTCTTGAGCGTCACGCTGCCGTTCCTGTCAGTGCAGCCGCTGGTCGAGAATGCTGTCCGGCACGGCCTGGAGAGTCGAGCCGGCGACGGGACCATCACGATGACCGCGATGGACGCCGGCCACGAGTGCCTCATCACGGTCGAGGACGACGGCGCAGGGGTCGACCCCGAGATCGTCCGGGCCGCCCTGTCGGGGCGCAATCCGAGCGCGTCGGTCGGCCTGGCCAACGTCGACGAACGGATGAGGACGGTCTACGGCAACGAGTACGGGATCGTCGTCGAGACCGCACCCGGTCACGGCACCAAGGTGACTCTGCGGGTGCCGAAGTTCTCGCCCGGCGTCGAGGGGACCTAGCCCCGCCCGCGGCCCGGTAGCGGTCGAGCCGTCGGCGCATCCAGCAGATCGGCGGCCGTGCCCTTGTGGCCGCGCGGGGCCTCGGCAAGGATCACCCCATGCCCGCGACCCTCCACGCACTTGTCGTCGACGACGAGCAGCCCGTCCTCGACGAGCTGGTGTGGTTGCTCGAGCGTGACGACCGCATCGCGTCGGTCCGGGCGACGCACAGCGGAACCGAGGCGCTGCGGCTGCTCGAACAGGGCGGTATCGATCTGGTGTTCCTCGACGTCGCCATGCCGGGACTCAGCGGACTCGACATCGCACGGTTGCTCGGTCGATTCCGCGACGCCCCTCGCATCGTCTTCGTCACGGCGCACGAGGCTCACGCGGTCGAGGCCTTCGAGATGAACGCCGTCGACTACCTGCTCAAGCCCATCCGTGAGGAGCGGCTCCGTGAGAGCGTCCGCCGGGCCAGCGCCGACGGCGAGCGCACCCCGCCCTCGACCGACGACCAGATCGCCGTCGAACTCGCCGGCGTGACCCGGTTCGTGTCGCGGGCGTCGGTCGCGCACGCCGAGGCCCAGGGCGACTATGTCCGCCTGCACGTCGCGGACGGCACCAGCCACCTCATTCGCACACCTCTCGGGTCGCTCGCCGATGAGTGGGCGGCGGCGGGATTCGTCCGCATCCATCGCAGCATCGTGGTCAACCTGGCTCATGTCCGTGAGGTGCGGGTGCAGGCCGGTCGGTGCAGCGTCGTCGTCCCGTCCGGTGCCACCACGATCGAACTGCAGGTCGCGCGCCGACACACCCGCGCCCTGCGCGACCTGATCCACGAGCGGGCGCTGTGAACGAGCCCGACCAACCGCCGTATTCCGGACGAGTCCGCGTCACCAGCCCCCTGACGTCGGGGCCAGCGCATGTCCGGCGCAGTGTCCGACAGGAGATCGACGAAGCGACCAGCATCGGCGAGATCTACATGCGGTCCCTCATCCGCTCTCAACTCCGCGCCGCGCTGACGGTTGCCCTGACGCTCCTGCTGTCGGTCGGGGCACTCCCGCTGACCTTCATGGCCTTCGACACCGTGACGGAGTTCGACGTTCTCGGCATCCCGGCACCCTGGCTGATCCTCGGCGTGCTGGTCTACCCCGGACTGTTCGGCCTCGGATGGGTCTACATCCGACAGGTTGAACGGGCCGAACGTGACTTCGCCGAGTTGGTGCAGCCCGACCGAGCCGACGACGGATGAACTCGACCTACGGGATCGTCGCGGTCGCGCTGGTGGCGCTCTTGACCCTCGGCATCGGCGCGATCGGCCTGCGGTTCAGCCGCACCACCAGCGATTTCTACGTCGCCTCGCGATCGGTCAGTCCGTTGTGGAACAGCTCCGCGATCGGCGGGGAGTACCTGTCTGCCGCGTCGTTCCTGGGTGTGGCGGGGCTCGTCCTCGCGTACGGCGCCGACATGCTCTGGTACCCGATCGGCTGGACGACCGGATACCTGATGCTGCTGGTGTTCGTCGCGGCACCGCTACGACGCTCGGGGGCGTACACGATTCCCGACTTCGCCCAGGTACGCCTGCAGTCGATGCGAGTGAGGCAGGTCGCGAGTGTCTTGGTGGTGGCCGTCGGCTGGCTCTACCTGATGCCGCAGTTCCAGGGTGCCGGCCTCACGCTACGGACCGTCACGGGGGCGCCGACGTGGGTCGGCACCGTTCTGGTCGGCGCGATCGTTGTCATCAACGTCGTGTCCGGCGGCATGCGCAGCATCACCTTCGTCCAGGCCTTCCAGTACTGGCTCAAGCTCACGGCTCTGCTGATCCCGGTGTTCTTCCTGGTGCACTCCTGGACGGACGACGGTCGGCCCTCCCCCGTCGCCCCGGACGACTGGTTCACGCCGTTCGGGGGCACCGACGGCCCCGGGCTCTACCTCACGTATTCGGTCATGGTCGCGACCTTCCTCGGCACGATGGGCCTGCCGCATGTCGTCGTGCGGTTCTACACCAACCCGGACGGTCGCGCCGCACGCCGCACGACACTCATCGTGCTGGCACTGCTGGGGACGTTCTATCTGCTGCCGACGGTCTACGGCGTGCTCGGACGCATCTACGCGAGCGACCTGGTGACGTCCGGGCGCTCCGACACCGTGGTGCTCGAACTACCTTCTCGGATGCTCGGCGGCACCACCGGCGAGATCCTCGCCGCGCTGCTCACCGCCGGCGCCTTCGCCGCGTTCCTGTCGACGTCATCGGGCATCACGATGTCGATCGCCGGCGTCATCGGTCAGGGCCTGACCCGCATCGAGCGCGGCACCCGGCTGCCGCTGAGCACCATCACGGCGCTTCGAATCGCGGCGGCCGGCGGCATCCTCGTTCCCTTGATCATGGCGCTGTCGGCCGAGCGGATCGCGGTGGCCAACTCCGTGACCTTCGCCTTCGCGCTCGCGGCGTCGACCTTCTGCCCGTTGCTGGTGCTCGGCATCTGGTGGCGCGGGCTGACGGCCGCCGGCGCCATCGCGGGGATGCTCGCAGGCGGGCTGTGTGCTGGCCTGGCGCCCGTCCTCACGCTCGCCTGGAGACCAGACGGATGGCTCGGGGTGCTCCTGGGCCAGCCCGCGGCGTGGTCGGTGCCGATCGGCTTCGGGCTCATGGTCGGAGTCTCCCTGCTGACCCGCTCGAGCGTGCCGGGCAACGTCTCGCGCACCATGGTGCGCCTGCACACCCCCGAACACATCGCCGTGGACCGGCGCGACTGACGGTTTACCACGCTACCCAGGAGAACCAGCTCGCACCGAGGGTTACATCCCTCGGTACGTGCGTGATTCCCACGGGACCGTGGGAATCCGACAACCGTTCGTCGCTCGGGGACGACCGCTCGTCGACCTCGTCCGACCGCGCAGCGCACCAGACCAGCCAACTCATCGCATGACCCTCCCCGTGACCTAGCTCACACCCCTCGCCTACTCCTAGCGTGGAGGAGGCGGCGCTGTCCGTGCCGCCGCCTTCGCGAAAGAGGAGAACTATCGTGGCGGAGAAGGCAACACCGCAGGCCCAAGCGGCCTATGACCGCATCCATGCGACCGACGAGTTCAAGCGGCTGAAGAAGACGTACATGGGCTTCGTGGTGCCGATGACCATCGCCTTCATGGCCTGGTACCTGTTGTACGTCCTGTGTTCCAACTACGCGCCGGGGCTCATGAACACCAAGGTCTTCGGCAACGTCAACATCGCGCTGCTGTGGGGCCTGTTGCAGTTCGTCACGACGTTCGGCATCGCCTACTGGTACTCGCAGTTCTCCGCGAAGCGGATGGACCCGATCGCCGACGCCCTCAACGCCGAGTACGACAAGGAGGCCAACGCATGAGTGCGATGTCCTCCATCTCCTTCGTCCAGGCATCGTCGTCGGACGACCACCAGGCCCTCACCGCGAGCCTGTTTCTCTTGGTTGTCCTGCTGACGGTGGGCATCACGTTCTGGGCCAGCCGCAACACCAAGACCGCCGCCGACTACTACGCGGGCGGGCGCAGCTTCAGCGGAGTCCAGAACGGCTTCGCGATCGGCGGCGACTACATGTCGGCTGCTTCGTTCCTCGGCATTTCTGGAGCCATCGCACTGTCGGGCTACGACGGCTTCCTGTACTCGATCGGCTTCCTGGTCGCATGGCTCGTGGCGCTGCTGCTGGTCGCCGAGCTGCTACGCAACTCCGGGCGTTTCACGATGGCTGACCAACTCGCGTACCGGATGCGGCAGACACCTGTCCGCACGGCGGCGGCGACCTCGACGATCATCGTCTCGATCTTCTACCTGTTGGCCCAGATGGTCGGCGCGGGAGCACTCGTGTCACTCCTGCTGGGCGTCGACAGCCAAGCCGCCAAGAACATCACGATCGCCGCGGTGGGTGTGTTGATGATCTTCTACGTCGTGATCGGTGGCATGAAGGGCACCACCTGGGTGCAGATCGTCAAGGCGGTGCTGCTGATGGGCGGCACGATCCTGATCAGCGTGCTGGTGCTGGCCAAGTTCGGCTTCAACATCTCCGAGCTGCTGGGCCAGGCGGCCGACAACAGCGGCGCAGGTTCGGCCTTCCTGGAGCCGGGCCTGAAGTACGGCGCCTCCGCGACCAGCAAGATCGACTTCATCTCGCTCGGCATCGCCCTCGTGCTCGGCACGGCGGGGTTGCCGCACATCCTCGTCCGGTTCTACACGGTTCCGACCGCGCGGCAGGCCCGGCAGTCGGTTCTCTGGGCGATCGGCATCATCGGGACGTTCTACCTGCTGACGCTGATCCTCGGTTTCGGCGCCGCGGCCCTCGTGACCGGAGACGCCAAGCAACGCATCGTCGACTCGGGCGGCAACCTCGCATCACCGTTGCTGGCCGAAGCCGTGGGTGGCGGGCCGGGATCCACGGGCGGGGCGATCCTGCTGGCGTTGATCTCGGCTGTCGCGTTCGCCACGATTCTCGCCGTCGTCGCCGGCCTGACGCTCACCTCGGCGTCGTCCGTGGCCCACGATCTCTACGCCAGCGTCTGGAAGAAGGGTCAGGCGTCGGGCACCGACGAGATCAAGGTCGCCCGCATCTCGGCCTTTGTCATCGGCGGTGTCGCGATCGCCCTGGCCATCCCGGGCCAGAGCCTCAACGTGGCGTTCCTGGTGGCGCTAGCCTTCGCGGTGGCCGCCTCAGCGAATCTGCCGGCGCTCCTGTTCAATCTGTTCTGGAAGCGGTTCAACACCCGCGGCGTGCTGTGGAGCATCTACGGCGGCCTGATCTCGTCGGTGGGGCTCGTGATCTTCTCGCCGATCGTGTCGGGCAAGGGCGTCGACGCGAACGGCAAGAATCTCTCGCTGTTGCCGGAGAGCATCGACATCAGCTGGTTCCCGCTGGAGAACCCCGGCATCGTGTCCATCCCGCTGGGCTTCCTCTTGGGCTACCTGGGCACGATCACCTCGAAGGAACGGTCCAGTGAGGACCGTTTCGCCGAGCTCGAGGTCCGCTCGCTGACAGGAGCGGGCGCGGAGAAGTGACGCGCGGCTTCGCCGCTCCAGCGCTTCGAACCTCAGCGCTGCCCGGGCTTCGCCCGGGCGTCTGCCTTCGCTCGCTGGCGCTCGCTCGGCCAATGATTGCAAGCCTTGGCCGGGCGAGCCCGACGGCAACGTCGTCGCAACCCGGATCCCGCCATCTTGTGGCGTGGGACACAATCGAATGAGACGTCCCCCAGCAGAGGAGTCACCCGTGACCGAGAAGAACATCAGCAGCCTGTCGACCGAGGACCGGACGTTCGACCCGCCTGCCGACCTCGCCGAGCACGCCAATGTCAAGGCCGACGTCTACGAGACCGCGGCCGCCGATCGCCCTGCGTTCTGGGGCGAGCAGGCCAAGCGTCTTGATTGGGGCACCCCGTTCACCGAGGTGCTGGACTGGTCCGATGCGCCGTTCGCGAAGTGGTTCGTCGGTGGCACGCTCAACGCCGCCTACAACTGCGTCGACCGCCACGTCGAGGCCGGCAACGGTGACCGGGTCGCGCTGCACTTCGTCGGCGAGCCCGTCGACGACACGCGCGACATCACCTATGCCGAGCTCAAGGACCGTGTGTCGCAGGCTGCGAACGCCCTGATCGACCTCGGTGTGCAGACCGGTGACCGCGTCGCGATCTACCTGCCGATGATCCCCGAGGCCGTCATCGCGATGCTGGCGTGCGCCCGGCTCGGAGCCCCGCACACCGTCGTGTTCGGAGGCTTCAGCTCGGATGCCCTGAGCAGCCGGATCCTCGATTGCGAGGCCAAGGTTGTCATCACCGCCGACGGCGGCTACCGCCGCGGTGCCGCCTCCGCCCTCAAACCGGCCGTCGACGAAGCCCTGCAGAAGTGCCCCGATGTGACCGGCGTGTTGGTGGTGCGTCGTACCGGCCAGGACGTCGACTGGACCGAGGGACGCGACGTCTGGTGGCACGAGACAGTCGACCAGGCCTCCACCGACCACACTCCCGAGATGTTCGACTCCGAGCACCCGCTCTACGTCATGTACACCTCCGGAACGACCGGCTCACCCAAGGGCATCCTGCACACCACAGGCGGCTACCTCGTGCAGTCGACCTACTCGTTCTGGGCCGTCTTCGATCACAAGCCCGACGACGTCTACTGGTGCACCGCTGACGTCGGCTGGGTCACGGGCCACTCGTACATCGTCTACGGTCCACTGGCCAACGGCGCGACGCAGGTGCTCTACGAGGGAACGCCCGACACCCCTGGCAAGGACCGGTGGTGGCAGATCATCGAGGACTACAAGGTCTCGCTCTTCTACACCGCACCCACGGCCATCCGCACCTGCATGAAGTGGGGCGAGGAGTTGCCGGCCCAACACGATCTGTCGAGCCTGCGCATCCTCGGATCGGTCGGTGAGTCGATCAACCCCGAGGCATACATCTGGTATCGGGAGAACATCGGCGGCGGACGCGCCCCGATCGTCGACACGTGGTGGCAGACCGAGACCGGCGCCCACATGATCAGTCCGCTGCCGGGTGTCACGTCGGGCAAGCCCGGGTCCGCGATGACGGCCATCCCGGGCATCGCGGCCGACGTCGTCGACGATGCCGGCCACCCCGTCGACAACGGCGAGGGCGGGTACCTCGTCATCACCGAGCCATGGCCGTCGATGTTGCGCGGCATCTGGGGCGACCCTCAGCGCTACAAGGACACCTACTGGTCCCGATGGCCGCAGTACTACTTCGCCGGCGACGGTGCCCGCAAGGACGCCGATGGTGCCATCTGGCTGCTCGGGCGGGTTGACGACGTCATGAACGTCTCCGGACACCGTCTGTCGACCACCGAGATCGAGTCGGCGCTTGTGTCGCACCCCAAGGTCGCCGAGGCCGCCGTCGTGGGCGCCACGGACGACACCACGGGACAGGCCGTCGTGGCATTTGTGATCCTGCGCGAGTCGGCCGGGGACGGCGGCACCGAGGTGATCCAGGAGCTACGCGCCCATGTCGGCAAGGAGATCGGCCCGATCGCCAAGCCTCGGACGATCATGGTGGTGCCAGAGCTTCCCAAGACCCGCTCCGGCAAGATCATGCGCCGGCTGCTGCGTGACGTCGCCGAGAACCGCGAGGTCGGCAACACCACGACCCTCGCCGATTCCGGCGTCATGGACCTCATCACCAGCGGCATGAAGACCGCCAAGGACGACGACTAGCCCGTCAGGGGTGGCGTTGGTCACCCCGACAGGCTCAGGATGCCCCGCGTTCAGCGTGATCTCATGTTCGCGGGGAAGGGTTGGAGCATGCAGACCACTACGCGCGCCGACGAGACCACACCCTCTCACCGTCGCGTGCAGACCGACCTCAAAGCGGGCGCCGCGTTCCTGGCGGTTGTCATCGGCGGCAACCTGTTGTGGCACGCGTCGGACGCGGGCATCGTCGCGGCGCTCGCCGGACGCTGACCTGCGCGACCCCCGCAAACG
>Ga0075364_10001612_pt1 | contig 12337 bp, 8 predicted proteins | sample EndMetdeltDD1764_FD_71517 | JGI IMG/M metagenome (GOLD analysis project Ga0075364, IMG submission 71517) | Populus endosphere microbial communities from Tennessee, USA - Endosphere MetaG P. deltoides DD176-4 | ecosystem: Host-associated > Plants > Roots > Endosphere | place: USA: Tennessee... | reverse complement strand
GTGCTGGGCGACAACATCTTCTTTGGCCATGGATTGCCGGACATGCTGGCAATGGCCGCCAGGCGGCAATCCGGCGCGACGGTTTTTGCCTATCATGTCCGTGACCCCGAACGTTACGGCGTTGTCGATTTCGACAACAACGACAGGCCTGTCAGCATCGAAGAAAAGCCCAGGCACCCCCGTTCGAACTGGGCGATCACGGGCCTGTACTTCTTTGACAACAAGGTCGTGCGGTACGCCTCGGAGGTAAAACCATCGGCACGGGGCGAACTGGAGATTACCGATCTTCAGCTGCGCTACCTTCGCGAGGGCAAGCTTCAGGTCGAACGAATGGGGCGCGGCTTCGCCTGGCTCGACACCGGCACGTTCGAATCGCTGATTGGCGCGGCGAGCTTTGTTCAAACCCTCGAGACAAGACAGGGAATGAAAGTGGCCTGCCTGGAAGAGATCGCGTTTCGGCAAGGGCTCATCGACCGCGAACAGGTGCTCAGCCTGGCCAGGTCGCTGCAGAAGAGCGGCTATGGAGAGTATCTCATCGGCATCGTGGACTCCGCCGAGGTCGAACGACCAGTCCATTCTCCCCGCGTCCGCAGCAAAAAGGTCCGCGCCCACGGCCGGAACAGAGCCAACTCCCCGGAATTCGTTACCGGACGCCCATGAACCGGCAAAGAGCGGCGCCCTTCATCTGCGGACATTCATACCGGCGCTTTAAATCATTGCGCTCCTCGCTTCATCGCGATTTAATTTTTAAATACATTGACTCGGTATTTAATGTGACGTTAAATAATTATCCCGTTTGGGCTCGTCGCTCTGGGGCTCATCATGCAATTTAGACGTTCGGCCTCATCAAGGGTTACTGAAACCAGTCGAGCGACATGCCCCGGCACTGCGACGACGTCTGATGCCAATCGCGATCCATCGGACTTGAGTATGACGGTGACTGCCTTGCCCCCCAACGGCACAGTCCTACTCACCGATGGTTTCACGCCGGTACGCCTGAGGCAGGTTCTCCCCCTGGACCAGCTCCGGGCATTGAAGTTCAGGCCGGCGTGGAGCAGCACTGCCGGCAGTCCAGGCTTCGGACCTCCCGCGAGCAGACCAACAGGTGTGGTCGCTGGTGCCGAAGCCAGGCTGCCGGCAGGCTACTTTGTCTTGAGCGTTCCACAGGACAGCGGAGCGCGGACCATCGGAATCCAGGTTTCCTGCGGCTCCGATCATCCCGCGTCCACATCATACGCCATCATCACCGGACTACCCTCGAACGGTGCCGTGCTGCTTGCGGACGGAACGACATACGTTGAGCGGGGGCAAACGCTGACGACGGCGCAGTTGAAAAGATTGAGGTTCAGACCGGCAGCCGATGTCGTCGGACAGATCTCGAACCTGAGCTATCTGGTTGTCGATCCTGCGGGAAGCGCGGTCGAGGGTTGCGTGTTGTTGGTTGTTGGTCCCGCAACGCCTCGATTGAGCGTCACTGCCCGGAGCGCTCCCACTTTGGTCACCGCAGCCAGGGGCAGCATCGACGTGGCGGCCGGCGCTGCTGCTCCCTTCGATACCTGTCTGTCTTCGATGTCGGCGTCGAAGCAGATCCCACCGGTGCTGCAGACCGAGGAGGACGGCAGGAAGCGCGAGAAGCGTGCGTTGCCGTCGAACGCCGACACACAGGCGCGCGGCCGAGCTGCGATGGTCAAGCGTGCCGCGTTCTCAACCGGAAACCGGCGGCGTCCGCGAAATGTCTCATCAGGCTTCCGCTGATGTCGAGCGCGGTCACGATACGACGGAGGCCGCATGCCGGCGACGGCGCGTTGCGCTCAAACGCCGGCCGACGTCGCCGGACCTGCGCAAACACGGCAGGGCAACATCTCCCGCACGGACCAATCGCTGATGAATACCAAACCTGACATTGACTGGAACAACGTGGTTCACATCACTGGACAGCAGCCTTCGCCCAGTTCGCCGCTTGTGAACTATGCGCTGAACGGTCTGCGACGATGCTGGATGCCCGAACACGGCCGCTGGTCGCACATCTACCATCTGGACGGCCGCAGCCAGCCCAACCAATCGCTTCCGGCCAGCGATGTGTTCTATACGCTGAACGTGCTCCTTGGACTCTCGCGGCTGCAGGCGATCCCTGACGACATTGACTGCCCTGCAATCTTCGAACGAAACGTCCTCCAACTGCCGAAGCTCCCGGTCGCGAAATACGCATATGGAATGGCGCTATGGAGCGCTGCGGAGCTCAAACTGGAGGTTCCGCCTGTCGTTGCCAAGCAGATCGAGACGCTGCTGCTGGACACAAGCAACTGGGCGAGGTTCCGGGCGCAGGATATCGGAATGTTGCTCACAGGATTGATCGCGCAGGCGAGAGCGGGCGGAAAGCAGTGGCAGCGATTCATAACGCCCGTGTATGCGTTCCTCGCCGAACGATACACCAGCCAGTCCGGGCTGTTTTTCGATGAGCCGTATGGCTTGCGGCGACGCTTCGCATCCTTTGCGAGCCAGACCTATCTGACGCTTGCGTGCTTTCACTACGCCGAATTTTCCGGACGCCTCGATGCTCTCGAGACGGCGAAGACCTGTACCCGCAAGTTGATCGGCCTGCAGGGCCCGCAAGGCGAATGGCCCTGGTTCTTCGATGCGGAGCGCGGTTGTGTCCTTGACTACTACGAGGTCTACTCTGTCCACCAATATGGAATGGCTCCCGCTTTTCTCGAATGTGCGGAGCGGCACGGCGTTTCCGAGGCGCGGGAGGCGTTGATCAGAGGCTTCAAGTGGGTGCTCGGCGACAATCAGCTGCGCAGATCTATGCTCGTGCCTGATCTGCAACTGACGATCCGCTCGCAAGTCCGGGAGAAAGAGCTGCGCACTTCCGCCTTGCGCATGGTTCGTGCCGTTCGAAATGCGTACCTGCGGCGTCCGGCAGACCTGATCGATCCGGCCGGCATCAGCGTTCGTCTTGAGTGCCGCAGTTACGAACTCGGATGGATCCTCTGGTCGTTCGGGCGGCGCTCCGACTTGCGCCAATTGACGCACGATCCGGCCTTCAGCACGGCGACCGCATGAGACCCGCGCCGGGCAATTCGTGCAGAGCCGCCATCGGCCCTATACGCCCGCCTCGCGGTTCCAGATGACTCCTTCTCCTTGCTGCAACAGACCGAGCATCGTCCGCGCGCGATGGACACGGACGGCGATGAGGATCGCGATCGCCTTCACGCGAGCCGAGACGCCCTGAATCCGGTCGCTGCCCAGCACCTTTGCAAAATCGATCGCGGGCGATCCCAGGATCGCAAGCGCGCGGACGATCCAGCGAATTCTCCAGCCGGGCTTTCCCCGCGCCATATTCAGATAGTGCTGGCTCTGCCGATCCCATTTTACATACAGTTCGGCCAACGAGCGGCGTGCAGGATGAAAGACGATCATCTCGGAGACGTAACGGAATTGGAACCCTGCGCCGCAGGCACGTTGCCCCCATTCCATGTCTTCCGCAATCTGAATGCCCGCGAACGCTCCGATCTCGTCGAAGTCTGCGCGGCGCACCACCAGATTCCCGGTCCCGGCAAAGCCGTAACGTTCGATATAAAGCTTGAAGCGGTACGCAAAGACCCCCTCATAGGCTTCAACCGCTGTGACGCCGGCGCTGCCGTCGTGCCAGATGCGGACGTCGCCGCCCAGAATGGTCCTGCCCGGTGCTGCGGCCAGCGCGCGTAGCGCGTTTCGAAGCCAATCCGGATGCGCACGGCAGTCGGCGTCGATGAACGCAAGCACAGGGCCGACGGCGTTTCGAACTCCCATATTGCGCGCCGGACCTGGACCGGGCTGCCGCTCGATCAGCAGGCGGGTGCCGGGATGACGCGCGATGACGTCCTCCGGAAGCAGGGTCGATCCATTGTCGACCACCAGCACCTCGAAGGCAGCCCGCCCCAGGCTCTGCGCGTCGAGGCTGGCAAGACAGGCCTCGAGCATGTCCAGCTGATTGAGATGGGGAATTACGACCGAGACCAGGGGCTCATTTGATTTCATCTCAGGCTCCGCCTGATTTCGCCCTGGAAACGACCCTGCGTCCGGACCGCAGCGCTCACCGCCGTCGCGCGAGCGACCGCAATCGTCTCCTGCGCCATTCCTGATGACGGCGTGGTTAACACTACTAACGCTCCGGTATTTGAAATATTTAAATTTGGCTTTGATTTATTTCATTTAAATGTATTATAAAAATTAAATAGTGGCAAGGCACACGCCTTCCCGGCGTGACGGCCCGAAGAATTTCAGGGCGGGTAAAAATGCGTGAGTCCTTTCTGGGTTGCCCCATCGACATCCTGACGATGTCCGAGACCGTGGAGCTCGCCCGCGATTCGATGCGCGACAGGATGCGATTGCAGCACGTCGCGCTCAACGTCGCAAAGCTGGTCAATTCGCGAAGCGATACCGTCCTTGCGGCCGATGTCGCGAACAGCGATCTGGTGGGCATCGACGGCATGGGAATCGTCTGGGGCGCGCGCCTTCTCGGTCTTCCCGTCACGGAACGCGTGGCCGGAATCGATCTGCTTTCCGAACTTCTCTCCGTCTGCGCGACCGACGGATTCAGGCCGTACTTTCTCGGCGCGACACGCGATACGGTGCAACAGGCCGCGACCCGGGTGCAGGCGAAACATCCGGCAATTCGCTTTGCAGGGCTGAGAGACGGCTATTTCACTCCTGCACAGGAGCATGAGGTCGTCGACGAGATCCGCAACAGCGGCGCGGATTGCCTGTTCATCGGCATGCCGACCCCGCGCAAGGAGCGGTTTCTTGCATCTCATCGCGACGAGCTGAACATACCTTTCATCATGGGCGTCGGCGGCTCCTTCGATGTTCTTGCCGGCCAGGTCCGCCGTGCTCCCAATCGCCTGCAGACGCTTGGGCTCGAATGGCTCTATCGCGTTTATCAGGAACCACGACGGATGTGGTGGCGCTATGCCAGAACCAACGCGCTGTTCGCCATGGTGCTTGCGCGGGCCGTCATCCAGCACAACGTGCATGCGCAGCTGAAGCCCGCTGCTGCATCGCGAGTCAACTCGACGCGGCTCCGGGGGTAGAGCGTGCAGAAGCATTTCTTCGTGCTGCTGGGAACCCGACCGGAAGCGATCAAGCTGTTTCCCGTTATCAACCGCCTGAAGGCGGAGACGTCCGTGGCGGTGACCGTATGCGCCACCGCGCAGCATCGGCACATGCTCGATCAGGTGCTGAAGCTGACCAACATCGTTCCCGATATCGACCTCAACGTCATGACGGCCAATCAGTCGCTCGATCAGTTGAGCGCCCGATTGATGCAGAACGTCGGTGAAGTGCTCGATCAGGTGGGCCCGAGCAGGGTCATCGTCCAGGGCGACACGACGACGGCGATGATGGGCACGCTCGCCTGCTACTACCGCCGCATCCCCGTATCACACGTCGAGGCGGGATTGAGGAGCGACGACATCTACGCGCCGTGGCCGGAAGAAGTGAACCGCAAGATCATCTCTACGATCGCCGACCAGCATTTCGCCCCGACGAACCGGGCGGCGAAGGCGCTGCGCTGCGAGAACGTGCCGAAGGACCGCATCCATGTCACCGGCAACACGGTCGTCGACGCGCTGCTTGCCGCCAAGGCCATTGTCGATGCCGATCATCGACTGGCCTCCCGCTGGGATGGCTTGAGAGCCGCGCACGGCAATCGCCGCATCATCCTGGTGACCTGCCACCGCCGCGAGAATTTCGGAACCGGCATTCTCAACATCGTCGAGGCGTTGCTGACGATTCTTCGCCGTGAGGATGTCGCCATCGTCCTCCCGCTCCATCCCAATCCGAACGTGCACGACGTTCTGTCGCAACGCCTTGCCAGCCATCCGCGCGTCGAGCTGATCACCCCCCAGGAATACACCGATTTCGTCGGCTTGCTGTCGCTTGCATATCTCGTGCTGACGGACTCGGGCGGTGTTCAGGAAGAAGCCCCGACTTTCGGCAAGCCCGTGCTGGTGATGCGCGACACCACCGAACGCCCGGAAGGCGTCGAGGCCGGAACGGCTCGCCTTGTCGGCGCCGATCGCGACAGGATCGTCGAAGAGACGTTTCGCCTGCTCGACGACGACGACCACTATTCAGCGATGTCCCGCGCCCACAACCCGTTTGGCGACGGTCACGCCAGCGAGCGCATCGTGAGGGCCCTTCTCGATGCCTGACGTTCAAAAGGTCGTCGTCATTGGCCTCGGCTACATCGGCTTGCCGACGGCTGCGCTGATCGCAAGCCGCGGGATCAAGGTCGTTGGCGTCGACACCAACCCGACCATCGTCAAGACGGTTGCCTCCGGCGCCATCCACATCACCGAGCCGGATCTCGACGGCCTGGTGCAGAAGGTCGTGTCCAACGGCTCGCTGATCGCCGCAAGCGAACCCGAGCCGGCCGATGTCTTCATGATCGCGGTTCCGACCCCGATCGACGCCATGAACAAGCCGGATCTGACGTGCGTTCTGGCGGCGGTCGAACGCATGACCGACCTGCTTGCTCCCGGAAACCTGGTGATCCTGGAATCGACCTGTCCGGTCGGCACGACCGAGAAAATCGCCCAGAAGATCCTCGAGCGGCGCCCGGATCTGCAGATCGGACCGGCCAACGGGGCGGCGACGATTTCCGTCGCCTATTGCCCGGAGCGCGTCCTGCCCGGCCGCATCCTGACCGAGCTCGTCAACAATGACCGGTGCATCGGCGGCATAACCGCCTCCTGCGCAAGACGCGCCCAGTGGTTCTACAAGACCTTCGTCCGCGGCGCATGCGTAACCACCACGGCCCGCGCGGCCGAGCTGGTCAAACTGACCGAGAACGCGTATCGCGACACCAACATCGCCTTCGCCAACGAGCTCTCACTCATCTGCGACCGCCATGCGATCAATGTCTGGGAAGTCATCGATCTGGCGAACCGCCATCCGCGGGTGAACATTCTGCAGCCCGGGCCCGGCGTCGGCGGCCACTGCATTGCCGTCGATCCCTGGTTCATCATCGACGCCGCGCCTGATCTCGCCCGGGTGATGAGAACCAGCCGGGAAGTGAACAAGCACAAGACCAAACTGGTCGCCGAGCGGTCGTTCGCCCTGATCGACGAGCATCCGTACGCAAACGTCGCTTGTTGCGGTCTCGCCTTCAAGGCGAACGTCGACGACCTGCGCGAGAGCCCTGCGCTGGAAATCGCAGTGCATCTGGCCGAGAAATACGGCGCGCGCATCAAGATCGTCGAGCCCAACATCCGTCAGCTGCCGCAGCGGCTGACCACGCTGGGCGCCGAGATGATGAACGTCGACGACGCATTGCGAACGTGTGAGATCGCAATCCTTCTGGTCGACCACGACGAGTTCAAGATGATACCCTTGGCCGGACGCCGTCACCTCGACGTGATCGACACGCGCGGCATCTGGCAGGACATGCCCGTGCGGGCGTGAAACCATGGATTGAGGCGGAGGAAGGCTTGGCTGCTGTTCGGCATCAGATCTGAGGCGATCCGTCGGGCGACGACCGCACGCGTGGTCGAGCTTACTGACTCAAGTCACGCAGCAGTGCTGTCCACCTCGGCGATTTTCCGGAATTCAAACAACAGCTCCGAGAATTTCTTTGCGAGGTAGCTCGAGCTTGCCATTGCGCAAGAGGCGAGCTTGCGCAGTTCCGCAAAGGTGTTCAGCGCAAATGTGTTTCTCCTCCAGCATGCCGACACCAGCCGTCGGCGCAACGCCGTCATCGCACCAGCGAATGAACTCATATGCGGACTAGCAATGGCATTCGCGATGGTTTAGCGTCGCTATCAATGCCTCGCTACGTCCCGCTTTCCGGTAATTCGTTGTTCGACGACGAAACTGCGTTCGAAATCTCCGGCCAGTTCGCGTCTGACCAGCGCCTGGCTTCCGCGGCTGCGCCTGTCACGCGGCAGGTCGATTCCTCGGGCGTTGCGGCTGCTACCGACACCAATCCGCAATCGTTCCCGGGCCCCGGCAGCAATCTGCTCGAGACCACCGATGCGGCGGCGAACAGCTCGACGGCCTATGCGATCGGCATCGGCCAGACCGCGTCCGGGACGCTAAGCACGGCCAGCGACCACGACTGGTATCGCGTCACGCTCACGGCGGGTCAGCAGTACACGGTCGCCATGACCGGCACGGGCGTCAACAATGTCGCTGATACTTTTCTCAGGGTTGTGGCGCCGGACGGAGCGACGGTCATCCTGTCCGATGACGACAGTCTTCCGGGCGCCAATTCGATTGCGACCTTTACGGCAGGGGTGAGCGGCACATTCTTCATTGATGCCGGCTCGTTCAACAATGCCTCCGCCGGCACCTATGGCGTGTCAATCGCCGCCGGCTCGCGCGCGAATTTCGATCTGCCGATGGGCGCAGGGGTCATCGATGGCGATAGCTCGTGGAGCGGAACGCCAGGAACCGGCGCCGTCGTCACCTACGGTTTCCGTCAGAGTGCTGCCTCTTACACAGTCAACGGTCACGATATCTCGACATTCAGCCAATTGACCGCGGCGCAGATCGCAGCGGTTGAGCAGATTCTCCAGATCATCGGCTCGTATGCAAACATCACGTTTCAACGCGTGAACCCGACGGGCTACACCGACAACGCGACGATTCTGTTTGGTGATTATTCCGACAACGCTGATGGCTCCGGCGCATTCGCCTTTTTCCCAGGATCGACGGCGTCAAACTCATCGGCCGGCGACGTCTGGTTGAACAATTCCGTATCCCGGACTTCGCTGCCTGCCGGCTCGTATAGCTTCGAGGCGATCATGCACGAGGTCGGCCACACGCTCGGCCTCAGCCATCCCGGATCCTACAATGCTGCGCCGGGCGTTGCGATTACGTACGCCAACCACGCCCAGTTCCTCCAGGACTCGGACCAGTATTCGCTCATGAGCTATTTCCGGGGGACGGAAACCGGGGCGAACTTTGGCGGCGACCGGCCGCAGTCGCTCATGCTTTTCGACGTCCTCGCGCTCCAGAACATCTATGGCGCCAACAGCAACACGCGCACGGGCAACACGTTCTACGGCTACCATTCGAATGCCGGTGGCATCTACGATTTTGCTGCGAACGCCCACCCGGCGTTGACGATCTGGGATGCCGGCGGCGTCGATGCGCTGGATCTGTCGGGTTACGCCGGCGCGCAAACGATTGATCTGCGGCCCGGTTATTTTTCCAGCGTCGATGGTCTGGTGAACAACGTCTCGATCGCGGTGGGAACGGTGATCGAGGTTGCGTATGGCGGCGACGGAGCCGACGTGATCTACGGCAATGACGTCGACAACACGCTGCTTGGTCTCGGGGGAGACGATCTGCTGTTTGGCGGCGCCGGAGGCGACATCATGGTCGGCGGCGCTGGTAACGACATCTACTATGTCGACACCATGGCTGATCAGATCCTCGAGAATTCCGGCGAAGGACAGGACCAGTCGTATGCGACGTCGCATTATGTGCTGGCCGCGAACGTCGAATGGTTCATCGCGGCGGAGGGCTTCGGCGCCATCAACGGCGTCGGCACCGGTTCCGATAATTACATGGTCGGCAATGCCTCCAGCAACGCGTTCGACGGCGGCGCCGGCAATGACGCTCTGGCCGGCGGCGCCGGCGATGACATGCTCTATGGCGGTTCCGGCGCCGACACCATGCACGGCGGCACCGGCAACGACACCTATTTCGTCGATTCGTCGGGCGATGTTTGCCTGGAACATGCAGGCGAGGGCACCGATATCGTCTACTCCGCCGCCCATTTCGTCCTCGGGCCCAACATCGAGTGGCTTGTCCTTCAAGATGCCGGCGGCGCCATCAACGCCATTGGCAGCGCCTGCAACGAGAGCATCGTCGGAAACAGTTCTGCCAATGCGATCGACGGCGGCAGCGGCAACGACGCCATCGCCGGCGGTGGCGGCAACGACGCACTCGTCGGTGGATCCGGCGCCGATATTCTGGACGGCGGGGTCGGCAATGATTTCATGTACGGCGGTACGGAGGACGATTATTTCATCTGCGATTCATCGAGCGACCAGGTGTTCGAGAATGCCAATGAAGGTCTCGACTGGATCTACACGACGGCGACCTTCGTGATGTCCGCCAACGTCGACTACCTGCTGATGCAGGGGAGCGGTGCGATTGCCGCGCTCGGCAATAATCTCAGCAATTCCATCGTCGGCAACGGTGCAGACAACGTCATTGACGGCGGTGCGGGCAACGACTCGATGATCGGTTGCGCGGGCAACGACACATTCGTGTTCGCTCGCGGCCAGGCGGACGGTGATGTCGTGCAGGATTTTGCCGGCAACGGTGCCGCGGCCGGTGACCGCATCGTGTTCTCCGGCTACGGCGCCGGCGCAGCGTTCGGCCAGCTCAATGCCACGCAGTGGATCGTGATTTCCGGCGATGGCCTCACCAGCGAGATCATCAACTTCATCAACGCAGCCCCGATCCATTCATCCGATTTCATTTTCGTCTGAGCGATCGAAGCGCCGAAGTGCTGCCGGTCGAGGGAACCATTCAGCATGCGATGCGGCGCGCCGACCCAAAGACGGGGCGGATTCCGCACGTCGGCGTGTGCATGACCGCGCTTCTATTGTATATAGGCCTCTGCAGGGGGAGCGTGGAACGTGTTGCGTCAAGCCGTCGATACAACCCATCTGGTTGAAGCCCTTGATCGTTCGGCCGCCGCCTGGGATGCCGGGAGCCTCCACCAGGCATTCAGCAGCCATGGTTGCGCGGTCGTGCGCGGAGCGATCGACAAGTCGATCCTGAGCGACGTCAAATCGGGAATTGAAACAGCCTACGCACGCGCCACTGATGTCCATGTCACGGAGCATGATCTGTTGCAGGCAACCGATGGCCGCAGGAGCGGGTTTGAGCTGATCGAGTCGTCGCCGATGCTCAGGAGCTTCCTCGATCGCGTCTATGGCCGGTGGGGTTGGACGAGATACTTTGTCGTTGGGCGAAGGATCCAGGGCGTCGAGCGCGACAAGGACTGGCAGCCGCCGCTGGCGCTGCATGTCGACAGTCAATTCCATACGTTCAGGTTCACCGTGAATTTCTGGGTGCCTTTCGACGATTGCGGAGTTGACGCGCCGTCACTGCAACTGGTTCCGCTTAACGCGCGCGAAACGAAGCGGTACAGCGGCTTCACGCGCTGGCGAAAACGACGCGGCGAGCTCGGAAACCTGGGATACTTCCAGCCTGGTGTTTTTGATGTTGCGGCCGTGACCGAAGCATTCGGAGATAATTGCTTTTTTCGACCGGCGATGTCTCCCGGCGACGTTATCATCAGCTCGAACTGGATCGTGCACGGCTCTTACCAGACGCGCGAAATGCGCAGAGGCCGGACCAGCGCGGAGATCAGGTTCTTCGGGAAATACACGAACGTGCGCGGGTTGGTGCAAACGGCCCGGTCCGCCTTCAAGGGCGGATAGCTTCATGCCACGCTCGGCGCCCGAATATCTCATACAGATGCCGCCACCGATCGCCGGCTTCTTGCCCGCGCGACCCTCCGCGAAGCTTGACGTGTGCTGACCAGATCCGATCGAGCAAGACGGGACGGAGGTCAGCAAAGCCTCGCGGCGCGTGGACCGTCCGGCTACCGCCCCGAGGTCGACGGCCTAAGGGCCATTTCGGTTCTCAGCGTTCTCTTCTACCACCTTCACGTGACGCCTTTCGGAGGCGGGTTCGTCGGCGTCGATATCTTCTTTGTCATCTCCGGCTACCTGATCACGCGAAACATTCTCGAGGATCTTGAAGCGCAACGCTTCTCGTTGCTGCATTTCTTTGAAAAGCGGATCCGGCGCCTGTTCCCGGCGTTTTTCGCAACGATCATTCTCGTTCTTGTTGCCGGTGTGCTCTGGCTTCCGGGAGAGCATTTGCTCACGCTCAGCCGCGACATGGTCCCGGCATCTGCCTCTCTCGCCAACATTCATTTCTGGCGGAGCACGCAGGATTACTTCGCTCTCAACGTCGACAAGATCGCGTTGCTGCACTTCTGGTCGCTATCGCTGGAAGAACAGTTTTATTTCGTATGGCCGCTGGTTCTGATGGCCTGTCATCGGCTGATGAGCCGAAGCGGCCTGGCGGTTGTCATTGCGGCCATGTCGGTCGTCGCGCTCGCCGCATGTCAATCTTATCTCCACTCAGGCTCGACGGCGCCGTTCTTTCTGACTCCGTTTCGCATGTATGAGTTCGGGACCGGCGCGCTTGTTGTGCTCGGCGAGCGTAAGTGGCGGCAACTCGAACGTCCGAACGAGGCGTTGGCCCTGGCGGGGCTTGCGCTGATCGCCTGGTCCGTCGTCACGTTCGATCGGACTACAAT
>Ga0075364_10001611_pt1 | contig 12337 bp, 11 predicted proteins | sample EndMetdeltDD1764_FD_71517 | JGI IMG/M metagenome (GOLD analysis project Ga0075364, IMG submission 71517) | Populus endosphere microbial communities from Tennessee, USA - Endosphere MetaG P. deltoides DD176-4 | ecosystem: Host-associated > Plants > Roots > Endosphere | place: USA: Tennessee... | reverse complement strand
CAGGCTGGCCAACGCGATGAGTCCGGCAGGAACGCCGATCGCGATCATCCGGGTCTCGCGGTCGGCCAGCGCGACGAACACCCAGCCGACCAGCGGGACGGTCGTGCGCACCACGGGCTGCGTGCTGCCGGTCAGGGTGAACGTCCACGGATCGGGGTCCGGGTTGGCATCACCCTGCGTCTGTAGCTGACGCTGCCCGGTGGGCAGCACGGTGTCGGCGATGACCCGGTGGGTGACCAGGTGGTGGGTGCCGCTGTCAGCAGGCGGCAGGTAGGTGATGACGTCGCCGACCGCGACGTCCTCGACGGGCACCCGCTTCTCGAAGGCGATCGAACCTTTCTCGAATGTCCCCGACATCGAGCCGCCGGTGATGACGTACCGCTCGTAGCCGAACAGGCTTGGAGCGAGGTACCCGACACCGGCCACGGTGGCTGCGACCATCACGATGTTGACCAGCCAGGCGGCGGTTCGGGCCGCTGTGCCTCGGCGCGGTTCACGGTGGGTGCTCATGGTGCCGTCCTTCCGGGACTGGTCGGGATGCTTCGGGTGGCGGTCAGGGGCGTCTGATCACTGGTTGGTGGTGGTGGCGTCGGCCTGGACGGAGTCCCACTGGAACGCGGCCGAGGCGGTCTTGCCCTGGTCGGCGTTGGGTGTGGTCGTCTTGAGTTTGGCGCTGAACGTGTAGACGTTCGAGACGCCGGCGTCGACGAGGCCGAGGTCGTTCGGGGTGCCGTCGACGAGATCTCCGAAGGTTCCCGACCAGACCGTGGTGCCGGTCGTGGTGTTGGTGATGTCCAGGGTCAGGTTGGCGGCGGTGAAGCTGTTGGTGGAGCTGGTTTCTGTGAGCGTGAAGGTGGCGGGTAGGGAGCCGGTGTTCTTGATGGTGAGGCTGCCGTTGACGATGTCGCCGGGCTTGATGTTGGTGAGGTTGAAGATCGCGGCGTTGGCTTTGGAGTTGCTCTGGGTCAGGGTGCCCGAGGTGACGGAGCTGATGGTGTTGGCGCTGGTGGAGGTGAAGGTGGCGCCTGATCCGACGGCGATGGCTCCGGCGGCGACGAGGGTGGCGAGGGGGAGGAGGATCTTGGTGGTCTTCATGGCGGGTCCTTGGGGGAGTCGTGGCGATGGTGCTGCTTGGCTGGTGACACCAACCTAGGGAGCCACGATCCACACGAGCCCCACACGAATTCCCCACGATCTCCACACTGAGGCGTCAGCTGTCGACGTGTGGCGTGGTGTTCTGCGAACCCTCAGAGCGGCAGGTCGAACCAGACGGTTGTGCCCCCGCTGGGACCTGCCTGCATCCCGATGGCGCCGCCATGGGCTTCGACGATCCGCCGCGCCGTCGACAAGCCGATGCCGTGGCCCGCGACCGATTCGTCCTCTCGGGTGTACAGCGCGAACATCGACTCCTGCCGATCAGCCGGCACACCGATTCCGTTATCTGTCACGCGGATCCGCCAGCTCGATGAGCTGCGCTCGGCACTGATCGCCACCGAGGGTGATTCTCCGGGGCGGGTGAACTTGATCGCGTTGGTCACCAGGTTCAACACCACCGAGTAGAGCAGGTCGGGGTCGCCGACCACGCGAGGCAGCTCTCCGACCCGGAAGTCTGCGTCGTCCCGATCGATGAGGGGGGCGACGTCGGTGAGGACGAGGTCCACGATCGGGCGCAGATCGAATTCCACGCGGCGCAACCGACCGCCCTCTCGAGCGAATGCCAACATCTCTTGGATCATGGTGTCCATGCGGTGGCCGGCCTGCTCCACCGCACCGACCATCTCGGCGACCTCGGCATCGTTCTCGATGACAGGCTCGGTGGCCAGCAGTTCGGCATTGACGAGGATCGCTGTCAGCGGGGTGCGTAGATCGTGGCTGACTTGGCCGGCGAACACCGTCAGGTGTTCGTTCGATCGACGTAGATCGTCGCGCGCCTGGGTCAGTTCACGCAACGACTCTTCCAGGGCTTGGCTGCGGAACCTGAGTTCGAGCAGGTCCATGACCTGTGCTGCCATGACGCCGAGCGCCTGCTTCTGGACGTCGTTCAGTTCTCGAGGGACGGTGTCGAAGACACACAGGCGCCCGATGGGGAGGCCGTCTGGCGTCGAGATCGGCGCCGAGGCGTAGAAGCGCACCTCGCCGATCTCACCTGTAACGAAGGGGTTGTTCCTGAAGCGGGCATCGACGCTCGCATCGGCCACCACGATGGGGCGCGGATTGTCCATCACGATGGCGCACATCGAGTCGTCCCGCTCACAGACCGACGCCTCGAAGCCCGCGGTGGCGATCTGGTGCTGCTGGGTGCTGCTGATGACGTTGATGGCGGCGTGGGGGACATTGCAGATCTCAGCGATCAGGTCGACGAGCGCCTGCAGGTCGCGTCCGGGCGGCTGATTGATGACGCCGTAGCGGTCGATTTCGTGGTCGACGCGGGTGACGTCGGTGATCATCTGCGACATAGGATCCCCCCAAGTCGGGACTAAAATCCCACTATCGTACGACGTGATGGGGTGATCGGGAGGCGCGATCGCCAGGAGCGGCCAGGGGTCCGATAGGCGCGTGATGCACAGCCCATCGGTTCGTGCTGAAAATGTGCTGCGTCGTTGCAGGCGACCGGCTAGCCTCGCACCAGGGGGATCGTCGCAACGGCCATGGCCGGCGTGGGTCCCCTTGTCGATTCCGAAGCTGACCCACCCTGGAGCACCGCTATGCCCGAGCCGTTGGATAGTCGCCTGCGCGACGATCAGGCGCTCGACGAGATCGAGTTGACGAGCCGACTGATCATCGCGGCCTCGTCGAAGGACGAGCACCTCTCGCAGCGCGAGGTCGACGAGATCCTCGGCATTGCCACAGCAGGCTGAACGCTCGGTGACGACCGCGATTGACACGTATGAACAACGTGCCTCTAGCATGGGCTTGCCCTACCCAGCTGTGACAGGAGCTAGTCGTGCGTTTTCGCATTCGACCAGTTGAAACGTCCTTCTACGACTTGTTCACCGAAATGGCGAACCACCTCGTTGAAGGGGCCAATCTGCTGGCGCAGATGCTCGATTCCAGCACCGACAAAAAGGTTCTCGGCGAGCTGATGCGCGAGGCTGAGCACCAGGCCGACGAGACGACTCACAAAATCGTCAAGCGGGCCAACTCGACGTTCATCACGCCATTCGATCGCGAGGACATCTACCGCCTCGCAAGCAGTCTCGATGACGTCATGGACTTCATGGAGGAGACCGTCGACCTCGTGGGGCTTTACGAGCTCGGTGACTTGCCGGCCGACTTCGCGCCTCAGGTCGAGGTGCTCCAGCGGGCCACCCAACTGACCGCCGAGGCCATGCCGCGACTTCGCACCATGAAGGATCTCGACGAGTACTGGATCGAGATCAACCGACTCGAGAACCAGGGCGACCGCTCCTACCGCCGTATCGTCGCCCACCTCTTCGGTGGTGGCTACAAGTCGCTGGAGGTGCTCAAGCTCAAGGACGTCGTCGACTCCCTCGAGCACGCCATCGATGCTCTCGAGTCCGTCGCGAACACGGTGGAGCAGATCGCCGTCAAGGAGTCCTGAGTAGTGGACCTCGTCCTCGCTCTGGTGATCGCCACCGTCGCGATCGCCCTGTTCTTCGATTACACCAACGGCTTCCACGACGCCGCCAACGCCATCGCGACCTCGGTCTCGACCCGCGCTCTCACGCCGCGCATCGCCCTGACGATGGCCGGCATCCTTAACTTCGTGGGGGCGCTCCTGGGCGTTGGCGTCGCCAAGACGATCAAGGACATCCTGAGCGGGTTCGACGCCATCACCGCCCAGAGCCAGTCCCATGCGTTGACCGTGGTGCTCAGCGCCCTGGTCGGGGCAATCGTCTGGAACCTCATCACCTGGTACTTCGGTATCCCGTCGTCCTCGTCGCATGCGCTGATCGGTGGACTCATCGGAGTTGGCCTCGCCGCGGGTGTTTCGGTCGACTGGGACAAGGTTGTCGACAAGGTCGCGATCCCCATGGTCCTCAGCCCGGCCCTCGGCTTCGGCGGGGCCTTCATCATCATGACGTCGATCATGTGGATCTTCCGGCGCGCCAACCCTCACACCGTCAACCGTGGGTTTCGGCTCTCGCAGACCGTCTCGGCCGCGGCTCTGTCGTTGGGCCACGGGCTGCAGGACGCGCAGAAGACCATGGGCGTCATCGTGCTCGCCCTGATCGCCGGCGGATATCACACCTCGGCCAATGACGACATCCCGCTGTGGGTCATCCTCTCGGCCGCCGGGGCCATCTCGCTGGGCACGATGTCGGGCGGCATGCGCATCATGCGGACCATGGGTCGGCGCATCATCGCCCTCGACCCGCCGCGTGGCTTCGCGGCCGAATCGACGGCCGCGATCGTGCTCTACGGCATGGCGATCGGAGCTCACGCCCCGGTTTCGACGACGCACACCATGACGTCCGCGGTTATGGGCGCCGGCGCGACGAAGCGTTTCAGCGCGGTTCGCTGGGGTGTCGCGCGCGGCATCATCACCGCGTGGATCATCACGATCCCGGCCTCCGCCGCCGTGGCCGCGCTGACCTACTTCGTCCTCCACTCCTTCATCCCGCAGTAGCGGTCCCTAGGGAGGCCGACTGCGGCCGACCGCGAGCGGAGGGACCGTACGCACGTCAAAGGGCTCGGGCGACCTATGGTCACCCGAGCCCGACGGCTCACCTCGCAGCTGGCGCCTTCGGCGCGGAACGCGCACGCTGCGCTGGCATGGTTTCGGCGCTCAGCCGCAAGCGGCTTCGACCTCACCCAAACCGGCCCTGGATGTAGGCCTCGGTGGCAGGATCCTGCGGGTTGGAGAAAATCGCCTCGGTGCGACCGACCTCGATGAGGCGGCCGGGCTTGCCGACACCCGACAAGTTGAAGAATGCGGTTTCGTCCGACACTCGGGCCGCCTGCTGCATGTTGTGGGTCACGATGACAATCGTGTACTGGCTCTTGAGCTCGTGGATGAGGTCTTCGATGACACTTGTCGAGATCGGGTCGAGCGCCGAGCACGGCTCGTCCATCAGCAGGATCTCGGGCTCGACCGAGATCGCGCGAGCGATGCACAGACGCTGCTGCTGACCGCCGGACAGCCCCGAACCGGGACGATCGAGGCGATCCTTGACCTCGGCCCAGAGGCCAGCGCTGCGCAGGGAGCGTTCGACGACGTCGTCCGACTCGGACTTCTTCATACGCTTGCTGTTGAGCTTCTGCCCGGCCAGAACGTTGTCGTAGATCGACATCGTCGGGAAGGGGTTGGGGCGCTGGAAGACCATCCCGATCATCCGGCGGACGTTGACGGGGTCCACATCGGAGGCGTACAGGTCTTGACCGTCGATCAGGACCTTGCCCTCGACACGGGCACCGCGGATGACCTCGTGCATGCGGTTGAGCGATCGAAGGAAGGTCGACTTGCCGCAGCCCGACGGGCCGATGAAGGCCGTGACGGACTTCGCCGCGATGGGGATCGTGACGTCCTCGACGGCGAGGAAGTCGCCGTAGTAGATGTTGAGGTCTGAGACATCGATGCTCTTGGCCATGGTGGTGGACCTTCCGGTTTAACGCTCGCCCTTGGGCGAGAAGAAGTAGGAGACGAGTCGGGCGATGAGGTTGAGGAGCATGACGATGACCAGCAGCGTAAGGGCGGCGCCCCACGCGCGATCGATGCTGAACTCCGGTGGGATGCCGGGGCTGCGCACCGAGCTGTAGGTGAACACCGGGAGGGTGGCCATACGACCGTCGAACAGGTTGAAGTTCACCGAGTCGGTCAGCCCCGCGATGATCAGCAGAGGAGCCGTCTCACCGATGACACGGGCCACGGCCAACGTGATGCCGGTGACGATGCCCGCCAGAGCAGTGGGCAGCACGACCTTCGACACGGTGCGCCACTTGGGCACGCCGAGCGCGTACGAGGCCTCGCGCAGCTCGTTGGGCACCAGCTTGAGCATCTCCTCGGTCGACCGGACCACGACGGGGATCATCAACACCGACAATGCCACGGATCCGCCGATGCCGAGACGCACACCTTCGCCGAAGAACAGGACGAACAGTGCGTAGGCGAACAGCCCGGCCACGATCGACGGGATACCGGTCATGACGTCGACGAGGAAGCGGATCCACCGTGAGAGCCGGTTGCCCTCGGAGTACTCGACCAAGTAGATCGCTGCGAACAGTCCGATGGGGATCGAGATGACAGCCGCTCCACCGGTGATCAGCAAGGTGCCGATGATCGCGTGGTAGATGCCCCCGCCCTCACCGACGACATTGCGCATCGAGAAGGTGAAGAACTCTGCCGACAGCACGCGGGTGCCGTTGGTGATGACCGTCGCCAGGATGCTGACGAGGGGAAACATGGCCAGGACGAACGACGACGTCACCAACACCGTGACGAGCCGGTCGGTTGCCTTGCGGCTGCCCTCGACGGTGACGGACCAGACGGGCAGCGCCAGGCTGATGACAAACACGACCAGGGCGGCGAGCATCAGGTTGGTGCCGAGAAGGTAGAGAACCAGACCGATCGCGACGCCGCCGCCGAGAACCGCCTTGCCAGCCCAGGAGGGCAGCTGGGCGCCGTAGAGCTCCTGGCGGACGTCGAGCGGCCCGGGGGTGCCGGAGTCCTTGGTGGTCAGTGTCGTCATCAGTTGGCTCCGGAGAATTCCTTGCGGCGGTCCACGATGGCACGCGCTGCGAAGTTGACGAGGAAGGTGATCACAAACAGGACGAGACCGCTGGCGATCAGCGCATTGACGGTCTTGCCGCTGGCCTCGGGGAAGATGAGAGCGATGTTGGCGGCGATCGTGTTGGGGTTGTCGTTGCTGATGAGGTTGGCCGTGACCGTCGACCCCACGCCGACCGAGAGCACCATCGCCACGGCGAGCGTCTCGCCGAGGGCGCGACCCAGACCGAGCATCGCGGCCGACACGATGCCCGAGCGGGCGTACGGGAAGATCGCCATGCGGGCCATTTCCCAACGCGTCGCGCCGAGAGCCAGTGCGGCCTCCTCGTGCAGTCGAGGTGTCTGCAGGAAGATCTCGCGGCAGATCGCGGTCATGATCGGCAGGATCATGACCGCCAGCACGATCGACACCGTCAGGATCGTGCGGCCACCCGAAGCGGCTGGGCCGGCGAAGAACGGGATGAAACCGAGGTTCTCTTCGAGCCACTTGTAGGACGGTGCCAGGTTCGGTGCTAGGAACTGGATGCCCCAGAGTCCGTAGACGACGCTTGGCACCGCCGCAAGGAGGTCAACGAGGTAGCCCAGGATTTGCCCGAGGCGGCGGGGGGAGTAGTGCGAGATGAACAGTGCGACGCCGATCGCGATCGGCACCGCGATGATCAGCGCGATGATGGCTGCCAGCAACGTGCCGAACACCAGCGGCCACACATAGGGCAGGAAGCTCTGACCGCTCTTGACCTCGTCGGGGCTCGCGGTGATCCCCGGGATGCCCTCGATCGTGAGGAAGGCGGCGACGCCTGCCAGGACAAGCAGGATGAGGACTCCCGCACTGGTCGAGAGGCCCGAGAAGACCCGGTCTCCGGGGCGGACGACGGCCGAGCGCTTGCGACGGGGATCCAGCGTGCTGGTCACAGGCGGTGCCTTTCAACGATGAGGTTCGAAGGGGGGTGTTTCAGGAGGTGCAGGTGGCAGATCATGGGCCGCCGGGCGGTCCTTGAGCCCGGAGGAAGACCCCCGGGCTCAAGGACCAGTTGGATCAGGCGGCCGAGATCGTCTCGATAGCGGCCTGGACCTTGCTCGCGAAGTCGCTCGACAGCGGCGCGGAACCGGCGCTCTCAGAAGCGGCCGTCTGTCCGTCGGAGCTGGCGACGTAGGTCAGCCAGCCCTTGACGAGATCGGCGGCGGCCGCGTCGGCCTGCGTCTGGCAAGCGACCTGGTACGAGACCAGGACGATCGGGTAGACGCCCGACTCCTCGGTCTTGCGGTCGATGTCGACGGCGATGTCAGTCGCTGCGCGCCCGGTAACCGGCGCGGCGGTGTCGAGAACCTTCGCGGCGGCCTCGGGCGTCGGCTCGGTGTACTCCTCTCCGACCTTCACCTTGACCTTGCCGAGGTCGCCGGCCTGGCTCTCATCGGCGTAGCCGATGGAGCCGGCGCCGCCCTTGACGGCCGCAACGACGCCGGAGGTGCCGTTGGCGCCCTCGCCGCCCTTGACGGGCCACGTCTCGACGACGCCCTGCGTCCAGCCACCCTCGGAGGCCTGGTCGAGGTAGTCGGTGAAGTTCTTGGTGGTGCCCGAGTCGTCCGAACGGTGGACGGGGTTGATCGCCGTGTCGGGCAGATCGGCGTCGGGGTTGTCGGCCGCGATCGCGCTGTCATTCCACTTCGTGATCTTGCCCTCGAAGATCTGGCCGATCGTGTTGGCCGAGAGGTTGAGGTCGTCGACGCCGTCCAGGTTGTAGATCACGGCGATCGGGCTCACGTAGACGGGCACCTCGACGATGTCGCTGCCGCACTTGGCGGCGGCAGCGGTGACCTCTTCGTCCTCGAGGTAGGAGTCGGTGCCGGCGAACTGCACGCCACCGGCGATGAACTGCTCACGCCCGCCGCCCGAACCGGAGGGGTCGTAGTTGACGGTCACGTCGGGGTTTGACGTCTGGAAGCCCTTCTTCCAGGCGGCGATCGCGGCCTCCTGCGAGGTGGCGCCGGCGCCGTTCAGGGTGCCCGAGACGCTGTCGCCGGCGGGGGCGCCGCTGCTGTCGGAGGAGGAGTCTTCGTTGCCGGCGCCGCAGGCGCTGAGGCCGAGTGCCAGGGCGAGCATGGCGGCCGGGGCGGCGATGCGCAGGTTCTTGCGGTTCACGGGGGTCCCTCTCTGGGATCTGATGGTGCTTACCCAGTGAACGTAGGGAGCGCAGGTGTATCGATTTGCGACCAAGAGTGAACGGACGGTGAACGGTGGCGTAACGGTCGGCAGGATGGCTTGTCAGCGCAGCGTTTCTGTAGCGTGGATCACGCCGCCGCGGTGGTGGACGACGATCGCGGCACCGGGCGCGAGATCCTGCAGACCGGTTCCGACGGCGTCCAGCACCCACGGGAGCGTCGGCCGATGCGTGCACAGGACCACGGGCTTCTTGGCGTCGAGCATCGCGCCGACGGAGCGCTGAACCTGCACGGCCCGGGTATCCTCCGACAGCCGGTCGTCGATTTCGAGGAAGGTGCTGATCGATCGGGCGTACGGCTCGACGGTCTGGGCACAACGTACGGCCGGGCTGCTAACCACCCGTCGGATGCCGTAGGCAGCGAGCACGGACACCAGCTCATCGGCGCGAGCCTGTCCGACCGGGGTCAGCGGGCGCTCGAGATCGTCTAGATCGTCGGAACGTGGAACCGCCTTGGCATGGCGCAGCACGATCAGGGTCCGACTGCGGTGAGCCTGTCGTTCACGCAGGACGTCGAACTGCTCGAGCAGGTCCGCGTCGTGAACGTAGGTCAGCAGCTTGCGTGCCTCTCGCGGACTGACCCAGCGAATCTCGTCGACCTCCTTGTTGGGGACGAACGGCGTGTTCTGCTCGACGCCGACCACCCGCGCGCACCAGTAGGAGACCAGCTTCGTCCCGCCGCTGACGGGGTACGAGACCTGCTGCAACGGGTGGCCGAGGCGGACGCGGATGCCGGCTTCCTCGCCGATCTCGCGCACCGCGGTCTCCTGGAGGCTTTCGCCCGGATCGGTCTTGCCCTTGGGGAATGTCCAGTCGTCGTATGACGGTCGGTGCACCACCAGGACCTCGACGCGGGGTTCGGGCCGCGGGCCGGGCCGCTTGCGCCAGACGACTCCACCCGCTGCGGTCGTGATCCGTTCACTTGCCATGGTGCGTATTGTCCCCTGAGAAGGTGAACGGACGATGATGGAGGTGTCGGCGGCGTGCGTCTGCGTCCGGCCCTGCTCGGTGGCCTTGTCCCGATGGTGGCGATAGCTGTCGCAGTGGCGCTCGGCACCTGGGCCTCGGCCCTCGGCTCCGATCCTCGACCGTCCCTAGGAGTCGCCCTCGATGTGCTGCCGCGGGCGACGCTGGTGGCTGGCTTCACCGACTGGGCATCGATCCGCGACGACCTCGGCCTGGGTGACGCCTCGACCGCCGACGACCGTGCGGCACTCACCGACAAGGCCTCTTTGCGCGACCTCACGACCCGCTCGGTGCTCGGCGGCGTGGTCACCGAGATGCACGAGGTCTACGGCTGGTCGGCAGCTGACCTCGACTGGGAGTCCTACGGGCGGTCGCCCCAAGGGGCTGCGATGGTCGCCCGGTTCGCGCCGGACGTGTCGATCGACGAGGTCGAGAGACGACTGGTCGATCTGGGCTACCGCCGCGAAGGCGAGGTGTGGACGCTGACGGCGTCGGCGTCCAGCACCGTGGGTCCCGAGCTCGCGGCGACACTCGGCCATCTGGCAATCGTCCCCGGCAGGCGCCTGGTGGTGGCCGCCGACCGGCCGGCGTATGTATCGGCGGTGCTGGCCACGATCAGCGGCGATGATCCCTCGGCGCTCTCGGTGCGGGCGATTGCAGACGTCGCCCGGCAGCTCGCCGGGTACGACACGGCTGTTGTGCAGGCCGGCGCGTTCGGATGCCGGGCGACATCGGTCGACCGATTAGGCACCGACGTCCAGGACCAGGCCGATGCGGCTGTCGCGCGCGCGGGCCGGCTGACCACCCCCACGTTCACGGGGCGTGGTCTGGTCGAGCGATCAGCCGACAGACAGGACATCTCGTTTGTCGCGGCCTTCGACTCACCGGCAGAGGCGTCCGAGCAGGCGCGCGTCAGGGCGGCTCTCGCCACCGGTCCGTTCATCGGGCGCTCCGGGCGCGTCGAGGACTCCCTGGACCTGACGGCGGCGACGTCCGAGGGCAGCGTCGCCACCTTGCGGTTCGACCTGGATCCAGACGTGGCCGCCTACATGAGCGGCGAGGGGCCCCTGCTGTTCGCCAGCTGCCCGTAGCGGCGGCCCGGTGACGTCAGGCCTGGCGCGAACGGCGCGAGCGTGCGCGATCGATCAGCACGGACTGTAGGTTCGACGTGCCGCGGTGGCGCTCCCACTCCCCGTCGGAACCCAGATGCCACGAGGCCGTCTCGGGGTCGACCGACCGGGCGAGCAGATCGCCGAGCGACTCGGTGTGCTCGGGTGTCGGCACGCGTACCAGCACCTCGACACGTCGGTCGAGGTTACGGTGCATCAGGTCGGCCGACCCCATCCACGCCTCGGGCTCTCCGCCGCCGGCAAACCAATAGATGCGGCTGTGCTCGAGAAACCGGCCGAGGATGCTGCGCACGCGGATGTTGTCGCTGAGCCCCGGCACGCCAGGACGCAGGGTGCAGATACCGCGGATGACCAGGTCGACCGGCACGCCGGCACGTGACGCCTCGTAGAGCTTGTCGATCGTCGCCTCGTCGACCAGCGAATTGACCTTGATGCGGATGCCCGCCGTCCGTCCCGCGCGGTGGTGGGCGATCTCGGTGTCGATGCGCTCGATGATGCCGTCCCGCAGACCCGCGGGGGCCACCATAAGCCGCTGGTAGCTGAAGTCCTGGGCGAATCCGGACAGATTGTTGAACAGGTCGGTCAGGTCGTGGGTGATGGCGGGATCGGCCGTCAGCAGGCCGAAGTCCTCGTACAGGCGAGCCGTCTTCGGGTTGTAGTTGCCGGTGCCGATGTGGGCGTAGCGGCGCAAGCCATCAGGCTCGTCGCGGACCACCAGGGCGAGCTTGCAGTGGGTCTTGAGCCCCACGAGGCCGTAGACGACGTGGCAGCCGGCACGCTCGAGCTTGCGGGCCCATCGGATGTTGGCCTGCTCGTCGAAGCGGGCTTTGATCTCGACCAACACCAGCACCTGCTTGCCGGCCCGCGCTGCGTCGACCAGCGAGTCGATGATCGGGGAGTCGCCCGAGGTGCGGTAGAGCGTCTGCTTGATCGCCAGCACATGGGGGTCGGCGGCGGCCTGCTCGATGAACCGCTGGACGCTTGTCGCGAAGGAGTCGTACGGGTGGTGCACCAGCACGTCGCGCTTGCGCAGCGCGCTGAACAGATCGGCCGGCTTGGCCGTCTCGACCTCGGCCAGATGCTGGTGGGTGCCCGGGACGAAGGGTTCGTAGCGAAGCTCGGGCCGATCGAGGTCGGCGATCTCGTTGAGGCTGCGCAGGTCGAGCGGTCCCTTGAGCCGGATGACCTCGTCGGCCTTGACCCCCAGCTCGGAGATCAGCAGGTCGAGCACGCCGGCATCGATGGACTCCTCGACCTCGAGACGGACGGGCGGGCCGAACTTGCGCCGCAGCAGCTCCTTCTCGAGGGCCTTCAGCAGGTTCTCGGCGTCGTCC
>Ga0075364_10001610_pt1 | contig 12339 bp, 9 predicted proteins | sample EndMetdeltDD1764_FD_71517 | JGI IMG/M metagenome (GOLD analysis project Ga0075364, IMG submission 71517) | Populus endosphere microbial communities from Tennessee, USA - Endosphere MetaG P. deltoides DD176-4 | ecosystem: Host-associated > Plants > Roots > Endosphere | place: USA: Tennessee... | reverse complement strand
ACCCCATCGACGATGTCGGCGGCAATGCCGTGGCGGCTGGCAAGGGCCGAGGCCATCCGCCGGAACGCCGCCACCGGCTCCACAGCGGCGACCGCAGTCACCGCAGGTGGCAGAAACGTCAAATCGGTACCCGGGCCGACGCCGATCATCAGAAGTCGGCCGGTCGCATCACTCAACGCATCTCGGCGATACCGGTTGTAGAACAGCTTGTCGAAGATCGGCATGCCGAGCCGATACACATACGGGAACAACGGATTCCGGCGCGTCACCTTTGACCAAGATCCATTCGGTAAGGCGGGTATTCATCGCGCATCAGAGAGACGTACACGGCAACCCGATAGCGCCAGCGAACGATGCCCATCAGCAGGTCGAACATGCCGCGGTGGACCGTCCCGTCGAACAACAGCCACCCCGCGTTGATGACGCACAGCACCTGCAGTAGCGGCTCCATCGCCCAGCAGAGGATGATCTGCGGCAGCGCCAGCAGCCACCACTTGACCAGCACTGCCCAGTTCGTCAACTGTTCGGGATAGTCGACCTCGAGGTCGCCAGGAAAGTCGGGTCGGGGCGCCAGGGTAAACGGCGGGTATTTGTCGGTCGTGTTCATCGGGAACCGGTAGTTCATCACTCGCCACGACCAGCGCAACACCCCGACGTTGAAATCGAAGATCGGGCGCGGGTACCGGCCGGTGAACAAGATCGCCACGCCCGCAACCAAAGTCGACAACGGATACACCAAGTAGAGCCCGATCAGTATCGGGTAGTGCGGGACGGCGAGCACGCACCACTTGACTAGCCAGAGCCAGCGCGAAGGCGCGTCGATCGCGCCTCGGACTCTTACCGGTTCGGTCGTCATAGGCTGGTCGCGGTCGCGAGGTCCCTGCTGACCTCCGCGGATATCCGGCGATGGCTCACTGAACTCAGAAACGTCGTCAGCGCCCAGGTCATGTACCGGTCCGGGATCACCGCCGCCGGCATCAGCACGGCTTCACCGTGGGACACCTGTAGCGAGGTCACCCGCGACACCGCCGCGACGCTGCGACGCCTGGTCTTCTCGTACCAGCGCAGCACTTTCGGCAGATCGCCCCTCTGGTAATCCGATAACGCCTTGCACAACACCATCGTGTCCAGCAGCGCCTGATTGGTCCCCTGCGCGAGCGTCGGCGGCATCGTGTGCGCCGCATCGCCGAGCAAGGTCAGCGGGCCTCGGCCCGGCGGGGGTATCGGATGCCGAAAATGCGGGTACGGCGAATCGGCCAGATCTTCGTCGGTCAGCGTCGCGAGCAAGCCGTCAACCGCGTCGCACCATCCCGCGAAGTGCTCTCGGATCACGTCGACCGGCCGTTCGGGTCTGACGAATCGGTTGGACCAGGGCAAGTCGAACCACCACTGCACTTCGGAGCCGCCTGCCGGCCACAGGCCGAGGTTTCCGCGTTCGCCGATGACGAGGAGCGCGACGCGCTTATCGGGGACGGAAGGAAGCGTGGCCAGTCCCTGCCAGCTGCACCAGCCGGTCGGTTTCGCGTCGCGCGCGCCGACGATGTCGCGAACCTTCGAGTGCAGGCCATCCGCACCGATGAGCAGATCGCCCTCGGCCGTGCTCCCGTCTTCGAACTCGACCCGCACCCCGTCGTCCGCACTGACCACGTTGACCACACGGGCGTTGAATCGGATCCGATCGGACGCAAAGCCGTCGAGCAGCCGCTCGAGCACGACTCGCCGCGGGACCATCCGTATCGGTGCACCCAGCCGGTCCACCATCGCGGTCAAGTCCAAGGTGACGAGCGGGCGACCCGTCGATGTCACGACACGCACGCTGGATAGCCGCTGACCCGCCCCGTCCATGTCAACGCCCAGCTGCTCGAGAACCGTCGCGCCGTTGGACCAGATGGTGACGGCTCCGCCACCCGCCCGCGCATCCGGCCGCCGTTCGAAGACGGTGACGTCGTGTCCGTCCCGCAGCAACCCCCTGGCCACGGAAATGCCGCCCACACCGGCGCCGACGACGAGGATGCGCAGCGGCCGAGCCAACGGGTGCCCCTCGCCGGATGCATCCCGAAAGCGGCTCTCGAGCCCCCTCCGCCCCACGACTCAAATCTACGACGGACGCCTATCCCCGGTGTCGGGCTTCAGCGAACGGCAAGGTCCCGGCCAAGGGGCGCGTCGCTTTCTGGCACCATAGCGGCGTGTTCCGCCGGGGCGTCCTGATGAGACCGTCGCCGGCGATGCTTGACCCGCTGATCGTTGGAGTGTTGGCCGCCGCAGTGAGCCTTGGCGGCGCGGGCCGCCCCTCTTTCTGGTACGACGAGGCCGCGACTATCTCGGCCTCGTACAGTCGATCCCTGCCTGCGCTGTGGCAGATGTTGAGCAATGTCGACGCCGTCCACGGCCTGTACTACCTGCTTATGCACGGCTGGTTTCAAGTCTTCCCGCCAACGGAATTCTGGTCCCGCGCGCCAAGCGGTCTGGCGGTCGGAGGCGCAGCCGCCGGAGTAGTGGTGTTGGGCAGGCAGTTCTCGTCTCGCACTGTCGCGGTGAGCTCTGGCGTCATCTGCGCGATATTGCCCCGAGCGACGTGGGCAGGCATCGAAGCTCGACCGTATGCATGGTCGATGCTGGCTGCGGTGTGGCTGACCGTACTGCTGGTTCACGCCGCACGCCGTGATAACGCATGGGTCTGGCTGTCCTATGGGATCGTCCTGGCGACATCGATTCTGCTCGACATATATCTCGCGCTGATGTTGTTGGCACACATCGCTTTCCTCTGGTTCTACCGGCACAGTCGAACAGTCGTCGTGCGGTTCGCGATCACGTCTGTCCTGACGGGTTGTGCTGTGACGCTGTTTGTGGTCAAGGCCATGGGTCAAGCGCACCAGATCATCTGGATCGCACCCGTAGGGCGCCGGACACTGGAAGACGTGGCGGTTCAACAGTACTTCGAGAGAAGCCCGTTGTTCGCGATCGTGTCAGCGCTGATCGTTGCGACGGCTATTGCCTTGTGGCTCTGCACATCCGCGCAACTGGTGCAGGCAGATCGTCAACTGTTGACCTTGGCGATCGCATGGATCGTGATACCGACCGCCGTGATCCTTGGCTGGTCGGCGCTGGTGCAGCCCATCTACACGCCTCGCTATTTGTGCTTCACCGCACCTGCGATGGCAGTGGTCTTGGGCGTCTGCATTGGCGCATTGGCCGTCAGGCCATGGATAGCGGCCGCCCTGGTCAGTCTCTTCGCTCTCGTTGCGGCCCCGAATTACCTACTGGCGCAACGTAGTCCGTACGCCAAATACGGAATGGACTACAGCCAGGTGGCCGACCTGATCACCGCGAAAGCTGCGCCTGGTGATTGTCTACTCGTGAACGACACGGTGACCTTCATGCCTGCCCCCATGCGGCCGTTGTTGGCGGCCCGCCCTGATGCCTACCGGAAACTGATCGACCTCAGCCTCTGGCAACGAGCGACGGATCGCAACGACGTCTTCGACACCAACCTCATACCGGAGGCCACCGCGGGGCCGTTGAGCGACTGCCGGGTGGTGTGGATCATCACCCAAGCCGACACCCCCGGCCAACGCTTCGAAGACACCACGGCGTACGCCGTTCCCAATGGCCAGGGCTTCCGCCTGCTGGAGCGCTGGCAGTTCAACCTGGTTCAGGTCATCAAGGCAGCGAAATAGCTACCAGACGCGGATGTAGTCGACCAGATACGCCGCCGGGTAGGTCCCCAAGGCGGCATCGCCTGCGCCAACCCCACCGACCGCGAGGGTGAACATGGGTGACAGCCAATACCCGGGGTTGTTGAACGGCCACCGCAAGTCGGTCACATTGCCGTGCACGGGGATCGGCTTGTTCGGCACGCTGAAGTACGGCTTCGCACCGTCGACGTAGTCCCGCCAGAACTTGAAACCGTCCTCGTCCCACCGCATCCGCCAGATGTGCCACGCGCCGTCGACCATCCCCGGGATCGACTTCCCCTCCCAGGTCTTTCCGTTGGAAGCGGCGTGCACGGTGGTTCCCGGAGCCCAGTCCCCATTGCCGTACCACTCGAACATGTCGACCTCGCCGTCGGGCAGCGGATCTTCGTTCACCGCCCAGAACGCGGGCCACAGTCCGGGGAACAAGCAGTCGAGCTTGATCCGCGCCTCCCATGTCGTGTTGATGGGCACCCGCCAGTTGCCTCGCACCTTGCCGCTGAAGTAGTTGCCGAACTCCTGTGTCGCGAGGAGGACGAGATTCGAGTTGCCATCGAGAAACACGTTTCGGCGGTCGTCGCGGTATATCCCCTCCACCGGCGGAAACACGTCGTCCTGCCAGCTCTGCACCGTCCAGTTGCCCGGATTGGGCGCCGATCCGGCCGGTCCGTCGAACTCGTCGGAGAAGATGTATTTGCCAGGATCGCCGGTTGGCGGCGCAGCTCCGACCTTGGGTAGTGGGATAGCGGCGGCCAAGGCGCCGAGGCCGGCCATAAGCATCATGTTGCGACGATCCATCTGAGGCACGAGTGGAACCCTAAGGGCAGAACCAGGGTCCGTGCGTGATTTACCGACAGTTTTTGCGTGCCCGCGTCGAGCGGTAATCTCGAGGGATTGATCTCGATCGGGGGCAAACCAGGTGGACCTCGTACTCGGTCTGTCGATGACGTCGGCAGACGTCCGATGGGTGCTTGTCGAGGGCACAACCGCCGAGGGCGCCACCATCAGCAGGGACGCGGTTGATTTCGACACCCTTGACGACGTCATCGCCGCTGTCGGGGAAAATCGGCTTCACGCCATCGGCGTCACCTGGGCAAACGAGGCGGAAACCGCAGCCTCGACCCTCCTGGACGCGCTGGCGGCCCGCGGCTTGTACAACGTCATCACGGTTTCGGAGGAGGAGGCCGCTGACGCCCTGGCGATGGGCATCGCCGATCGCGGCGGCTACAGCGACGTCGCCGTGTGCATCATCGATCCCGACAACGCCCTGGTTGCGCTGGCCGACGCCGACGGGGTGACGACCGAGCGCGTCGATCCGACCGTCGACGACGTGCTCGCGGTGCTGGATGGCGGCGACGGCACGCCCGAGGCCATCTTTGTGCTCGGTTCGGCCGACGACATCGCCGTGATCGCGTCGTCCATCGACGGTGCCGCGGCACAGGTCATCACGGCCGCCGAGGCCGACCTTGCGCTGGCAAGGGGAGCCGCGCTGGCGGCGGCGCAGGCGGTCAACATCCTGGAAACCCCGCCGGTCCGATGGCAGTTGCCGTCGAGAATCGGCGCGTTGACCTCGGTTCTGGCCGCCGCCGTCGTGGCCTTCGTCGTCTCGGTGTCCGTCGCACTGGGCCTTGGCTTGACACCTGACACGGATTCGGCGGTCGCCCACCGCGATACCGCAGCCACAACCGAACAGCCGGCCCGGGTGCCCACTGCCCCACCGGTCGCAAAGGCTGTGCCGCGCCCGATTCCGGCCGCGCCGCCACCAGCGCCGGTAGCACCACCTCCGCCGGACGCGCCGCCACTGGTTGCGCAGACGATCGTCGAAGCCGCGGCGCCCGCTCCGGAAGCGGCCCCAGACACCGAACCTCCCGCGGCGCTACCGCCCGCACCGGACTACGTACCGCCAGCGCCGCCACCCAATTACGTTCCACCCGCTCCTCCGCCGCAACCGCGGCTTCGCGACCGGATCATCGAACGCATCCCGATCATCAACCGGTTCCACGAGCCAAACCCGTACGGGTAGGGCGGCTAGCGCGGCGAACCGTCTCGCCACGTGAAGCTGTTCACGTATTTGCCCATGTCGAGCGCCAGTTGAAGGTTGGCCCCCGACGGGTGACCGCTGCCGAAATCCCGGCTGAACTCGTGGTACGGGCCAATTGCCGCGGCGACCAACGCGTAGTCGTCCTTGACCGCCACCATGACCAAAAGCCGAAGTCGCGTGAATGTGCCTGAGGCGTCCTGCGGGTATTCGTCTTTGACCACTCCGTACCCCGGCTGATACCCGACAAGGGCGTTCGGAATCTCGTAATCCGTTGTGGCGTTTGGATAATGCTCGCTGATCAAGGCCTCGGCGATCTGCTTCGGTGTGCGATCGCCCGCCGGCATTCCGAAGAACTCCATCGTGCCGGTGTCGCCGGCCGTGAAGTTCACCTCCACACCGTCGGGGTCCAGAGTCACCTCGTACGCCGTACCGGCGCGCGGATACTGAACCGCGAATTTGCCGTCGCTGGATGTGAACCACGGGTTCGTCGCGACGGGCTTGCCGATCGGAGGCCGCCCGCAATCGGGCGGGCACACATATCGCGGAGCAACCGGGGTCACCAGTACCGAAGCCGTGACAGCCGCCGCGGCAGCGACTGCCGCACCCGCCCCCAACGCCGTCAGCAGTCCGGTGTGGGTGGTCTGCCGCACCGGTACCACCGAATACGTACCCGTCGGCACCGCGTACCCCGGTCGTGCCGCGGGCACCCCGACGACGTCCGCGGTGCGACGGCTGGCGCGCGCAGTCCGTGATGCAGCACGGGTCGCGACTCCGCAGTTCGGGCAGAACGCGGTGTCCGGAACGACGTGGTCGCAGTGCGGGCATAACACCTGCGCCCCAGGATTCATCTCGTCATGAGCTTCGTGCAGCAGCGCCGCCTGCAGGCCAATTCTCAACGCCAGCAATGCGAGAGCCGCGGCAAGCAGATGTAACGCGAGATGAAAGCCGTCTGTGAACGAGGCCACTTCACTCACCCCGAGCGCAACGCAAAGACCAAGCGCCACAATGAAACTCGCGACAAGCATCACAATCGCAGGCCGACGGCTCATACCAGCGGGCCTGGTGAACCACAGCGCCACACCGACCAAACCGCCCGTGGCCGCGGCGGTCAACGGCATTGCCACCCCTTGAATGCCCGCCTCGGCGAGTAGTTCGCTGACGGGTTGATCCTGTGCGGTCGGCCCCGTCGCAAGTTGAGGAGCCAACCGAGTCAGCGTTGCCGATGCGACGAACGCGATCGCACTCAATGCGCCGATCACGAACCCGTCCAACGACTCTCGGGTCCCCGGCCGCAGCAACCGCAACACCACTGCGGGAACCACCATGAGGACCGCACTACCCGCTGGAATGACCAGCCCCTCGATTATCGAGTGTCCCTCGGAGGTTCCGTCGCTCAGCGCGACATCGTACGAGTGAGCGACGATGGAGCCGGTCAGCAGTGCCCAGCCGACGCCTAGTCCGACGCCAAGCGCCGCAGTCAGCGCGAGGGAGCTGACCGGTAGATCGTCGTCGATGTCGGTCTCGTGCAGATAGAGCAGGAACAGCAGCGGGAAACCAAGCGCGCTGACCGCGATCAACGGCGCCTGCCACCCGAGGACCGCGAACGCGATCAGCGTCAGGAACAGCACGACCAACGCGACCCGGAACGGTGCGCGCGAACGGTGCGGCAGGTGCGGAAACAGTGAACTCGCGACCGACAGCCGCAGCATGTGCTCGCCGGGGGCCGCCGCGTATGCCGCCGGTCGTAGCACGCCGCGCCCATTCCCGCGTTGGGGCGACAGGTGCGCGCCGCACGTTCCGCAGAATGCGCCTGCTGGGACGTCCTTGTCGCATACGGAGCAGTGCATCGTCGGCAACCCGTCGTACGGCGCGGACGGGTCGGTCACCGGGGAGCCACGCCCTTCTGGATGTCCAAGAGGTCGCGAACCAAGTAGTCCACGTTGGGGCTGCCGAGGCCGGTCACCAGGTCATACCCTGGCTGCGCGACATCGACGGCATTCCCGCCAAGGCCCACGTCGCGGAACCCGGGCAGGTTCGCGCCCGCCGCGACCCGATACAGCAGCGGGTTCAGATTCCCCAGTGGCCGTCCGCCATGCGCGCGCAGGTATTGATTCATCAGCACCGTCAGTGCGGCCCAGATCGGGGCCGCCTGGGAGGTACCCGCGCCGACCAGCTCCTGCTGCCCGAAGACAATCCGGACCCCGGTGAACGGGTCGGCGACGGCGGAGACATCGGGAGCCAGGCGGCGTTGGTCACCGTCGCGTTCCACCGACAGCCTTTCCTGCCATGCGGGGCGGTCGTAAAGTGCGGACACGCCGCCGCTGGTGCCCTGGGACAACGGCGAGTCCACCCACGCGTTTTCGGCAAGCCACCGTCCTTGCTCATCGGTCGACAGGGTGGTGCCGCCGACAGAGGTCATCGCGGGCAGCGACGAAACGGCGTCGAGACCGACGTCATCGGGGCCGGGTGGGGACGACCACTCGTCACCGCCCTTGCATTCAAGGCCTCCGGTGTCTCCGCTCGCGTCGAAGACCGACGTCCCGTGTTTTTGCGCAGTGGTGAGGGCGGCCTCGACAGGGGCCAGGTCCGCGGCGCTGATCAGCGCGTCGCATCCCCAGCCGATCGAAAGGCTCCACACCGCGCCGGGGAACTGCCGGTCCACCGACTCGAACAACTGCCCGATCTTTTCGTAGGCACCGTCGCCTTCGACGGTCGGGCGGGCGTTGACGACCACCTTCTGGGCGTCTGGCGCAATCGCATGCGCCACTTCGAGATCCATCGCCGTCTCGGCGCCAGATGGACCGGGCTGACCCCCGATCAACACCGGCGTGAATCTCGGCAGCCCTGACGAATCGGCGAACGTGTCGAGGTCCTGCTGGTCGTAGCCGCTGAATGAGAAGAACACGATCGTGGTGTCCTTGCCCGTGAAGCCGGCGGCGGCCAACGGGTTGGCGTTGTATGCCTCGAGCAACGCGTTCGGGCGCAGTCCCTGGATCGGCACATCGAGCGGTAGGAATCCGGGTTTCGCCTCCCGATGCGGGGTATAGCCCAAGATTCGGCCGAGCGCGGTGACGACGCCGCGAAGCGGCTCGGGAACCGAAGGCTGCTGTGGCGACGCGTAGAACACCTGCCCCTTGCGGCCGCGGTAGTCGTTCACCGGCACCTCGAAGGCGGCTGCCACGTCCTGTGCAGCGCCCTCGACAATGGCCCACTCGTCGCCCGGTCGCCAGCGCACCCGAATGTCGTGTGCGCCTGCCCATTCGATCAACGTGTCCGGGCGAGCTCCGTCAGGCAGCGTGACGGTGAGCTGCGCACCGTCGTCCCGGGACGGGCCGAGATCGGTTGAGCTGGCTAATAATAGGGCCAGCGGCCCCCCGATTACCGCCCGATTGTCGGACACCGACACAGCCCGAATCCCCGTGGCGAGCACAAGCACGCCCGCCACGAGGATCGCCAGCAAGCGCCAATGAGCGCTAATTCGCTTCATCGACGGCACAGCACCACGGAAGCCATTCCCCAACTCCCGCGATCGGACGATTTACGGAATCCCGTTGATACCGGGATGCTGGCCGGGAGGAACAGTTGCGGCAGGGGGCGCCTTAACAGGCGGCGTGAACAGGTTGCCGCCCGTCGGGTTGATGCTCTTCTCCGTCGGAGCCGGAGCAGGAGCTGCCGGTGACGTCGCGCTCGACGTCGTCGTGGTGGTGGTTGTCGTGGTTTCGGGTGCCTTCTTTTCTTCCTTGGCACAGGCGGTCAGCGCGCCCATCGCAATGAAGGCGGTAACTCCCGAAATGGCCGCGATCCGACGGCCCAGGTGATGTGAATCCATGATGCAGTCCTATCTATGTCATAGCCCGGCGCCATCGGACCCCCGCGAAGGCGAGGGCTGGCGACCGCGTGGCTCTAGTTGTTGCGGTGAACTCCGGGAGGAGCGGTCGGTGCTGGGGGCGCATAAACGGGCGGCGTGAACAGGTTTCCACCCGTCGGGTTGATGCTCTTCTCCGTCGGAGCCGGAGCGGGAGCCGGCGTCGCCGGCGGAGATGTCGTGGTCGCCGTCGTGGTGGTGGTGGTTGTCGAGGTCTCTGGCGCCTTCTTTTCTTCCTTGGCGCAAGACGCGGACAAACCGACCATCGCCACGATCGCGAGACCGCCGGCAACGGCCGAGACGCGACGGACAATACGTTGTGATTCCATATCCAATTCCAATCTGGTGAGCTGCTACCAGCTGATTCTCGGCCCTGGACCAGTCTGACAGACGGAGTGCGTTGTGACTTCAATCATGCCACAGTTAATTAGTGCTGTCCGTAAATTTGCCAAAATTGACGCTGGCGACTTTTTTGGCACAATACACGGGTCGCGGAACAGACTAGTCGATTCGCCCGGCGCTTCGGCCGGTATTCGTTCCGGCGCGGGTGGCCCACACGACGCCTCTCTCCGGCGATTCGGGCCGCGTACAGGAATTTTCACACACCCCCGCTGGCGGGGAAACGGCCCGGGCAAACGCGCCTTCGACGGAGCTGGCCTGCCCAGCAATACCTCTCAACGCGGATCCCGCCGTCCGCGCCCCCACCACGCAATCTAACGCCGACGCAACTTAAAGCAGGAGGCAAACTTTCGCGAAACGATCTGGCCGCGTGGCGGATTGGTACGTCGAGTTGCCGATCGGAAATTTTCCTCAAAGATGCAAACCAACACGACTCACAGGCGTACAGCTTTAGAAGAGTCAATCCACACGCGAGCCACAGGAGCGAGATGAACACACTGTGCAAGGTCCGCCGAGTGCTAGCCATCGCCTGCATCACCCCCCTGGCAGCGTTCGGCGTGGCGGCCTGCGGCGGTGACAAGGGCGGAGGTGGCGGCGGAGGTGGCGGCGGTGGCGACATCAACGTCGCCCTGACCTCGTTCCCCGACTACGTCGACCCGCAGCTCTCCTACACGGTCGAGGGGTGGGAGGTGCTCTGGAACGTCTACACCCCCTTGCTGACCTACAAGCACGCAAAGGGCAAGGAAGGCACCCAGGTCGTACCCGCGCTGGCCGAGAAGATGCCCGACATCTCGCCCGACGGCAAGACATACAAGCTCAAACTCCGGCCGAACATGAAGTACTCGGACGGAACGCCCATCAAGGCATCCGATTTCACGTACGGCATCCAGCGGTTGTTCAAGGCCGACTCCGGCGGCGCGGTGTTCTTCGACGTCATCGTCGGCGCCAAGGACTACGCCGACGGCAAGGCGCAGACGATCAGCGGCATCAAGACCGACGACAACACCGGTGACATCACCATCGAACTGACCGAGCCGAACGGCACGTTCGAGAATGTGCTCGGGCTCATGTTCGCCGCACCGGTTCCGCCGAGCACCCCGCTGGACAAGGACGCCACGAACAACCCCCCGCCGTCGAGTGGCCCGTTCATGATCAGCAAGGTGGAAGCGCCCCGCACCATGACGTTGGCGCGCAATCCGAACTTCAAGACGGTCAAGGACGCAGGCGCCGACGAAGTGGCCGACGCGAGCGTGGACAAGATCATCATCACGGAGAACAAGAACACCAGCGCCCAGGTGACCGACATCGAGCAGAACAAGGCCGATTTCATGGTCGACCCGGTGGCATCCGACCGTCTGCAGGAGGTGAAGACCCGCTACGGCGACCGCTTCCGCATGGAGGATTCGATCAACACCTACTACTTCTGGATGAACACCCAGACGGCCCCGTTCAACGACATCAAGGTCCGGCAGGCGATCAACTACGCAGTCGATCCCGAAGCCCTTAACCGGATCTTCGGCGGCCGCCTGCACCCGTCACAAACGATCCTGCCACCCGGTATGCCCGGGTACGAGGAGTACAAGCTCTACCCCGGCCCGGACATGAACAAGGCCAAACAGCTCATCGCAGAAGCGAATCCAGCGGACCGCAACATCACCGTGTGGACCGATGACGAGCCGGACCGCAAGCGGATCGGCGAGTACTACCACGATCTGCTGACCCAGCTGGGCTTCAATGCGACGCTCAAAGTCGTCGCGGGTGACGTGTACTGGACCACGATCGGCAACCAGTCGACGCCCGATCTCGATACCGGGTTCGCCGACTGGTTCCAGGACTTCCCGCATCCTGACGACTTCTTCCGCCCGCTGTTGCATGGCGACAGCATCCTGCCGACCAACGGCAACAATTTCTCGCGGGTGAACATCCCGGCGAACAACGCCAAGCAGGACGAGCTGTTGACGAAGCTGATCGGCGACGGAGGGGTCGAGGAGCAGTATGCGGCCCTCGACAAGGCGTACATGGAGCAGGCGGTCTGGGCGCCCTACGGCAACGAGCAGTTCACCACGTTCCTGTCCGAACGCATGGACTTCGACAAGTCCTATCACCATCTGCTGTTCAACCAGGATTACACGTCGTTCGCGATCAAGTAGTCATCGATGGTCACCCCCGTCGGAGAACTGGAGGTACCCGGAGACCCGCCACTTCCCACCGGCGTGCCTGCATCGCAGATACAGGGTCGTAGTCCGTGGTATCTGGCTTGGCTTCGCCTGCGGCGCAACAAGGTTGCGCTGGCCTCTGGTGGCGTGTTCGTGCTGATTGTGCTGTTCTGCCTTGCCGCGCCG
>Ga0075364_10001609_pt1 | contig 12345 bp, 7 predicted proteins | sample EndMetdeltDD1764_FD_71517 | JGI IMG/M metagenome (GOLD analysis project Ga0075364, IMG submission 71517) | Populus endosphere microbial communities from Tennessee, USA - Endosphere MetaG P. deltoides DD176-4 | ecosystem: Host-associated > Plants > Roots > Endosphere | place: USA: Tennessee... | reverse complement strand
GCCGGGCTTCTCGGTGCACGTCGTGCGTGGCCTGTATGAGGTCGACGGCGGGGGAGCGGCGTTGAAGGCCAAGCTCGACGCGATCTGCGCCGAGGTGTCTGCGGCGATCGACCGCGGTGCGCGCATCATCGTGCTGTCCGACCGTCACTCCAACTCCGATCTCGCGCCGATCCCGTCGTTGCTCCTGACGGGTGCCGTGCACCACCACATGGTGCGCGAGAAGCTCCGCACGCAGGCCGGACTCATCGTCGAGGCGGGCGACGTCCGCGAGGTGCATCACGTCGCGCTGCTGATCGGCTTCGGTGCGACAGCGGTCAACCCGTATCTCGTGCTCGAGTCCGCCGAGGATCTCGCTCGCGAGAAGGTCTTCGTCGAGGGAGTCAAGCCGTCGCAGGCGCTGCGCAACGTCCGTTACGGGCTCGGCAAGGGCGTGCTGAAGGTCATGAGCAAGATCGGTGTCTCGACGGTCGCGTCGTACACGGGCGCGCAGATCTTCGAGGCGGTCGGGCTGTCGCACGAGCTTGTCGACGCATACTTCACCGGTACCTCGTCCAAGCTCGGCGGCGTCGGCCTCGACGTGCTCGCCGAGGAGGTCCGCGCTCGCCATGAGCGGGCGTATCCGACTCGCGGCATCGCCGGTCCGCGGCGCCAGCTCGAGGTCGGCGGCGAGTACCAATGGCGCCGCGAGGGGCCCGAGCACCTGTTCGACCCCGAGACGGTCTTCCGCCTGCAGCACTCGACCCGCACGGGCTCGTACGAGATCTTCAAGCAGTACACCTCGCGTATCGACGACCAGTCCGAGCGTCTGATGACGCTGCGCGGCCTTTTCGGGCTCAAGGAGGGACTGCGTCCCGCCATCGCGATCGAGGAGGTCGAGCCGGTCTCGGAGATCGTCAAGCGCTTCTCGACCGGGGCGATGTCGTACGGCTCGATCAGCCAGGAAGCACACGAGACCCTCGCGATCGCGATGAACCGACTCGGTGGCAAGTCCAACACCGGTGAGGGCGGTGAGGACCCCGAGCGGCTGTACGACCCTGAGCGTCGCTCGTCGATCAAGCAGGTGGCATCGGGACGCTTCGGTGTCACCTCGGAGTACCTGACCAACGCTGACGACATCCAGATCAAGATGGCCCAGGGCGCCAAGCCCGGCGAGGGCGGTCAGCTACCCGGTCCTAAGGTCTACCCCTGGGTCGCCAAGACGCGGCACTCCACGCCGGGTGTCGGCCTCATCTCGCCGCCGCCGCACCACGACATCTACTCGATCGAGGATCTCAAGCAGCTCATCCACGACCTGAAGAATGCCAACCCCTCGGCGCGGGTGCACGTCAAGCTGGTGTCGGAGGTCGGCGTCGGCACGGTCGCGGCGGGTGTCTCCAAGGCCAAGGCCGACGTGGTCCTGATCTCAGGACATGACGGCGGGACGGGTGCGTCGCCGCTGACGTCGCTCAAGCACGCGGGCGGACCCTGGGAGCTCGGTCTGGCCGAGACCCAGCAGACGCTGCTCATCAACGGTCTGCGCGACCGCATCGTGGTGCAGGCCGACGGCCAGCTCAAGACCGGTCGCGACGTCATCATCGCGGCACTGCTCGGTGCCGAGGAATTCGGCTTCGCCACGGCACCTCTGGTTGTCAGCGGATGCATCATGATGCGCGTCTGCCACCTCGACACCTGCCCGGTGGGTGTCGCGACGCAGAACAGGACGCTGCGCGAGAAGTACTCCGGCAAGGCCGAGTACGTTGTCAACTTCTTCACGTACATCGCCGAGGAGGTCCGCGAGTACCTCGCGAGCCTGGGCTTCCGGACGATCGAGGAGGCCGTCGGCCACGCGGAGGTCATCGACATCCAGAAGGCCGTCGACCACTGGAAGGCCGACGGTCTCGACCTGGCGCCGATCCTGTACGTGCCGGAGCTGCCCGAGGGAGCGTCGCTGCACAACACAACAACCCAGGACCACAGCCTCGACAAGGCGCTGGACAACGAACTCATCGCGCTCAGTGCCGATGCGCTCGAGCGGGGCGAGCCCGTGCGCGCCCAGGTCGCGATCCGCAACGTCAACCGGACGGTCGGCACGATGCTCGGTCACGAGGTCACGAAGCGTTACCGCGGCGAGGGCCTGCCCGAGAACACGATCGACCTGACGTTCCTGGGCTCGGCCGGACAGTCCTTCGGGGCGTTTGTGCCCAAGGGCATCACCCTGCGCCTGGAGGGTGATGGCAACGACTACGTCGGCAAGGGCCTGTCGGGTGGGCGCATCATCGTCCGTCCGCCGCGCGACGCACAGTTCACCGCCGAGGCGCAGATTGTCGCGGGCAATGTCATCGGCTTCGGCGCGACCGGGGGAGAGATCTTCCTGCGCGGCCGGGTCGGAGAGCGCTTCTGTGTCCGCAACTCCGGTGCGAGTGCGGTGGTGGAGGGTGTGGGCGACCACGCGCTCGAGTACATGACCGGCGGACGGGTTGTGATCCTCGGCGAGACCGGCCGCAACGTCGCGGCCGGCATGAGCGGCGGATCGGCGTATGTCCTCGACCTCGACGAGTCCCTGGTCAACCTCGACATGGTTGAGCTTCGGCCCGTCCCGGCCGAGACCGCCGACATGCTGCACTCGCTGGTGCGCAAGCACCTGGAGGAGACGGGTTCCGCCGTGGCCGAGCAGCTGCTCGTCCACTGGGAGCAGTCGCTGGCCAGATTCACCGAGATCATGCCGGTCAACTACCGGCTGGTGCTCGAGGCGCGCGATCAAGCAGAGGCCGAAGGCCTGTCCGAGGAAGACACCACAGCTCGCATGATGGAGGTGGCCGCACGTGGCTGATCCCAGAGGTTTCATCAACACCCCCCGCCAGGTCGCCGAACGGCGTCCCGTCGAGGAGCGCGTCAACGACTGGAACGAGGTCTACCCCGGTGGGCCCGGCAAGGCGTTGCTGCCGATCATCACCGAGCAGGCCGGACGCTGCATGGACTGCGGCATCCCGTTCTGCCACAGCGGCTGCCCGCTGGGCAACCTGATCCCCGAGTGGAACGACCTGGTCTGGCGCGACGACTGGGACGAGGCGCTCGACCGGCTGCACGCGACCAACAACTTCCCGGAGTTCACGGGTCGCCTGTGCCCGGCGCCCTGCGAGACGGCCTGTGTCGTCGGCATCAACCGCGACGCCGTGACGATCAAGAACGTCGAGGTCTCGATCATCGACAAGGCGTGGGACGACCGCCAGGTCAAGCCCCAGCCGCCGGAGTGGCTGACGGGCCGGACCGTCGCCGTCGTCGGCTCCGGGCCCGCGGGCCTCGCCGCTGCACAGCAGCTGACGCGCGCGGGCCACACCGTGGCGGTCTACGAGCGCGATGACAAGCCCGGTGGCCTGCTGCGGTACGGCATCCCCGAGTTCAAGATGGAGAAGATCCAGGTCGACCGGCGGATCGACCAGATGGAGCGCGAGGGGACGGTCTTCCGTACCGGCGTGCAGGTCGGCGACACGCTGACCGGCTCGCAGTTGCGTGACCGCTACGACGCTGTGGTGCTGGCCATCGGCGCGACGGTGCGCCGTGATCTGCCGGTGCCGGGACGCGAGCTCGCGGGTATCCACCAGGCCATGGACTTCCTTCCCCAGGCCAACCGGGTCGCGCTCGGCGAAGAGGTGGAGGGACAGATCCTGGCCACCGGCAAGGACGTGGTTATCATCGGCGGCGGTGACACCGGCGCCGACTGCCTCGGTACCTCGGTCCGTCAGGGCGCACGTTCGATCACGCAGCTCGAGATCCTGCCGAACCCCGGGACCGATCGTCCCGGCCATCAGCCGTGGCCGACGTACCCGATGATCTACCGGGTCTCGTCCGCGCATGAGGAGGCCGGCGACCGGGTGTACTCGGTCTCGACCAAGGAGTTCGTCGGCGACGAGAACGGCAACGTCAGCGCGCTGCGCCTCGTCGAGGTCGAGTTCGTCGACGGCAAGCTCACCGAGATCGAGGGCACCGAGAAGGACCTGCCCGCGCAGCTGGTGCTGTTCGCGATGGGGTTCACCGGACCTCAGACCGAGGGCCTGGTCGATCAGCTCGGTGTCGAGCTCGACGAGCGGGGCAACGTCAAGCGCGACAAGCGGTACATGTCCAGCGTCGACGGTGTCTTCGTCGCCGGTGATGCGGGCCGAGGCCAGTCGCTCATCGTGTGGGCCATCGCGGAGGGACGCTCGGCCGCGGCCGGCGTCGACGCCTACCTGTCGGGGTCGACGACCCTGCCGGCCCCCATCCCGCCGAATGCGCGTCCCCTGACCGTCTGACGCCGATGATCGCCGCCCCGCGGCGGTTTACCACGCTGGCACGGCAGGCCTGTTCCGGGCGCGGCACCTTTCCCGTACCCGGAACCTGTCGTCCCTGCTGGCGTGGTAAACCGTCCCGCGAACTGAGTTTGTTGTGCGAAACGACAAACCGGACTCGCCGGTAACCCTTTGTCCTGACTACTGTGGAGTGGTGAGAAGAGCCAAGATCGTCTGCACCCTCGGTCCCGCTGTCGGCAACGCCTACAAGATTCTCAAGCTGGCCGAGGCCGGCATGGACGTCGCACGTCTCAACATGAGCCACGGCGAGCAGTCCGACCACGAGCAGAACTACGCCTGGGTGCGGGAGGCCGCTGAGACAACCGGCAAGGCGATCGCGACGCTCGCCGATCTGCAGGGTCCCAAGATCCGCCTGGGACGCTTCGCTGACGGGCCGGTCCATCTGGACGCCGGCTCCACGTTCACGATCACGATCGACGACATCCTGGGCGATCAGCACCGCTGTTCCACGACGTACAAGGGTCTCCCGGGCGATGTCGCGCCGGGCGACGAGATCCTGATCGACGACGGTCGTATGCGCTTGCGGGCTACCGCGGTCACGGCCACCGATGTGACCTGCCTGGTCGAGACCAGCGGCCCGGTCAGCAACAACAAGGGCATCAACCTGCCCGGCGTCATGGTCAGCGTCCCGGCGATGAGCGACAAGGACGTCGACGACCTGCGTTTCGCCCTGCGCCTCGGAGTTGATTTCATCGCCCTGTCGTTCGTCCGCTCCGCCGATGACTACGACGACGTCCGCAAGATCATGGACGAAGAAGGCATCGTCCGCCCCGTCATCGCCAAGATCGAGAAGCCCCAGGCGGTCGACAACCTCGACGGCATCATGGACGCCTTCGATGGCGTCATGGTCGCGCGCGGTGACCTGGGTGTGGAGCTGCCGCTCGAGGACGTCCCGATCGTCCAGAAGCTCATCGTGGAGAAGGCCCGCCGCAATGCCAAACCCGTCATCGTCGCGACCCAGATGCTCGAGTCGATGATCTCGGCACCGCGGCCGACACGTGCCGAGGCGTCCGACGTTGCGAACGCGGTTCTCGACGGCGCCGACGCGGTGATGCTCTCTGGCGAGACCAGTGTGGGGGAGTACCCCATCCACACGGTGCACACCATGGCGCGCATCGTGGAGTCGACCGAAGACCACGGCCTGCCCCGCATGGCCGCGTTCACCTGGAAGGCCAAGACCAAGAGCGGCATCATCTGCCGTGCCGCTTCGGAGGTCGCCGAGGCTGTTGACGCCCGCTATGTCGTCGCGTTCACCACCAGTGGAGACTCGGCCCGTCGGATGACGCGGTACCGTTCCCGCGTCCCGGTGATCGCGTTCACCCCCGACCCCCTGGTGCGCAACCAGCTCGCCATGAGTTGGGGCATCGAGACCTTCACGGTCCCGGAGGTCAAGCACACGGACGACATGGTGCTGCAGGTCGATCGCGCGCTGCTGGCGATCCAGCGCTGCTCCGAGGGCCAGCAGGTGGTCATCGTCGCCGGGAGCCCCCCGGGCATCCCCGGTTCGACGAATGCGCTGCGCATCCACAACATGGGTGACGCGATCAACGGTGTGGTGCCGGCGTACACCGACGCTCCGGACGTCCCGTAGGCCCCGCCACGGCGTCGGTGCTCCACGACGCCGGGCGCATCGTCCCGTCGTCCGTGGACGACGTCTGCGTGCCGAGTGCGGGACTCGAACCCGCACGCCCTTTCGGACAACGGTTTTTGAGACCGTCGCGTCTACCATTCCGCCAACTCGGCTTGCCCCGTCCGAGGCCGTATAACCTTCTCATGTGGATGACATGACCCAGCCATCGGGATCACCTCCCGCGCCCCGGGTGGTGATCGCCGAGGACGAAGCCCTCATCCGCCTGGATCTGGCAGAGATGTTGGCCGAGGAGGGTTACGACGTCGTCGGTCAGGCCGGCGATGGTGAGACCGCCGTGGCCCTTGCGCTCGACCTGCGGCCCGACCTGGTGGTCATGGACGTCAAAATGCCCAAGCTCGACGGAATCGCTGCCGCCGCCCAGATCGCCCAGGCTCGAGTCGCTCCGGTGGTCATGCTGACGGCGTTCAGCCAACGCGATCTGGTGGAGCGCGCGCGGCAGTCCGGTGCGATGGCCTACCTCGTCAAGCCCTTCACCAAGTCCGACCTCGTGCCGGCGATCGAGATGGCCAGGAGCCGATTCGCCGAGATCGCCGCCCTCGAGCAGGAGGTTGGCGATCTGACAGATCAGCTCGCGACGCGCAAGGCGGTCGAGCGGGCCAAGGGATTGTTGCAGGAGGCGCTCGACATCAGCGAGCCGGAGGCGTTCCGCTGGATCCAACGCACGGCCATGGACCTGCGGTTGACGATGTTGCAGGTCGCTCAGGGCGTTGTCGACCACGGTCCGGCGCTGGGTCGGGCGGCCGACCAGACGTGATTCGGGGTCTCCGTCGCGGCCGGGTTACAAATTGGCTACTTAACCGGCCGCACACACAACCTTGACCCAAATGCCCCAGCAAAAGACTAGGTTTCAGGGTACGAACAGAACCCAGGCGTGAGCCAGGGCCTTTTACCCACCCGGAGGATTGATGAAACGCAGTACCACAACGATTCGCCTCGCTGCTGTGGCAGCTGCCAGCGCTCTCGTGCTCGCTGCCTGTGGTGGCAGTGACAGCGAGGGTGGCTCCGACGACGCGTCGGCCGCCCCGGCAGCCAACAAGGGCGACGGCGTCCTCACCATCGGCTCGCTTCTTCCGCAGACCGGCAGCCTCGCCTTCCTCGGCCCCCCGGAGTTCGCGGGGGTTGACCTCGCGATCAAGGACATCAACGCCGCCGGCGGCGTCCTGGGCAAGGATGTCGTGGGTGTCAAGGCCGACTCGGGCGACACCGACTCCGGTATCGCCCCGGCCGAGACCGACAAGCTGCTGAAGGCCGGTTCCGACGTCATCGTCGGTGCTGCCTCCTCGGGTGTTTCGCTGACCGTCATCGACAAGATCCTGTCGGCCGGCGTGGTCGAGTTCTCGCCCGCCAACACCTCGACCGCGTTCGACGAGGGTGACTACGCGAAGCCCGATCTCTACTTCCGCACGGCGCCGTCCGACATCCTCCAGGGTGCTGTCCTCTCCAACCTGCTGATCGAGGACGGCAAGCAGAACGTCGCCATCCTGGCTCGCCAGGACGCTTACGGTGAGACGCTGGCCTCCGAGGTCTCCAAGGGCTTGGAGAACGCCGGCTCGAAGGTCGCCGCGAACGTCCTGTACAGCGAGAAGGACGGGCCGGGCGACTCGCAGATCGCCGAGATCGCCGACAGCGGCGCCGACGCCGTCGTCCTGATCGCATTCGAGGAGACCACGACGATCATCCCGAAGCTGATCCAGGCCGGGGCCGGCCCGAAGGACGTCTCGACGTACTTCGTTGACGGCAACACGGCCAGCTACGCGGCTGACGCCTCGGTCCCGTTGCCCGATGGCACCCTCGAGGGCACCAAGGGCACGATCCCCGGAGCCGACGCGGGCCAGGAGTTCAAGGACCGTCTGCTCGAGGTCGATCCCAAGTTGACCGACTACTCGTACTCGGCCGAGTCCTACGACGCGGTGGTGACCTCGGCTCTGGCCGCCGTCGTCGCTGAGAGCGATGCCGGCGAGGACATCGCCAAGGCTCTGCCCGACGTCACCAAGGGTGGCGAGAAGTGCACGACGTTCGAGGCGTGCGCAGCGCTGCTCGCCGACGATCCGTCGACCGACATCGACTACGACGGCGTGTCGGGTGACATCGAACTCGGCGAGACCGGAAGCCCGACGTCCGCGTCGATCGGCATCTACGAGTACGACGACAAGAACAACATCGCTCCGGTGGACTACATCAAGGGCAACATCTGATCTCCACTGATCAGATCAGCTCGATGTGAGCGGAGGAGGGCCCCGGTGCTTCGGCACCGGGGCCCTTTGTCATGCGCCGCGGCGAACATGAGACCCACCGGCGCCGACGGTTGGACCGGCAATGAGGGTTCTGGGTTGCTGGCGCTACCCGAGTCGCGCATCCATCGTCCGACCCCGCAACGACGATGAGGGATTCAGGCAGCCTCAGCTACCTGAATCCCTCATCGTCAGTGGTCCCCGGAGGGGTGGGAGGACGGGGTGTCAGTCGGCGTTCTGACCCAGAGTGCCGAGGTACAGCTCGATGACCTTGGGATCGTTCGCCAGGGACTTGCCGGTGCCCGAGTAGGCGTTGGTGCCGTGGTCGAGGACGTAGCCGCGGTCGCAGATCTGCAAGCAGCGTCGGGCGTTTTGCTCGACCATGATGACCGAGACGCCGGCCTTGTTGATGTTGCGGGTCTGCACAAACACCTCGTCCTGGAGGACGGGGGACAAGCCGGCGGACGGCTCGTCGAGCAGCAGCACGGACGGGTCCATCATGAGGGCACGGCCCATCGCCACCATCTGCCGCTCACCGCCGGACAGCTGCCCGGCGCGCTGCTTGCGGCGCTCGCCGAGGCGAGGGAACAGGTCGGTCACGAAGTCGAACCGCTCGGTGAACTTCTTGGGCTCCTGGTAGCAGCCCATCTCGAGGTTCTCCTCGATCGTGAGGCTCGGGAACACGTTGTTGGTCTGCGGGACGAAACCGATTCCCTTGGTGACCAGCTGGTCGGCCCGTTGGTTGGTGATGTCGGCGCCTTTCAGACTGACCGACCCCGTGTGGATCTTGACGAGTCCGAATAACGCCTTGAGCAGCGTCGACTTGCCGGCGCCATTGGGCCCGATGATGGCCACCAGCTCGCCGGGCTGGCAGTACAGGTCGGCGCCGTTGAGAATGTTGACGCCGGGCAGGTAGCCGGCGATCAGGTTGTCGGCTCGAAGGACAGCGCCGTCTGCGTTGGCGAGATGCTTCTCGCGCTCGGCCGTCGTGGTGGTGGATTCGGTCATGACGGGTGCTCCTCGGCTGCCTCGGAGTTGAGCTCGGCGTCTGCTTCTGCCTCCAGCTCGGCGACGTCGATCTCGCTGATGTCGGTGTCGTGGTGGGCGCCCAGGTAGGCGTCGATGACACGCTGGTCGGCCATCACGGCCTGTGGCGTTCCTTCAGCCACGATCTGCCCCTGAGCCATGACAATGACCCAGTCGGAGATGTCGCGGACCATGTCCATGTCGTGCTCGACGAACAGGACGGTGCGGCCCTCGTCGCGCAATGACTTCACGTGCTCAAGCAGGGACTGCTTGAGGGCCGGGTTGACGCCGGCCATGGGCTCATCAAGCATGATCAGCTCAGGATCGACCATCAGTGCTCGGGCCATTTCGAGGAGCTTGCGCTGGCCGCCGGAGAGCGATCCGGCAAAGTCCTCACGCTTGGCGTCGAGCTTGAACCGCGCCAAGAGGTCGTCGGCACGGGTGGTGTTGGCATCCTCTTGCGCGCTCCACAGCGACTTGAACGCGGCCGAGAAGAACTTCTCGCCTCGCTGCCCTGTGGCACCGAGACGCATGTTCTCGATGACCGTCAGCTTCGAGAGCACCTTGGTCAGCTGGAAGGTGCGAACCATACCCAGGCGAGCGACTTTGTAGGCCGGCACCTTAGACAGCTTCTTGCCGTTGAACGCCCAGTCACCCGAGTCGGGCTCGTCGAATCCTGTCAACAGGTTGAACAACGTGGTCTTGCCGGCACCGTTGGGTCCGATCAGGGCGGTGATGACACCGCGCTGGATCTCGATGTGATCCACGTCGACGGCTTTGAGGCCGCCGAACGTGCGCACGATGTCGTCACCCTTGACAATCGGGTCGGGCTTGGGGGCGCCGGGCTCGTTGGGCACTCCTGCGAGTGCGGCGCGAGCGGCGCTGAGGTCAGCGGCCATCGATTGCGATCTCCCTTCGGTCGCCGAAGATCCCCTGAGGACGGAAGATCATCAGCAGCATGAGCCCGAGGCCCAAGACGATGAAGCGGACCAGGCTGGCCTGCGTGTCGGTCATGATGGAACTGGGGATGAGCGGATCGGCGCCGCCGGTCGCCTGGCTGAAGAACGAGCCGAGACCGGCGATGAGGAACCAGAACAGGATCGAGCCGACGACGGGTCCGAGCACGCGTGCTGCGCCGCCGACGAGGAGCGCGGCGTAGGCGTAGAACGTGAACGTGGTGTTGAAGTCGGTGGGCACGGCAGAGGCCTGCTTGAGCACATGGAAGATGCCGGCGATGCCGCCGAACACACCGCCGAGAATCAGTGCTTGCATCTTGTAGGCGAAGACGTTTTTGCCGAGCGAGCGCACGGCGTCCTCGTCCTCACGGATCGAGCGGAGCACCCGGCCCCACGGACTACGCATCAGCGACCACACCACCAGGCACGAGATCGCGACGAGCGTCCAGCCGACAGTGATCGACCATAGGTCGTTGCGGCTGAACGACACCAGGCCCAGGTCGAGAGGCCCGTCGTACGGATTGAGGCTCTTGTAGGTGGCGCTGAACCCAGTGAGGCCGTTGGACCCGCCGAAGGTGTCCTTGGCCTCGACCGATCCGAAGATCAGTCGCAGGATCTCGCTCGTCGCGATGGTCGCGATCGCGAGGTAGTCGGCACGCAGTCGCAGTGTCGGCACGCCCAGGATGATCGCCAGCACCACCGTTGCGGCGAGCGCAATGAGAATTCCGACCCAGAACGGCAGGCCCCAGGTCGTGACGGAGACGGCGAGGCCGAATCCGCCGACGGCCATGAAGCCGGCTTGTCCGAAGTTCAGCAGTCCGGTGTACCCGAAGTGCACGTTGAGGCCGATCGCGGCGAGCGCGAAGACAATCGCCTGCGGCCCGAGGGCCGAGGAGAGGGCTGCGTCGATGAGAGTTCCGAAGTCCATGTCAGGCCCCTATCCGATCCGCTGGGCTCGGCCGAGAAGGCCTTGGGGTCTGACAAGAAGGATGAGGATCAGCACGACGAGCGCACCTACGTCCTTGATCGAGTCGGGCACCGGCTGGTAGCCGCCGATGGAGATGAGCGGTGCGACCTCGACCATCAGGCCGATGATGAGCGAACCGGCCAATGCGCCCCAGATGGTGCCGAGGCCGCCGAGTGTCACGCCGGCGAAGACCAGCAGCAAGAGCTTGAAGCCCATCTGGAAGTTGACCTGCTGGTTGATGGCGAGCAGGACGCCTGCCAGTGCCGTCAGCGCGGTGCCGAGCACCCACACGGACGTGATGACGTTGTCGACCCGCAGACCCGACGATGCCGACAGATCGGGGTTGTCGGAGACCGCTCGCATCGACTTGCCGAGGCGGGTACGCATCATCGCCAGGCACACCACGACGATCGCGACAATCGCGATAGCGAAGATGGCGATTTCCTTGTCGGACAGCGAGATGGGTCCGTAGTCCTTGCGGGGTTGGGCGACGTACTGCGACAACGTCTTGGTGGATCCGCCGAAGGTGTACTGGAAGATGCTGCGCAGCAGCAGCGCGAAGCCGATCGACACGATCATCATCGCGATCAGGCCAGTGCCGCGGCGACGCAGCGGCCCCCAGAGGATCTTGTCCTGGAGATAGCCGAAGACTGCACCGGCGATGATGGCGCAGACGCCGGCCAGGATGACGGACATGCCGAAACCGCGGTTGAACAGGTAGGTCATGATTCCGCCGAAGGTGATGAGCTCACCGTGGGCGAAGTTGGTCAGGCCGGTAGTGCCGAAGATCAGCGAGAGGCCGAGGGCGGCGAGCGCGATGATGAGGCCGAACTTCAGACCCGAGACAACCGAGTTGGTCAGGCGCTCGCTGAAGGCGACCTTCTCGGCCACGGCCGCGCCGATCTGGAACTGCGCGAAGTTGTTGCCGTCGATGCGGGCGGTGATGGTCTTCTCGTTCTCGGCGCCGCCGCTGAGACTCACGCCGTCAGGCAGGGTCGCCTGGTCAAGCGATACGACGTAGACGCCGTTGGCCGGAATCGCGATGCTGACCCGACCTTTGCTGTCGGTGGCCTGGGTGCCGATCTCCTCACCACCGGACTTGTCCTTGAAGACCGTGAGGCTGACGCCCGGGACGGGTTCTGGTTCGCCCTTGCCACCCTTGACGTCCAGGAGCGTGACGGTGATGTTC
>Ga0075364_10001608_pt1 | contig 12349 bp, 11 predicted proteins | sample EndMetdeltDD1764_FD_71517 | JGI IMG/M metagenome (GOLD analysis project Ga0075364, IMG submission 71517) | Populus endosphere microbial communities from Tennessee, USA - Endosphere MetaG P. deltoides DD176-4 | ecosystem: Host-associated > Plants > Roots > Endosphere | place: USA: Tennessee... | reverse complement strand
ACCGACAGCCGCGGCTGGACGGTGTCGGTGATCGACGGCCCGAGGCGGACCGTCGCCGCCAAGGTGGCCGAAAAGGCGCGGGATATTCGCCGGGTCGAGTTCGGTGGTCTGGCTCCGTCGGGGCTGGCGGTAGACCCGGGCAGTCACACCGTATACGTCGCCAACCGGGGCGACAGCTCGGTGTGGGTGTTCGAACGTCGGTAGTGCTCGGTGCGGTCGGAGGCCAGCGCCAGCAGCAACTCGTACAGGTGCGCCGCGCGACCGCCACTAGCCCTCTACCTGGGGTTCGTGGTGGATTCGCCCGACGATCTCGGCCAGCGGGCGCCCACCGCCGCCCCACCGCCGGGCGATGATGTCGGCGGCGATCGAGACCGCGGTCTCCTCGGGGGTGCGCGCGCCGAGGTCCAGCCCGATCGGGCTGGACAATCGGCCCAACTCGGCGTCGGTCAGGCCCGCGGCGCGCAGCCGCTGTATCCGGTCGTCGTGGGTGAGCCGCGATCCCATCGCCCCGACATAGCCGACGTTCGGCAGCCGCAACGCCGCCTCGAGCACCGGGACGTCGAACTTCGGGTCGTGGGTGAGCACGCAGATCACCGTGCGCTCGTCGACGGCGCCCGCCTCCGCCTGCGCGGCCAGATAGCGGTGGGGCCACTCGACCACGACCTCGTCGGCCGTCGGGAAGCGCGCCGGCGTGGCGAACACCGCGCGGGCGTCGCAGACGGTGACCCGGTAGCCGAGGAACGAACCCTGGCGCGCCAACGCGGCGGCGAAGTCGATCGCGCCGAACACCAGCATCCGCGGGCGCGGAGCGTAGCTGGACACGAAGACCTCCATGCCGTCGCCGCGCCGCTGCCCGTCGGGGCCGTACTTGACGACCTCGCTGCGCCCCAGCGCGAGCAGGCCCCGCGCGTCGTCGGTGACCGCGGCGTCGGCGCGCTCCGAACCGAGCGTTCCCGAAACGGGTGCTTGTGGGTCCGGGCGCACCACCAACCTGCGGCCCACCCATTCCACGTCCGGGTGGGCGATGACGGTCGCGACCGCAACGGGTCGGTGCTCCTCGATATCGCCTGCCACAGTGTCGAATTCGGGGAACGTCGCCCGCGACACGGCCTCCACGAAGATGTCGATGATGCCACCACACGTCAGGCCCACCGCGAACGCATCGCCGTCGCTGACCCCGTAGCGTTCCAGCCGCGGTGTCCCGGACCGCGCCACCTCGGTGGCGAGCTCGTAGACCGCGCCCTCCACGCAGCCACCCGACACCGATCCGCTCACCGAGCCGTCCTGCGCGACCACCATCGCGGCGCCCGGCGGCCGCGGCGCCGACCGGAAGGTGCGCACCACCGTCCCCACCCCCGCGGTGTCGCCGGCACGCCAGATCGACATCAGCTCGGCAAGGACATCGCGCACGCCTCTAAAAGTAGGCCACCTGGGCGCCATGACTCCGGCTCAACTTCGGGCCTATTCGGCGGTGGTGGTTGGGCTCGGTGCGGGCGGCCGCCGCGGAGCTCGGGGTTGTGGAGCTAGCGGCATCGAGTGTGTATCCAGGGCGGAAAACGCCGGAGCCCCCGCCACCACCACACACTCAAAGCCATGAGCGCACACTGGTTGGCTAACCGTGGGGCGGCCCATACGCTGACACGCATGAGTGTCTACAAGGTGATCGACATCATCGGGACCAGCCCCACCTCATGGGAGCACGCCGCGTCGGAGGCGGTGGAGCGGGCCCGGGACAGCGTCGACGACATCCGCGTCGCCCGGGTCATCGAGCAGGACCTGGCGGTGGACGCCTCGGGCCGGATCACCTACCGCATCAAGCTGGAGGTCTCCTTCAAAATGCGGCCCGCGCAACCGCGCTGACGAAACCTCACCACGCGCGGCCGAAGTCGCCGTGCTGGCGGACCCAGGCATGCATCGCGATCCCGGCCGCGACGCCGGCGTTGATGCTTCGCGTCGAGCCGAACTGGGCGATCGACACCGTGAGCGCCGCGCCCGCCCGGATGTCGCCGGTGATGCCCGGACCCTCCTGACCGAACACCAGCAGGCAATCGCGCGGAAGCGTGGTCTGCTCCAGGCGCGCGGCGCCGGGGACGTTGTCCACCGCGACGACGGTCAAACCGGCGTCCGCCGCGAACTCCAGCAGTTCGGCGGTGCTGTCGTGATGGCACAACCGTTGGTAGCGATCGGTGACCATGGCGCCGCGACGGTTCCAGCGGCGACGGCCGACGATGTGCACGGTATGCACCGCGAAGGCGTTGGCGGTGCGCACCACCGAGCCGATGTTGGCGTCGTGCCCGAAGTTCTCGATCGCCACATGCAGCGCATGCCGGCGTTCGTCTATATCGGCGACGATCGCCTCCCGCGTCCAATACCGGTACGCGTCGACGACGTTGCGAGTATCGCCGTCCCGCAACAGGATTGGGTCGTACCGCGGGTCGTCCGGCACGTCACCTTCCCAGGGCCCGACGCCCGCCGCCGGTGCCCCCCACTCGGTGGGCCCGGGTTCACTCACCGCGCTGTCCAGACGGCCGCGTGGGTGCCGGCGATCGCCACCGTCGCATACAGCACCGCCTCGTTGATTTCGCCCTGCGTGCACAGCGACGCGGTGACGCGCACCGCGTCCAGCGACGCGTCGGGCAGGATCAGCACCGACGACCCGTACGCGGTGCAGGCCGGGTTGAGTCCCCGGCCGGGAAGCGTTGGCGCGGCGAGGAGCATCATCGGCCCGCCGCGGCTCGCGGAGTCGTCGCGATACCGGGCTGCCAGCGCGTCGGCCTCCAGCCCCAGCAGCATGTAGCCGTTACCCGTGAACACCCCGGGGTCACCGAGCTGTGCCTTGGTCACCTGAGCACCGTCGGCGCGCCAGGCCGACACGCTGGTCGTCCTGATCACCACGCCGGTGTCGTTGCCGTTGGTCGGCAGCAACCCCACCGGAAACGCCGCCGGATAGGCCGCCGAGGTGTCGCGGATCCGATCGCGCGGCGAATACATGTACACCCCGCGCGCCGCGCTGCGGTCCTTCAGCGGGCCCAGGCACACCGTGCCGGTCAGGCGGTCGGGAGGCGCCGCCAGCGGCGAGACGATGCGCACCTTGTTCGCCATCGCGTCGTCGCAGCTGCCCAGGCCGGCGGCCTCCATCGGGTGCGCCAGGGCGCCGTAGAGACCGTAGCGAATGTCCTCGGGCTTGGCGTGTGGCGCCTTCGGGTCGGTCGGGGCCGCGTCGACATCGACCAGCACATAGTCGTTGTCCCAGCGCAGGTTCGACACCGCCATGTTCCAGCCCAGCAGGCCAAGCGACTCGCCGATTCGGGCACTCTGGGCCCCGTAAGTGCTGCCGCCATGGCCCGAGCCTGAGCAGCCCACCAGACAGGACAGGGCCAGGCCCAACACAATCAGCGCGCGCACCCTAGCGACCTAGCCCAGCCCCAAATCGGCGAGGCCCAACACGCTGCGATACGGCAGTCCCTCGGCTTCGATGACCTCGGCGGCGCCGGTGGCCCGATCCACAACGGTGGCCACGCCGATCACCTCGCCACCCGCGTCCTGCACGGCGTGCACCGCCGTCAGCGCCGAGTTGCCCGTGGTGCTGGTGTCTTCCACCACCAGCACCCGTTGGCCGGAAACCTCGGATCCCTCGATAAGTCGTTGCATGCCATGGGTTTTCGCTGACTTGCGGACCACGAACGCGTCGATCGGTCGGCCCGGCGCGTGCATGATGGCGGTGGCCACCGGGTCCGCGCCCAGCGTCAGGCCGCCGACGACCGCGTAGTCCCAGTCCGCGGTGAGTTCGCGCATTAGCCGGCCGATCAGCGCCGACGCCCGATGGTGCAGGGTGGCGCGGCGCAGGTCGACGTAGTAGTCGGCCTCCTTGCCGGACGACAGCGTGACGCGGCCGTGCACCACCGACAACCGGCGCACGAGCTCGGCCAGCTCGCCGTGGTCAGGTGCGGCCACTGCCGCCGCCGACTCGTTTGACCCCCGCCCGCAGCAGGCTCCGCGGCATCATCCGCCCCGCGGTCGTCAACGCTTTGTATTGCGCGCCCGGGACGCTGAGCACCTTGCCCTTGGCGATGTCGGCCAGACTTTCGTTGACCACGTCGTCGACCTCCAGCCACAGGAACGACGGCAACTTGGCCATATCGATCCCGGCGCGGGCGTGAAATTCGGTGTGTACGTAGCCCGGGCAGACGGCGTGCACCCCGACGCCGGTGCCCTGCAACCCGTTGGCCAGGCCCTCGGTGAACGAGACCACCCACGCCTTGGACGCCGAGTACGTCGACCCTCTGCCGGGCAGCAGCCCGGCGACGCTGGCGACGTTGATGACGGTGCCCGCCCCCGCGTCGAGCATCGCGGGCAGCGCGGCGCGGGTGAGGTGCATGACCGCGGTGACGTTGACGTCGAGCTGCGACTGCAGCTGCGCGGGATCCGCCTCCCAGAACTCACCGGAGGTGCCGAAGCCGGCGTTGTTCACCAGTACCCGCACCCCTCGTGCCAGGCGTTCGGCGACTTTGTCGCGGTCGGCCGCGTCGGCCAGGTCGGCGGCCAGTACCTCGATGCCGCCGGCCCGACCCGTCAGGGCCTCCAGCTCGCCCGCCAATTGCCGCAGCCGCTCGACATCCCGGGCGACCAGCACCAGGTCGTAGCCGTCACCCGCGTAGCGCCGCGCGTAGCCGCCGCCGATCCCGGAAGTGGGCCCGGTGATCAGGGCGACGGGACGGGGCATGCGCTATCAGCGCTGGTAATTCGTGGCCTGGTGGCCGTTGCGACCCGGCGGCGGGCGCCGGACGCCGTCGGCGCGATCTTCGTCGCGGCGAATCGGTTGGGCCTCACCGCGTGCCGATTCACGACGACCCGAATCCTGCAGCAGCCCCGCATCCGGTGCCACCCGCCGCGGCGGCAGCTCTGCGCGCGAGGCGGGCGCCAACGGGCGGCTCGGTGCCGCGCTGCGCAGTGCCGCCGGCTCACCCGCTTCCTGTGCCGTCTCCTGCGGCAGCGGCGGCAACACCCGCAGCAGGTCGTTGAATTGGCGCACGGTGCGCAGTCCCTCGTCCCATTGGGCGCGAGTGCTGGCGATCGGCATGCTGACCAACGTCCAGTTCTGCTCGTTCCACATGATCTCGGCGCAGTCCGGTGCGGTGTGCGCGAAGGTGACCATGCGCCGGTCGCACGCGCGCCGCGCCGCGTCCAGGTTAGTGGAGTACACCATCCGCGGCCCGATCGCGCCCAGTAACCAAATGTCGCTCTCGCGTGGCTCTTTCAGCCCCTTCAGGCGCAGGTCGACCACGACGTTGGTGCCCACCTTGCGGTGCAGCGCGATGACGGTGGCGACTTCCTCGAGGTCGAAGATGTACACCGCCTCGCCGCGGATCTGACCCAACACCACGTTGTGCGCGGCGACATCGCCCACCGTCGACATCACGCCACGCTTCCAGCGCTTCATGATGTCGGTTGATTCGCGCTCATAGTCGAATCCATGCGACCGCGCCCATGACCTGCGGCGTCTGCTGCGCCCGCGGCGTCGATCGATGTCGACGTATAGCAATACCGCCGCACCGACGAAACACAGTGCGGACAGCGTGAACCAAAGCGGGACCATCCCGAATAGCCTATCTGCTGTCGCGCCGGAACCAAGAATGCGACCAGGTCACAACCGAATTAAGGTTTGCTGGGCCCACTAGAAGGAGCAAGCGCGTGCCAAGCATGTACGAGGATTACCGGCTCCTGCGCGTTGCCGCGGCCGGCGGCATTTGCCGCGCGACGATCGACAATCCCCCGATCAACCTGCTGGATATGCCGCTGGCGGACGAGATCCGCCGCCTCACCGACGAAATCGCTCTCGACGACGACGTGCGCGTGCTGATCGTCGACTCGGCCGACCCGGAGTTCTTCATCGCGCACGCGGACGCCGGGATGATTCTGGACCTACCCACCGACGACATCGGGCTGCACGAAGAGCTGTCACCCTTCCACGCCGCGATGGAGCAATTCCGGACGGTGCCGAAGGCCACCATCGCCGTCATCGAGGGCATCTGCCGCGGCGGCGGCAGCGAGTGGGCGATGGCGTTCGACATGCGCTACGCCGCGCTCGGCAGAGCCGTCTTCGGCCAGCCGGAGGTGGCGCTGGGAGCGATCATCCCCGGTGGCGGCGGCACGCAGCGGCTGCCCCGGCTGATCGGCCGCGGCCGGGCCCTCGAGGTCATCCTCGGCGGCATGGACGTCGACGCCGCGACCGCCGAAGCGTGGGGCTACGTCGACCGCGCGCTGCCGCCCGACGAGCTGCACCGGTTCGTCGACAAGCTGGCCGCACGCATCGCGGCGGCGCCGCCGACGGCGATCGCGGCCGCCAAACGCGCGGTCGACGCCGCCGGCCAGGCCGACATTCCGGCCGGCCTGCGCATCGAGGATCAGCTGTTCCGCGAAACCCTTGCGCAGCCGGTCGCCCGGCAACGGCTACAGGCCGTCATCGACGCCGGCGCCCAGACCCGAGAATTCGAGCTGGGCGGGCGCTTCTGATTTAGCCGCCGAACGTGCTCTCAGGGCGAAAAAATCGCGAAAATCTCGCCCTGAGTTCACGTTCGGCGCACCGAGTTGGTGACCCCTTACCCCAGGACCAGCGAGTCGCCGTCCGCGCTGACATTGACCGGCACCAGGTCGCCGTCGTGCACCTCGCCGGCCAGCAGCATCTTCGCCAGCTGGTCGCCAATCGCCTGCTGCACCAGCCGCCGCAACGGCCGCGCCCCATACACGGGGTCGAAGCCGCGCTGCGCCAGCCAGCGTTTGGCCGGTTGCGATACCTCCAGCTGCAGCCGCCGCTGCGCAAGCCGCTTATCCAGCTGGTCCAGCTGGATGTCGACTATCTGCACCAACTCTTCGGGGTTGAGCCCGTCGAAGACCAGCACGTCGTCGAGGCGGTTGATGAACTCCGGCTTGAACGCCGAGCGCACCGCCGCCATCACCTGCTCCTCGGTGCCCCCCGACCCCAGGTTGGAGGTCAGGATGAGGATCGTGTTGCGGAAGTCGACGGTGCGGCCCTGACCATCGGTCAGGCGGCCTTCGTCGAGCACCTGCAGCAGCACGTCGAACACGTCGGGGTGGGCCTTTTCCACCTCGTCGAACAGCACCACGGTGTAGGGCCGGCGGCGCACCGCCTCGGTCAGCTGACCGCCCTGGTCGTAGCCGATGTAGCCGGGCGGCGCACCCACCAGCCGGGCCACCGAGTGCTTCTCGCCGTACTCGCTCATGTCGATGCGGACCATGGCCCGCTCATCGTCAAACAGGAAGTCCGCCAACGCTTTTGCCAGCTCCGTCTTGCCGACGCCGGTAGGGCCGAGGAACAGGAACGAGCCCGTCGGCCGGTTGGGGTCGGCGACCCCGGCCCTGGACCGCCGGACCGCGTCGGAGACGGCCTGCACGGCCTTGCGCTGCCCGACGACGCGCTTGCCCAGCTCGTCCTCCATGCGCAGCAGCTTGGCGGTTTCGCCTTCGAGCAGCCGGCCGGCCGGGATGCCCGTCCACGCCGACACCACGTCGGCGATGTCGTCGGGACCGACCTCCTCCTTGAGCATCACGTTCTCGCGGGCCTCGGCCTGCGGCAGCGCGGCGTCGAGCTTCTTCTCCACTTCGGGAATGCGCCCGTAGCGCAGCTCGGCGGCCTTGGCCAGGTCGCCGTCGCGCTCGGCGCGCTCGGACTCCCCGCGCAGCGTCTCCAGCTGCTCCTTGAGTTCGCGGACGATGTCGATGGCGTTCTTCTCGTTCTGCCACTTGGTCGTCAGCTCGGCGAGCTTTTCCTTCTGGTCGGCCAGCTCCGCGCGCAGCTTCTCCAGCCGTTCCTTGGACGCCTCGTCCTCTTCCTTGGCCAGCGCCATTTCCTCGATCTCGAGCCGGCGCACCAGCCGCTCGACCTCGTCGATCTCGACGGGCCGGGAGTCGATCTCCATCCTCAGCCGGCTGGCGGCCTCGTCAACCAGGTCGATGGCCTTGTCCGGCAGGAAGCGGGCGGTGATGTAGCGGTCGGACAGCGTGGCCGCGGCCACCAGCGCGGAGTCAGTGATCCGCACACCGTGGTGTACCTCGTAGCGGTCCTTCAGGCCGCGCAGGATGCCGACGGTGTCCTCCACCGACGGCTCGCCGACGAACACCTGCTGGAAGCGCCGCTCCAGCGCGGCGTCCTTCTCGATGTACTTGCGGTACTCGTCGAGCGTGGTGGCGCCGACCAGCCGCAGCTCGCCGCGGGCCAGCATGGGCTTGATCATGTTGCCGGCGTCCATCGCCGATTCGCCGGTGGCGCCGGCACCGACGATGGTGTGCAGCTCGTCGATGAAGGTGATGATCTGCCCGGCGGAGTTCTTGATGTCGTCGAGCACGGCCTTGAGCCGTTCCTCGAACTCGCCGCGGTACTTGGCGCCGGCCACCATCGACCCCAGGTCCAGGGCGATGACGGTCTTGTCGCGCAGACTCTCCGGCACGTCGCCGGCGACGATGCGCTGGGCCAGGCCCTCCACGATCGCCGTCTTGCCCACGCCGGGTTCGCCGATGAGCACCGGGTTGTTCTTGGTGCGACGCGACAGCACCTGCACGACGCGACGAATCTCGTTGTCGCGCCCGATGACTGGGTCGAGTTTGCCCTCGCGGGCGCGGCCGGTCAGGTCGGTGGAGTACTTCTCCAACGCCTGATAGGTGGCCTCGGGGTCGGCGCTGGTGACGCGGGCGCTGCCGCGCACCTTTTCGAATGCGTCCCGTAGGGCTTGTGGGGAGGCGCCGTGGCCGGTCAGCAGCTTGGCGACGTCGGAGTCGCCGGTGGCCAGCCCCACCATCAGGTGCTCGGTGGAGACATACTCGTCGTCCATCTCGGTGGCCAGATGCTGGGCGGCGGTGATGGCGGTCAACGAGTCACGCGACAGCTGCGGCTGTGAGCTGGCGCCGCTCGCCTGCGGCAGCCGCTCCAGCAGGTGCTCGGTTTCGGCGCGAATGGTGGCGGGCTCGACACCGACAGCCTCCAGCAGCGGTGCGGCGATCCCGTCGTTCTGCGTCAGCAATGCCATCAGCAGATGAGCGGGCCTGATCTCGGGATTTCCGGCGGACGAAGCCGCCTGCAAAGCCGACGTCAGGGCCGCCTGCGTCTTGGTTGTCGGATTGAAAGAGTCCACGACACCTCCGTTCGGGGTACCTACCTAATAAAACTTGTCGCGTTGTTCAACGCCGTCAAGGTTGAGTCTGTTCCGCTCAACTCTAGCGAATTTTTCCGGCCTGTTCGCATGCGTGGTCCGTTACCGACTGCTGCCCCTCGCGCTGTGATCACGGTCTCGCCGCTGTCAATCATCCTCCCGGCGGTGCTCGTCCTGCACGCGCCGCACCCCCCGCGTGGGCGTCGTGGCTGCGGATCGGATCGGTGGTGGTGTACTAGGGAATTCGGCACCCCTAGCCAGCCGGCGCGGCTGGGACCCGGTTGTCTCTGTCACGCCGCTTAGAATCGAGGTCCGTGGGCTTAGACGACCGGGACGCGTTGCGGGTGTTGCGCGACGCCTTCCGGCAGGACGACGCCGGCCCCCCATCCGAACCCAACGAAGTGGTCCGCCGGTTCTACACGCATTGGTTTGCCCTCGACGTCTCGGTCCGCGATCTGTTCCCACCCGAAATGGACGGCCAGCGAGCCGCTTTCGCCCACGCGCTGCACTGGGTGTACGGCGAGCTGGTGGAGCAGCGCGCGCAGGAGCCGGTGGCCTTTCTTGCCCAGCTCGGCCGGGACCACCGCAAGTACGGCGTGCTGCCGGTGCATTACGAGACGCTGCGACGCGCACTGTATGCGGCGCTGCGCAGTCATCTCGCCGACGCGTGGACCGATGCCGTCCAGGATGCCGCGGATCAATCGCTCAACCTGATCACCGGGGTGATGAGCGGCGCCGCGGACGCCGACGAGGGGCCCGCCTGGTGGGACGGCACCGTCATCGAGCACCTCCGGGTGTCGCGCGATCTCGCGGTCGTTCGGCTGCGGCTGGACCGCCCGATGTCCTATCACGCGGGCCAGTACGTCAACGTCCATGTCCCGCAGTGCCCCCGCCGCTGGCGATACCTCAGCCCCGCCATTCCGGCCGACCCCGACGGGGGTATCGAGTTTCACGTGCGGCAGGTCCCCGGCGGCCTGGTCAGCACCGCCATCGTCAACGAGACCCGGCCCGGCGATCGGTGGCGATTGTCCAGTCCGCACGGTGGGCTGCGGGTCGACCGGGACGGCGGCGACGTGCTGATGGTGGCCGGCAGCACGGGTCTGACGCCGCTGCGGGCACTGATCATGGACCTCAGCCGCCACGCGGTGAACCCGCGGGTGCACCTGTTCTTCGGCGCGCGGTATCGCTGCGAGCTCTACGACCTGCCCACGCTGTGGCAGGTCGCCACGCACAATCCGTGGCTGTCGGTCTCGCCGGTGTCGGAGTACAGGCGCGATCCGTCCTGGGCCGCCGACTATCCCGACGTGACGCCGCCGCGCGGACTGCACGTGCACCAAATCGGCCGGCTGCCCGACGTGGTGACCAAGTACGGCGGCTGGGGCGACCGGCAGATCCTGATCTGCGGCGGACCGGCCATGGTCGATGCGACCAAGGCCGCGCTGATCGCCAAAGGCGCTCCGCCGGAACGCATTCAGCACGACCCGCTGTCGCGCTAGCCCGGGTTCCGGGCCGGCCCACTAGGCTGGCCGCGTGCACGTCGTCACCCTGCGCGACCCGCAGTCGTCCGTAGCCGCGCAGTTCGTTCCCGACGCGGGCATGATCGGCACCTCGCTGACCGACTCCGGCGTACAGCTGCTCGGCCTGCGGCGCGGCCTGGACGCCTACATCGCGGCGGGCAAGACGATGGGAATCCCCATTCTGTATCCCTGGGCGAATCGGTTGGGCGCCAACACTTACACCGCCGAACAATTGACGGTGACGTTGATTCCCGGCGAAAACGGGGTCCGCGCGGATCCCAACGGATTGCCCATCCACGGCGTGCTGGCCGCCTATCCGGGCTGGCGGGTGACGGCCGAGTCGCCCAACGAGCTGACCGCCGAGCTGGACTTCGGCGCCCAGCCGCCGTTGCTCGCCAGCTTCCCGTATCCGCACGTGCTCGAGGTGAGCGTGCGCCTGCTCGAGCGGACCCTGACGGTCCGCACCACCGTGACCCCCACCGGCGACCAGGCGGTGCCGCTGTGCTTCGGCTTCCACCCGTATCTATGCCTGTCGGACGTGGCTCGCGCTGAGTGGATCATCGAGACCCCGCCGCTGCGGCATCTGACCCTCGACGAGCTCGGCCTGCCCACCGGCGAAACCAAAGCGCAGCAGCCGAATTCAGAACCGTTGGGCGACAAGACTTTTGACGACGCCTATGACCAGGTGAGCGACGGTGCGGTGTTCGCGCTGTCGGGCGGCGGACGCCGCCTGGAAGTGCGTTTCGATCAGGGCTATCCCGCCGCGCAGATCTTCGCGCCGCCCGGTGAGGACGTGGTGTGTTTCGAGCCGATGACCGCCCCGACCGACGCGCTGCGTCGTGGCGGCTATCGCAGCGCGCGTCCCGGCGAGCCGGCGATCGCCCAGTTTTCGATCGGGGTCTGAGACCGCCGTCGCGACGGCTACTTACAACCGCGAAACTCCGCCCGCGCGGGCCCTGGATTTTTTGACGAATCAAGACGATCCTCGTTGAACATCTGAATAATAGTGAGCCCACGCACCCCACCGCGGTGGAGGCCGACAGTCCAGTTAGCGACAGGTGATGAATTTCGCGGTGCTGCCCCCCGAGATCAATTCGGCGCGCCTGTACCTGGGCGCCGGGTTGGAGCCGATGCTGCAAGCGGCAGCGGCGTGGGACGGGTTAGCCACCGAATTGAGCTCGGCGGCGACCGCGTTTTCGCTGGTGACGTCCGGGCTGACCGGTTCCGCGTGGCAGGGCCCCGCAGCGGCGGCGATGGCGACGGCGACCGCGCCCTATCTGGGGTGGCTGGGCACCGCGGCGGCTCAGGCCGAGCAGGCCGCCGCCCAGGGCCGGCTGGCGGCCGCCGCGTTCGAGGCGGCGCTTGCGGCCACGGTGCATCCGGAGATCATCGCGGCCAACCGCAATGTGTTCGTGGACTTGGTGGTCTCGAACCTGTTGGGGCAGAACGCCCCGGCGATCGCGGCCGCCGAGTCCGAGTACGAGTCGATGTGGGCGCGAGACGTGGCCGCCATGTTCGACTACTGGTCCGGGGCCGCGGCTGCGGTCTCCCCGCTGGCGCCGTTCACGCAGGCCCTGCGTAGCCTGCCGGGCGAGGCGGTCAGCGCGGCCAATGCCTTCGCAGGCGCCACCGTCGTACCGTCGAGCCGCTTCCTGCTGAACCTGGGGT
>Ga0075364_10001607_pt1 | contig 12365 bp, 16 predicted proteins | sample EndMetdeltDD1764_FD_71517 | JGI IMG/M metagenome (GOLD analysis project Ga0075364, IMG submission 71517) | Populus endosphere microbial communities from Tennessee, USA - Endosphere MetaG P. deltoides DD176-4 | ecosystem: Host-associated > Plants > Roots > Endosphere | place: USA: Tennessee... | reverse complement strand
CGGATGGCCTCGGGGACGTCGTAGGTGTCGACAAGCAAGGTCGTTCCCGGCCCGAGCGAGGCGATCTGAGCCTGGAAGGCGTCACGCTCGGTGTCGTGGAGCAGGGTGAACGAGTGGGCGCTGGTGCCGGTTGTCGGGATGCCATAGCTGCGCCCCGCCTCCAGATTGGACGTCGCGGCGAAGCCTGCGATGTACGCCGACCGGGCCGCGGCGACGGCCGATGCCTCGTGGGTACGGCGTGAGCCCATCTCGATGCAGGGACGGTCTCCGGCGGCGGTGATCATGCGCGAGGCGGCTGTCGCCACGGCGGAATCGTGGTTGAGGACCGACAGCAGCAGCGTCTCGAGTACCACGGCCTCGGCGAACGTCCCCTCGACGATCAGGACCGGCGACTGCGGGAAGTACACCTCGCCGTCCGGGTAGCCCCAGATCGATCCGGAGAAGCGGTAGTCGGCGAGCCAGGCGAGCGTGTCGGCATCGACAACCTCGGCCTCGCGGAGCCACGCCAGCTCATCCTCGCCGAATCGGAAGTCTTCCAGGGCGTCGAGGGCCCGTCCTATGCCCGCGACGACCCCGTAGCGGCGGCCGCCGGACAGCCGCCGGGCGAACAGCTCGAACACCGAGCGTCGCCCAGCGGTGCCGTTGCGCAGGGTCGCCTGCAGCATCGTGAGTTCGTAGCGGTCGGTCAGTAGTGCGGTGCTCCGGGAAGCGGTCACGGTTCCAGACTAGGACAGCCGACGGCGGCCGGCCCGCGCCTTTGGCCACGCCAGGTGCCTGCGACACAATGGAGGGGTGACCACCCCGACCCCCGTCGAGATCGCCGAGCCCGACGTCGACAACGTCGTCGAGCTCGAAGACCCCTGGGTCACGATCGTCTGGAACGACCCCGTCAACCTGATGTCGTACGTCGCCTATGTGTTCCGCAACTACTTCGGCTACACCGAGGAGAAGGCCCACCAGCTGATGCTCGAGGTGCACCACGACGGCAAGACCGTGGTGTCCAGCGGACGGCGCGAGCAGATGGAGCGGCACGTCCAGGCGATGCACGAGTACGGGCTCTGGGCGACCCTCGAGAGGCAGGACGCATGAAGCCTTTCAGGAAACGGCGGCGTGGGGGACTGGCGGCGACGTTCGAGCTCGGCGAGGCGCATCTACTGGCGAGCCTGGCCGGACAGGTTGTCGAGCTGCTGCGTGATCGCAACGGCGCCGAGGAGTCCGATGCAGACCCACTTGCCGCCCAGCTCGGCATGGGCGGACCGTCGCAGCCCCCGGAGGACCCCGTCCTGCTGCGGTTGCTGCCCGATGCCTATCGAGACGACGCCGATGATGCGGGGGAGTTCCGCCGTTTCACCGAGCGATCACTCACCGCGGTCAAGGTCTCCAATGCCGAGGCGCTGATCGGTTCGCTGGTCGACGGAGGCTTGACCTTCGGCGAGATGCCCGACCACGACGGCGACCCGATCGAGGTCGAGCTCGACGCCGACGAGGTCCAGGCATGGTTGCGCGCCCTCACCGACATCCGATTGTCACTGGCGGTGAGACTCGGCATCGAGACCGACGAGGACACGATGCTGGTGGCCCAGTCAGACGACGAAGCCACCGCGGCGATGTCCGACATCTTCGAGTGGTTGGGCTATGTCCAGGAAACCCTGATCGCCGCACTCGACTGACCCCCGGTCCCCCCGTCGGTTTCCCACGCCCTCGTGGGATTCAGTCACCCACCGAGGGGTTCATGCACGCACCCAGGGTTGTAACCCTGGCCAGGTGCGAGTTCCCCATGGTCCCGTGGTAATCCGGCAAGCGGTCTCACGGTTGGGGCGAGTCGGGAGGGCTGCCGACGGAGCCGATAAACTCGGCGGGTGCTGACCATCGACCGGGCCACGCATGACGCGATTATCGCGCATGCACGCCGCGACCATCCCGACGAGGCCTGCGGCGTCGTCGCCGGTCCCATCGGCTCCGACGTGCCCGCGCGGCACATCCCGATGCTCAACGCCGCGATGTCGCCGACGTTCTACGAGTTCGACTCCGGCGACCTGCTGAGGCTCTATCGCGAGATGGACGACAACGACGAGGAGCCTGTCGTGATCTACCACTCGCACACCGCGACCGAGGCCTACCCGTCCCGGACCGACATCAACCTGGCCGGAGAGCCCAACGCTCACTACGTCCTGGTCTCGACACGCGACGGTGCCCACGAGAGCGGCCCCGTCGACTTCCGGTCGTACCGGATCGTCGACGGCGAGGTCCGCGAGGAAGAAGTTCGCGTCGTCGACCGTTACTCAGAAGGCACTGCCGATGACGGCACAGTTGACCACGGCACCACCGAGTCCCAAGAGAAGGCAGAACACTGATGGCCATCGAGGTCCGCATCCCCACGATCCTGCGCACGTACACCGACGGTGAGCGGGTTGTCACCGGGTCGGGGTCGACCGTGACCGAGCTCATCGACAAGCTCGAGGTCGATCACGCCGGCATCAAGGAGCGCCTGATCGAGAACGGCGAGGCACGCCGGTTCGTCAACATCTACGTCAACGACGAGGACATCCGGTTCACCGGCAACCTCGGGACCCCGGTCGCCGATGGCGACACCGTGGTCATCCTGCCGGCCGTCGCCGGCGGGGCGGTCTGACCGCCGCCTCATGCGCTTCGACTCACTGATCGACTCCGTCGGTGGCACCCCGCTTGTGGGCCTGCCGAGGCTGTCGCCTTCCCCCGACGTCCGCCTCTGGGCCAAGCTCGAAGACCAGAACCCCACCGGGTCGATCAAGGACCGCGCCGCTCTCAGCATGATCCTGCGGGCCGAGGAAGAGGGCCTGCTGTGTCCTGGGGCGACGATCCTCGAGCCGACCAGTGGCAACACGGGCATCTCGCTGGCGATGGTGGCGCGTCAGCGTGGCTACCGCATGATCTGCGTGATGCCCGAGAACACCTCGATCGAGCGCACGCAGCTGCTCACGATGTGGGGCGCCGAGATCATCCCGTCGCCGGCCGCGGGCGGTTCCAACGAGGCGGTCCGCGTGGCCAAGGAGATCTCCGCCGAGCATCCTGACTGGGTCATGCTCTACCAGTACGGCAACCCTGCCAACGCCGATGCGCACTACCAGGGAACGGGCCCGGAGATCCTCGCCGATCTGCCCGAGGTCACCCACTTCGTCGCGGGTCTCGGCACGACGGGCACCCTGATGGGCGCGGGCCGGTTCTTCCGCGAGCACAAGCCCTCGGTGCGTATCGTCGCCGCCGAACCTCGTTATGGCGAGCTCGTCTACGGCCTCCGCAACCTCGACGAGGGCTTCGTCCCCGAGCTCTACGATGCCTCACTGATCGACTCCAGGTTCTCCGTGGGCCCCCGCGACGCGGTCCGTCGCGTGCGTGAGTTGGTTGAGTCCGAGGGCATCTTCGCCGGTGTCTCGACCGGCGCGATCCTGCATGCGGCGCTGGCCCAGGCAGCCAAGTGCGTCACCGCCGGCGAGTCGGCCGATATCGCCTTTGTGGTGTGCGACGGCGGCTGGAAGTACCTGTCGACCGGGGCGTACGAAGGCACCCTCGACGAGGCCGAGGACAAGCTCGACGGGCAGCTCTGGGCCTAGGCCCCCCGCCGGTTCCTGTCAGCGACGGGCGGGTGTCGACTACTCTCAGGGTCGTGAGTCAGATCGTGGTCTTCTCCGGAAGCGCGCACCGTCCCCTAGCCGAGAAGATCTGCTCCGAGCTCGGCCAGCCGCTCTCGGCGTCCGACACGCTGCGGTTCAGCAACGACTGCCTGCAGGTGCAACTGCTCGCGAACTGCCGCAAGAAGGATGTCTTCATCATCCAGCCGCTGGTGCCGCCGACGCAGGACCACCTGATGGAGCTGCTGCTGATGATCGACGCGGCCCGTGGGGCAAGTGCCGCCTCCGTCACTGCGGTCATCCCGCACTACGCCTATGCGCGTTCTGACAAGAAGGACGCTTCTCGCATCTCGATCGGCGGACGCTTGGTCGCCGACATGCTGACGACCGCGGGCGCCGACCGTGTCGTGACGATGACCCTGCACGCCCCGCAGGTACACGGCTTCTTCAGCGTCCCCGTCGACCATCTGACGGGGATCGGCGAGATCGCCGACCACTACCGCAGCCGCGATCTCAGCAACACCGTCGTGGTCTCGCCTGATCTTGGCAATGCCAAGACCGCCTCGTTGTTCGCGCGGCTCCTCGGTCTCCCGGTCGCGGCCGGCAGCAAGCAACGCCAGGCCGACGACAAGGTGGTCATCGACGCGATCGTCGGAGACGTCGCCGGCAAGAAGGCGATTGTGCTCGACGACGAGATCGCGACCGGCGGCTCGATCATCGAGCTCATGAACAAGCTCCGGGAAGAGGGCTGCACCGAGGCGTCCGTGGCCTGCACCCACGGCCTGTTCACCGGCAAGGCGGTCGAGCGTCTGCGCGGGCATCCCTCCATCACCGAGGTGGTCACCACCGACACCGTCCCACCCCCGGTCGACTGGCCGGAACTGCAGGTGCGATCCGTCGCGGGACTGTTCGCCGAGGCCATCGCCCGCATCCACGCGGGCGAGTCGGTGTCATCGCTGTTCGACGGAGTCGACCCCGCCCACGCCCCACCGCAGCCCAAGCTCCCCCTCTGACGGTCGCGACAGCCACCCGTGACAGAGGTCCCGTCCGTGTGATCTATCGCCCGTTCACTGTCCCGTAACACATCTCGCCCGTAGGCTTTTCGGTTGTGGACGCACCCATCGGCATCTTCGACTCAGGCTTCGGCGGCCTGACGGTCGTCCGAGCCGTCCTCGACCAGCTGCCACATGAGCCGGTGCTGTACCTGGGCGACACCGCCCGCCAGCCCTACGGCCCCAAACCCATCTCCGAGGTCCGCGAGTACGCCCTCGAATGTCTCGACCACCTGGTGGCCCAGGGTGTCAAGGCGCTGGTCATCGCCTGCAACTCCGCCAGCGCGGCAGTGCTCCGCGACGCTCGCGAACGGTACGACGTCCCGGTGGTCGAGGTCATCGTGCCGGCGACGCGGCGCGCGGTCAGTGCGACGCGCAACGGAACCGTCGGCGTCATCTGCACAGAAGCGACCGCGACGTCGCGTGCCTACGACGATGCGTTCGCCGCCAACCCCGGCATCACGCTGCACACCCGGGCCTGCCCGCGCCTAGTCGAGCTTGTCGAGCAGGGCGTCACCAGTGGGCCCGAGCTGCTGGCCGCGGCCGAGGGGTACCTTCAGCCACTCATCGATCTGGACATCGACACCCTGGTACTCGGGTGCACGCACTATCCGCTGCTCACCGGCGTACTGTCCTACGTCATGGGTGACACGGTCACGCTCGTGTCGAGCGCCGAGGAAACTGCCAAGGACGTCTACGCGTTGTTGGTGCGCGAAGGCCTCGAGCGCGACCGGACCCTGCCTGCTCCCCGCCATCGTTTTCTCACGACGGGCCGCCCGGAGGAGTTCGCGGTGCTGGGTCGGCGGTTCCTGGGGCCCGAGATCGTTTCGGCCGAGCAGTTCAGCTGGATGGGCGTCGGATGAGGCTGACGGTCGTCGGCTGTTCAGGCTCGTACCCCGGGCCCGACTCACCGGCCAGCTGCTACCTGGTCGAGGCCCCGTTCGAGGGACGAACCTACCGGCTGCTGGTCGATCTGGGCTCCGGAGCGCTGGGAAACCTCCAGCGGCTCGTCGATCTGCGCGACATCGACGCCATCGCACTGTCCCACCTGCACGCCGACCATTGTTTCGACCTGTCCGGGCTGTACGTGGTCAGCCGGTACCACCCCGAGGGCACCTTCGCGAGCATCCCCGTCCTGTCCCCGGAAGGTGCGGGGCCGTTCTTGGCTCGTGCCTACGGCTCCGCCGACGGCGAGGGCATCCGTGATCAGTTCAACTTCCAAGACTGGGTCGACGGCGGGACGGTGACGCTCGGTCCGTTCACCGTCACATCGCGGCTGGTGGTCCACCCGGTGCCGGCCTATGCGCTGCGTATCGAGACCGCATCGGCATCGATCGTGTACTCCGGCGACACCGGGCCGACCGAGATCCTGGTCGACCTAGCGACGGGGGCAGACCTGTTCCTGTGCGAGGCGTCGTTTGTCGCGTCCCGCACCAACCCGCCCAAGCTGCATCTGACGGGCGCCGAGGCGGGCGACTACGCGAAGCGTGCCGGCGTCGGTCGGCTGCTGGTCACGCACATCCCGGCCTGGACCGATCGCGCCGAGGTCGAGGCCGACGTCAACAGCACCTGGGACGGCCCGTACGACATCGTTTCGGCCGGCGCGGTCTATCAGCTCTGACCGAGTCGAGGCGGCTGACGGCCCCCGATAGGCTCGCGGCATGACCCGTGAAGACGGCCGTAGCGCCGATGAGCTCCGCCCTGTGAAGATCACCCGCAACTGGCTCGACCACGCTCAGGGCTCGTGCCTGATCGAGTTCGGCAAGACCAAGGTGCTGTGCGCCGCGAGCGCCAGCGAGGGTGTGCCGCGGTGGCGCAAGGGCTCGGGCCTCGGCTGGGTCACGGCCGAGTACGCGATGCTGCCGCAGGCCACCCACGACCGGTCCGCTCGCGAGTCCGTCAAGGGCCGGATCGGTGGGCGCACTCATGAGATCTCTCGTCTCGTCGGCCGTTCGTTGCGGATGGCGATCGACTACCGGGCGCTCGGTGAGAACACCATCACGATCGACTGCGATGTGCTGCAGGCCGACGGTGGTACCCGGACGGCGGCGATCACCGGCGCCTACGTCGCCCTGCACGACGCCGTCGAGCACCTGCGCGGCAAGGGCGCTCTGGCGGGGGAGCCGCTGGTCGAGTCGGTCGCCGCGATCAGCGTCGGCATCATCGACGGAGTGCCGCTGCTGGACCTGCCGTACGTCGAGGACGTCCGTGCCGAGACCGACATGAACGTCGTGATGACCGGCAGCGGCAAGTTCGTCGAGGTGCAGGGCACGGCCGAGGGGGCGCCGTTCGACAAGGCCGAGCTCGATGCGCTGCTCGAGCTCGCCGCCAAGGGCTGCGTCGACCTCACCCGCCTCCAGAACGCCGCGCTCGGGCTGGCATGAGCCCCCGGGTTGTCCTGGCGTCCAACAACGCCAAGAAGCTCGCCGAGCTGCGCCGCATCCTCGAACCGCTGGTCCCGGGCATTCAGGTGCTCGGGCTGGCCGACGTCCCGGCATACGACGAGCCGGCCGAGACCGAGCCGACCTTCGAGGGCAATGCGCTGATCAAGGCGCGGGCCTGCCTCGCCGCCACAGGACTGCCGTCGCTGGCCGACGACTCGGGACTGTGTGTCGATGCGCTCAACGGCATGCCGGGCGTCCTGTCGGCCCGCTGGTCGGGCGTGCCGAGGAGCGAGGGTGGCGACGCCGCCAACAACCAGCTGCTGCTCAGCCAGCTCTCCGAGGTGCCCGACGAGCGACGCACGGCGCAGTTCCGCTGCGTGATGGCGCTGTGCACCCCGGACGGTCGCGAGATCCTTCAGCACGGCGAGATGTCCGGACGAATCCTCGGCGCCGAACATGGCGACGGCGGGTTCGGCTACGATCCGCTGTTCGCTGCCGACGGCTATGACGTCTCGACGGCCGAGCTCCCTTCGGCGGAGAAGGATCGCATCAGCCATCGCGGCAAGGCGCTGATCGCGATGTCACCGGTGATCGTCGAAGTGCTCGGCGGCGGGTCCTAGCCTGGGAGCTTGGCTAGCCTTCGAGGGCGCGGATGACTCGGCGGGCGATCGCCAGGCTGCCGTCGCGATTGGGATGGACGCCGTCGACGACCCGGTCGGCTGTCAGAGCGCCCTTGGTGCTGACGAACTCCAGCCCGTGGTCTCGGGCCTCGGAACGGATGATCGCGGTGACCCGCTCGCCCTCCGCGCGGTCGAGCGGGCCCCATGGCGGCGCGAGCACGATGATGCGGGTGGAGGCCGGCAGGTAGGTCTGGAGTACGTCGAGATAGGTGCCGACCGCGTGCTGGAGTTCGGCGTCGGTCGATCGGACGAACTGACCGTCGACGCATCGTGCCCAGTCGTTGCGGCCGCCCTCGACGATCACGATCGACGGTGCGTCGTCCATGAAGGCGTCGGGACGATCGATGAAGCGGTTGCCCGTGCAGCGGTGTCCGGGACGCAGGTATCCCGAGCCCGACTGGGCGTACGTGCGAACCTCGGCGTCGAACCGGCGACCCGCGACGCTCCACCAGGCCTGCTCGGGATGGCCGGGCTCGTCGTTGTAGCGGGCCGTGATGGAGTCGCCGACCACCACGATGCCGTGGGGAGCGAGTGTCGACACCGAGCGTGTCTGGTCGCCCTGGGCGCCCTGCCAGGCGGTGAACGGTCCGAGCAGGAGGGCGAGTATGAAGGCGATGGCGATCGAGCGACGTGTCGTCGTCATGTCCAGCTTCATCCGGTGCCGTGTCATGGCCCTGCGCTCCTCCCGAGAGAACAGCACCTTAAGTCCGTTGTGGCCGCGGCTCCGGCCGAAATCATGAAGTCAACCCAGTTGTCACCGAAAATGGCCCGAAGGGACTATGCCGCCGGGCCGCGTCCCTCCCAGACAGCCAGATTTTGGGCACTTTTGTACCTGTCGACGGGCGCGATCCGTACAGAAGTGAACAAAAGCGGGGCGGCTCACTCCGGGAGGGCGAAGTCCTGCTGGCGCCAGGCTTCGTAGACCGCCACGGACGCTGTGTTGGCGAGGTTCATCGACCGGCGTCCGGGCAACATGGGGAGGCGAACCCGAGCCGCGAGCCGCGGGTCGGCGAGCACCTCCGGCGGAAGCCCCGTGGGCTCGGCGCCGAACATCAGCACGTCGCCGGGTTGATAGGCGATGTCGGTGTACAGCGTGTCGCCACCTGCCGTGAAGGCGAACACCCGTGCGGGGGTGAGAGCCGCGAACGCCGCGTCGAGATCGGGATGCACCGTCATGACGGCCAGATCGTGATAGTCCAGGCCAGCGCGCTTGAGCTTGGACTCCTCGAGGTCAAATCCGAGTGGCTCGACGAGGTGCAGCTCGGCGCCGGTGACGGCGGCCAGGCGGATCGCGGCCCCGGTGTTGCCGGCGATGCGGGGTTCGTGGAACAGGATGCGGAACATCAGCGATGCCTCCGGTCGGGCGTGGACAGGGCGAGATGGACCACCAGGCCGGCGACGAGGGCCCAGAACGCTGAGCCGATCCCGAACGCCGTGATACCGGAGGCTGCGACCAGGAACGTGATGACGGCCGCCTCCCGTCCGGAGGGTTCGGCCACCGCTGCCTGGAGCGCGGTCGCCAAGGTGCCGAGCAGTGCCAGACCGGCGACGGTGGCGATGACGCCGGCCGGCGCGACCGCGACCACTGCGGCGAGGGCAGTCGAGGCGACACCCAGCACGACGTACGTCCATCCCCCCGACTGTGAAGCGATCCACCGTCTCTTCGGGTCGGGGCCGGCGGGAGGTCCACCGGCCAGGGCTGCGCTGATGGCGGCCAGATTGGACGAGTGCCCCCCGGATGCGGCGCCGAGCATCGTGGCGACTCCGGCGGTGACCAGGGAGCTTCGCCACGGGACGCTGTAGCCGAGCGATGTCATGATCGCGAAGCCGGGGACGTTCTGTGAGGCCATGGTCACGACGTATAGGGGCAGGGCGATGCCAACCATCGCCGCCCAGCTCCACTCCGGTGTGGTGAACGACAGTTCGGGCACCAGGGCAGAGCCGGGGATCGACGTGCTGGTCCGGGCCATGTCCACGCCGATGACGACGCCTGCGGTGAGGAAGGCGGCCGGAACCGCCCAGCGGGGAGCGAATCGGACGCCGGCCAGCCAGACGACCACGATGGGCAGGATCGCAGCCGGGTCGTCCCGCACGGCGGTGACCGGCGCGAGGCACAGCGAGAGCAGGACACCGGCCAGCATCGCCTGGGCGATCGGCGCGGGGATCAGCCCGATGAGGCGCCCGAGGGCGGGCCACAAGCCGGTGACGAGGTACGCCACGCCGGCCACCAGGAAGGCGCCGACGGCAACCGGCCAGCCCCCGTCGAGGGTTGTGCTTGCGGCCAGCAGCGCCGCTCCGGGCGTCGACCATGCCAGCACCACCGGGATGCGGTGGCGGCGGCTCAGCCACAACATTCCGACCGCCTGCGTCAGACACAGCGCGAGCAGGCCCGACGCAGCTTGGCCCGGTGTGGCACCGACAGCTCGCAGACCCGTCAGGACCACTGCGAACGAGCTGGTGTATCCCACCAGGACGGCGACGATCCCGGCGCTGATCGGCTGTTGGAGGCCGCCGTGGACGCTGTTGTCGTCCCGCTCCCGCTCCATGGCCAGCCAGCCTAGACTCACGACCCATGGCCTCACCTCAGCGCGTCCACGTCGTCCACACCTTCAGGTCCGATCCCGGCACGGTGTTCGAGAAGCTCTCCGAGCATGAGAACCTGGGGCCTGTCCTCGGTGCGACGATCACCCGGGTCAACGACGGCGACACGTCGCGCAACGGTGCCGGCTCGACACGCCGCCTCAAGATCGGCCCCTTGCCCGCATTCCACGAGACCACCACGATTTCGGAGCGGCCCAGCCTGATCGAGTACACGATCACCCAGGGGAGTCCGTTGAGGGGTCATTGGGGCCGCCAGATCCTGACCCCCACGGCGGACGGCGGCACGCAGCTCGACTACACCATCGGCTTCGACACGCCGATCCCCGGTCTCGCCGCCATCATCGGCAAGGCGCTGCAGGCCACGATCTCCCAGCGCATCGGCACACTGACGCCCTAAGCGCCCGACTCAGAAGATTGTGTAACAATCTTGTGTGCGTGCCATCCTGGTTGTTGTCGCCTCCGCGATCTGCTTCGGCACAACCGGCACCGCGCAGGCCTTCGGTCCTGATGCCGCCTCGAGTTCGTCCATCGGTCTGACGCGCATCGTGGCGGGGGGAGCGCTGCTCGGCATCCTCGCGTGGCGGGTCGCCCGTCGCACGGGCGCCCGACGGGCCGCGGCGTCACGCTCGCAGGTACTCGCCGTCGCCATCGGTGGGCTCGCGGTGCTGGCCTACCAGCCCACGTTCTTCGCCGGAGCCCGACTGAACGGGGTCGCGATCGGCGCCGTCGTGACGCTGGGCGCGGCTCCGGCGCTGACGGGACTGCTGGAGTGGGCGCTGACTCGGGTTGTCCCGTCCCGCACCTGGTGCGTCGGCACGACGTGCGCCGTGATCGGCATCGTGCTGCTGAGTGGCGTGACGGAGGGAGCAGGGCAGGACGTGAGCATCCCGGGACTGCTCGGCTCTCTCGGAGCGGGCCTGTCGTACGCGGTGTACACCGTGGCCGCCAAGCGGCTGCTCGACGACGGGTGGAGCCCGACGGCGGCGATCGGGAGTCTCTTCACGGCGGCTGCTCTGGCGGGTGTGCCGTTCCTACTCCTGGTCGACGTGTCGTGGATCAGGTCGTCGACCGGTGCCGCCCTGGTGGCCTGGTTGGCCGTTGTCACGGTCGCCGTGGCGTACGTGCTGTTCGCGGTCGGCCTGCGGTCCCTGCCCGCCTCGACGGTCTCGACCCTGACACTCGTGGAGCCGCTGACAGCGTGTCTGCTGGGTCTGCTGCTATTGGACGAGCAGCTGTCCCTGACGGGGTGGGTAGGTCTCGGCGTCCTGCTCGCGGGCGTCGCGACCCTGGCGCGGCCGCAGCCCGCTCCCGTCGGCGTAGCGACATGAGCGGCGTGGCACGGGCCACCGGCGCGGACCGGCTGGCCGAGGAGCTGCGCGAGCGGGTGCTGTCGGGCTCGCTGGGTCCCGGCACACCGATGCGCGAGGAATCAATCGCCGCGGAGTACGCGATCTCACGTCACACCGTCCGACGTGCGCTGGAACGGCTGGTCGCCGAACGCCTCCTCGTTGCAGAGCCCTACCGCGGCGTGCGAGTGACCTCGTTCTCGGACGCCGACGTCATCGCCTTGCAACAGTTGCGGACGGCACTGGAATCGGAGGCGGTACGCCTGATCCGTGTCGATCACGGCAATGCCTGGCCGGTCGAGATCGTCGGGCCGTTGTCGGCAGCCGTCGGGCAGATGGCATCGGGTGACCGGGTCGAGGAAGCGCACGCGGCGTTTCACCGTCTGCTCGTCGCATCGGCAGGCAGCGCGCGCATCACCGAGGCCTACCGTCGTCTCGACACCGAGATGCTGCTGTTCCTGCGGCAGCTGCGATTCCACGACAACTCGCGCACGCTGTGCGCCGAGCACGGCGACTACCTCACCGAGGTGCAGCGGGTCGGCGAGCAAGCCGTGCGCGACCACCTGACGTCCTCGACCGAGACACTGCTGGCCGCTAGGAGTTGAGGCGCTCCCACAGCAGCTCCGTCTGCTCTGCGACGTTGCCTGGATGAGTCTGCTGCCAGTTACGTCCGCCGCGGGCGAAGGTCTGCGCC
>Ga0075364_10001606_pt1 | contig 12370 bp, 12 predicted proteins | sample EndMetdeltDD1764_FD_71517 | JGI IMG/M metagenome (GOLD analysis project Ga0075364, IMG submission 71517) | Populus endosphere microbial communities from Tennessee, USA - Endosphere MetaG P. deltoides DD176-4 | ecosystem: Host-associated > Plants > Roots > Endosphere | place: USA: Tennessee... | reverse complement strand
AGCTGTTGCAGATGAGCGAACATGGCCTGCGCTTCGACACACAGACCGCCGAAGCGATCGGCAAGGCAGAGGCACGCCACACACGTTCGGGTCGGTTGGCACTTTGGGTGATCGCCCTCGCACTGGTTTCGATTGCGGTGATGCTGGCGTAAGCCTGTCTCGTCGGGCATTTCCCACACGCCTTCTTTGTGCCTAAAGGAGATTTGCATGGCTTCCAGACCACTGGCCAACCTGCCCGTCGATGCCGCCCGGATCGCTGCCGATATCGAGGCCCTGGCTGATATTACGGAGCCGGGTCGCCCGTGGACGCGGCGCGCATTTTCACCGCTCTTTCTCGAAGGCCGCGCCTATATCGAACGGCGCATGCAGGATGCAGGGCTGGAAACGCGTATCGACCACGCCGGCAACCTAATCGGTCGCCGTGCCGGCAAAAAGGGTGGCGGCACGCTGATATTAGGTTCGCATTCCGACACCGTGCCGGAAGGCGGGCGGTTCGATGGTATTGCCGGGCTGATCGCCGCATTGGAAGTGGCACGCTCGCTATCCGACAAGGATATCGAACTCGACCACGATCTGGAAGTCATCGATTTTCTAGCCGAAGAAGTGAGTGTGTTCGGCGTTTCCTGCATCGGCAGCCGCGGCATGACCGGGCAAAGGCCGGAGGCATGGCTCTCGCGCAGCGCCGATGGCCGTGATCTGGCGGCAGGTATAACCGAGGTGGGCGGTGATGTGACGATGGCAAGCGCCCGTCAGGACATCAAAGGTTTTCTTGAACTGCATATCGAGCAGGGCACGGTGCTGGAGCGCGAAGGCGTCAATATCGGCATGGTGACGGCGATTTCAGGCATTACCCGCGTGGAGATCGTCGTTGAAGGCCGTGCCGACCATGCCGGCACCACGACCATGCCCTTCCGCAAGGATGCGCTGGTTGCGGCCTCGGAAATCGTGCTTTCCGTCCGTGAAGCGGGACTGGAACTGTCGAAAACGCCCGGACATTTTACCGCTACGGTCGGAGAATTCGCGATCGAGCCCAATGCCGCCAATGTCGTGCCATCGAAAGTGCGCATGCTGATCGATGCACGCGCCGAGTTTCCGGCCGACATGGAGCTGTTCTGCGCCAGGGTGGAAACCATTGCCGCAGACACCGCTGAGCGCTGGGGTGTAACCATTGCCACGCCGGAGCGAATTTCGCATGTGGTGGCAACACCTTGCGATGCAGGACTGCTGCAGATCCTCGAACATGCTGCGGATGGTTCAGGCACAAGCCACCGCCGCATGGCCTCGGGCGCCGGCCACGATACCGGCTGGATTGCCAAGGTAGCACCGGCGGCGATGATCTTTATTCCGTGCAAGGACGGTCGAAGCCATTGCGCCGACGAATGGGCGGAAACCGATGATATTGCGCTTGGAACAGCAGTACTGTTTCAGGCGGTGCAGGAAATGGACCGGCAGCCGACTGAAAAGAGCTGATAGCCTATTCCGCCGGAACAAAGATGCTTTTGGGTTCACTGCGCGCCGCCAGCACCTTGGCGCTCAGGCCGCTGATGGTGGCAACAACCAGCATGCCGACCGTGAAGGTGACGATAGCTGGCCAACCGGCGGCAGCGAAAAAGAAACCACCGACCGTGCCCGCAACGCTGGACCCCATGTAATAGGACAGCAGATAAAGCGACGAGGCATGCCCCTTGGTGCCCCGCGCCAGTTTTGCCACCTGCGCGCTGGCAAGCGAATGGCTCATGAAGAACCCCGTCGTCAGCAGCACAATGCCTGCAATGATCACCGGCAGCGGTGACAGCAAGGTCAGCATGCAACCGATGGCCGCCGTGAGCAGACTGAACGGCATGACCCTGAATGCTCCGAAACGATCGCCCAGTTTGCCGGCAGCCCATGAGGCGAAGATGCCAGCCACATAGACCGTAAAAATCATGCCGAGGGCCGTCTGGCCGAGATTGTACGGGGCTTCGACAAGCCGATAGCCGATGTAATTATAGGTCGTGACAAAAGCGCCCATGACCAGAAAGCTCACCGCAAACAGGCAAGGCAGGGCCGGATTGCGGATATGCCCGAGCCATGCCGAAAGGTGAAATTTCGGATCGAAACCGCGATGCGGGATAAAATGACGCGAGGGCGGCAGCAGCTTGAAGAAGCCGATGGCGGCAGCAAGCCCGAGCAGACCCATGATGGCAAGCGCCGGCCGCCAGGTAAACATTTCGACCAATGCTCCCGTGAGTACACGACCGCACATGCCGCCAAAGGCAGTGCCTGCGATATAAAGCCCCACCGTGGCGCCCAAGCCGCGCGGCTCCACTTCTTCCGCCAGATAGGCGACAGCGACGGCAGGCGCGCCACCTAACAGAAAGCCCTGCAAAGCCCGGGTGACCAACAGCAGGTTCCAGTCAGACACGATGGAACAGATGATGGTGCAGATGGCCGAACCAAGCAGCGAAGCGAACATAAGGCTGCGGCGACCGAACCCCTCGGAAATAGCGGCTGCCAGAAAAATGGAGAAAGCCAGAAAACCGGTGCAGAGCGACAAAGACAGCGAGCTTGCCGCAGGTGTGATCCCAAAGTCTTTTGAGAACAACGGCATTAGCGGCTGCACGCAATAAAGCAGGGAAAAGGTCGCAAACCCGGACAGGAAAAGCGCGATGCTGGCGCGCTTGTAAGCGCAGCTTCCCTTGGTCAGATAATCGGGTTCAACCGAAGAATTCAGTGCTGACGCGGGCTGAAGCGCCTGTGGGGGTATGGGCTGATCGAGCGTGTCTTTCGCGACGCGAAACATGTGCCTATGCCTTTGCTATACCTCCCGGCAAAGGGTCTACGCCCGCACTCGTCATTAGTCCAATATATGATACAGTCGATCTCGATAGGTTTTACATATGGCTTGACGAATGGAATTGAGACATATCCGTTATTTCCTCGCCGTGGCCGAGGCGGGCAATTTTACGCGCGCCGCACAGGCGCTTGGGATAGGCCAACCGCCGCTCAGCCAGCAGATTCGCGACCTAGAGAATGAAATCGGCGTGCAATTATTTCACCGCGTTCCGCATGGCGCGGAACTGACTGCGGCGGGTGCGGCATTTTTGCAGGAGGCAAAGGGTGCGGTCGCTGCCGCCGAACGCGCCAAGTTGGCAGCCTTGCGTGCCAGCCGCGGCGAGACGGGGCGCCTGACGCTGGGTTTTACGGCTTCGGCCGCCTTCACACCGGCCGTCAGCAGCACGATCAGGCGGTTTCGCGCCACATGGCCCGATGTGGATCTCTCACTCACTGAGATGAACAGCAATCTGCTGCTGGAACGGTTGATGCGCGGCGAGCTGGATGCCGTCTTCATTCGCCCCGGCCTGGAAGATCCGAAGGATGTGCGGCTGCGCAGGTTGCCGGACGAACCAATGCTGGTGGCGCTACCGGTGCAGCACCGGCTGGCGGCACATAGGCGATTGCCGCTCTCCGCACTGGCGGGTGAACCTTTTGTGGTGTTTCCGCGCCGCGTGGGATTAAGCCTTTACAATGACATCGTTCTCGCCTGCCGTGCCGCCGGATTTGAGCTCAATGTAAGACAGGAAGCCCCACAGATGACGGCGGTGGTGAACCTCGTTGCAGCGGATCTCGGCATATCCGTGGTCCCGGCATCGCTGGCGCAAATCCGGCTGGAAGGTGTTACCTACAGGCCGCTCGAGGGAGAACCGCTGGTGGCGCGGCTGGCACTGGCCATGCTGCGAAACCAGCGTTCGCCTATGACCGAAAATCTCGAAAGCCTGCTGCCGCGCCCGAAAACCTATGACGACCATTGACCGCATGACATTGCGGACAGGCTCACCGCGCCAAAAGGACCTTTTCGCGGCGATTGCAACTTGCGGCCCAAACGCTTAGCTTCCGCGCAACATGACAGCGGATAGAGCCATGGATCTTTCAGGCAAGCGTATTCTTCTCATCATCAGCGGCGGCATCGCGGCATTCAAATGCCCCGACCTGATCCGCCGTCTGCGCGAGCGCGGCGCGGAGGTGAGGCCCGTGATGACCAAAGGCGCGCAGGAATTCGTGACCCCGCTGACGGTAGGTGCACTGTCGGTGAGCCATGTCTATACCGACCTGTTTTCGCGCGAGGACGAGCAGGATGTCGGGCATATCCGCCTGGCGCGCGATTGCGACCTCGTTCTGGTGGCCCCCGCTACGGCCAACCTGATGGCAAAAATGGCGCATGGTCTGGCCGACGATCTGGCCAGCACAGTCCTTCTCGCCACCGACCGGCCCGTTTTGATCGCACCTGCGATGAATCCAAAGATGTGGGAGGCAGCAGCCACACGACGTAATGTCGAAACGCTGAAGACGGACGGGATTTCCTTCATCGGGCCGATGGCGGGTGAAATGGCAGAAAGCAACGAGGCCGGTATTGGCCGCATGGCCGAACCGCTGCAGATCGTCGATGCCGTGATCGACATGTTCGATGGCGGCGCAAAACCGCTCAAGGGCCGCAAGGCGATCGTTACCTCCGGCCCGACACATGAGCCTATCGATCCGGTGCGTTATATCGCCAACCGCTCCTCCGGCCGTCAGGGCCATGCAATTGCCGCCGCATTGGCGAAACTCGGGGCTGATGTGACGCTGGTCTCCGGGCCGGTAACAATCCCCAATCCTGCAGGCGTGAACACACTGCATGTTGAAACGGCAGACGAAATGCTGGCGGCCGTGGAAGCGCAACTGCCGGCCGATATCGCCGTGATGGTGGCGGCGGTGGCCGACTGGCGGGTGGCGACATCCGCGGACCAGAAAATCAAGAAACAGCCGGGCGAAGCCCCTGCCCCACTGATGCTGATGGAAAACCCGGACATCCTGAAAACCGTCGGCCACCATGAAAAGCGACCGAAACTGGTCGTCGGTTTTGCAGCGGAAACTCAGAATGTCGAAGCCAATGGCCGAACCAAGCTGGAACGCAAGGGCGCCGACATGATCGTCGCCAACGACGTTTCGCCTGAAACCGGTGTGATGGGCGGCACCCGCAATCGGGTGAACATCATTTCCGCTGACGGCATCGACGCTTGGCCGGACCTCGGTAAGGATGAAGTTGCCGAACGACTGGCGACGCTGATTGCCGCAAGGTTTACGAACTGAAACGGAGTGCGATGACCATGAGCCTGTTCACCAAAAGCGGTTTCGACGCCTTCGTGAAAAAGCTTGCCGGCACGACCTTCGTGGATCAGTGGGACAGCCATGTCGCCAAGGTGGGAGACAAGGCGTTTGCACTTTTGGGCGACGGCGAAGCTGCGCATATCGTCGTCAAATGTTCGGAAGAAAGCTTTGAGATTCTGACCGCGCTCGAAGGCATCGGCCAGGCGCCCTATTTCGCCAAGCGCAAATGGGTGGAGATCCATGCGAATTCGCCGCTGTCGCAGGACGAGGTCGCGCATTACATGACACGTTCCTACGAGTTGGTAGCTGCCGGGCTGACGAAAAAGCTGCGGCTGGAACTTGGGATAGCAATTCCCGGCAAATGACGGCATGCCCCCCTGGAGCGATCAGGCGGCTTTCGACAACAGTTTTGGTTCGAAAACCTCCCGTTTCATTCCTTCATCACAGAGCATGACGGCGCTGCCATCGGGAATTTCCATCCATGCATCGACATCGTCGTTGAGTGGTTCCGACACGAGGCAATAACCCGTCGTCTTTCCACATTGTCCGCCCATCGGGGCTGCATAAAGCGTTGGCGGTTTGTGGTCTGTGGCGTAACGCACCGCATAAAGCTGCTTGCCATCGGAAAAGGCGGCGGTGAACCGCACCAGCGTCTCGCCCCCATGGCGATGCGAAAAATCCTCGACCGTGGCAATGGCTTGCGCCACCGCGCCGAACGGATCGCTGTCCAAACCGAAATGCAGGGCGAGCAGGAACAGAAGTTCGGAATCCGTGGTGCCGGTGCGGGCATCGAATAGCGCGTCCGGCAGAAGCGCTTCCATGCGGCGACGGATGCGCTCGAAACCGGCAATCTGGCCATTGTGCATAAACGACCAGCGACCATGCACGAAGGGATGACAGTTGTCGCGGCGGGTGCCGCCATTGGTGGCGGCGCGTACATGCGCGAGAAACAGCGGCGAACGGATCTGACGGGCGAGACTGCGCAGATTGCAATCCGACCATGCCGGCAGGATATCGCGGTACCGGCCTGGCTCCGGGTGATCACCATACCAGGCGATACCAAAGCCATCGCCATTGGTGGCGGTCTTGGCGCGGTTGGCACAATGGGATTGTTCGATCAGCGAATGTGCGGGCGAAGATACGAGTTCTTCAAGATAAAGAGGGTTACCACGGTAGGCTGCCCAACGGCACATGGGTTTCACTGCTCCGATCGAGACCGCGCGATAACGCGGTGTATGACTGCAAGGGTCGACGCATTTGAATAATGAAAGATTAACCTAGCAGTATTCGTGACGGAATTACGACGGTTGAAGATTCACTTTTTGCAACGCATATAAACATTGTTGCGCAACAGACACGGTCGAACGCTACCGTACGGACTGTCTTAACTGCGGCCATTTGCGGGCAAACGGGGTTGTCGGAAACGAGACCCGGCCTAGTTATCGCCTTATGTCTCAGCAAAAAAAGTCTCGTGAAGCCACGCAGGTTGGCGGTCTTTCGCCGTCTGCCACCGCCGTTTTCGACCTCTTGAACGATACCGGCCGTTACGCCCTGTTTCTCGATATCGATGGCACTTTGATCGATCTGGCGGCAACGCCGGATGCAATCGTGGTGCCTCCGGAATTGCCGGGTGATCTGGCAGCGGCTTCAAACAGGCTCGGTGGCGCGCTGGCGCTGGTCACGGGCCGGGCACTTCCTTACGCCGACAAACTGTTCGAGCCGCAGCGCTTTCCAATTGCCGGTCTGCACGGTGCTGAGCAGCGCATGGCAGACGGCACGGTGGATCGAGTGACCGTGACACCGACCTTCGAGGCGCTCAAGGTCGAGATTGCAGCCGAAGCCGCGCAATGGGATGGCGTGCTGATCGAGGATAAAGGTGCGGCGGTCGGTGCGCATTACCGCCAGGCGCCGCAGTGGCAGGCTGAGCTGGATGCCCTGATGGAGCGGACGGCGGCAAGGGCCGGCAGCGAATTCTCCCTTCAGCGCGGCAAGATGGTGATCGAACTACGTCCTGCCCGCGCCAGCAAGGGCGAAGCGGTCAAACGTTTCCTCGAGAGCGCGCCTTTTGCAGGTCGCCTGCCGATCACAGTCGGAGACGATCTCACCGACGAGGCAATGTTCAAAACCGCAAACGAACTTGGCGGCCACTCCATCCGCATCGGCGACAAGACACTGCCTGATCGCGGAACGACGGCCGCAACCATGCTCCTCTCTTCCACTCAGGAGCTTCGCGAAATTCTGGCCAGCCTCGCGCGATAATCGAGGCCATCCGGCCCTATATTGATACCTGAAAGGAATTTGCCTTGAGCCGCCTTGTGGTCGTTTCGAACCGTGTCACCGTCCCGAAAAAGGCGGGCGACGCACCTGCCGGCGGCCTTGCTGTCGCCCTGCAGGCGGCGCTTGAGGAACGCGGCGGCATCTGGATGGGTTGGTCGGGCAATTCCAGCGGCGACCGTGAGCCGGAAAAGATGAATATCATCGAGCACGGCAACATCACCTATGCGCTGACCGACCTGACCGACACGGATGTGGAGGAATATTATCACGGTTTCGCCAACCGGGTGCTCTGGCCGATCTGTCACTACCGGCTGGATCTTGCCGAATACGGCCGCAAGGAGATGGCCGGCTATTTTCGCGTCAATCGCTTTTTTGCCCACAAACTGGCGCCGCTTCTGAAAGAAGACGACATCATCTGGGTGCATGACTACCACCTGATCCCGCTCGCCGCAGAACTGCGCCAGATGGGCTTCAAGAACAAGATCGGCTTTTTCCTGCACATCCCCTGGCCGCCGGCAGACGTGTTGTTTGCCATGCCGGTGCACGAGCAGATCATGCGTGGGCTTTCGCAATACGATCTCGTCGGTTTCCACACCGATTACGATCTCGACAATTTTGGCGGCGGGCTGGTGCGCGAGGGTATCGGCGAACGGTTGGCGGGCGGCAAAAAGTTCTCCACCTATGGCCGCACCTTCAAGGGTGGCGCTTATCCGATCTCGATAGAAACAAAGGCTTTTTCCGAATATGCCGTCAAAGCCTCACGCAATGTGATGGTGAAAAAGGCCAAGGAGAGCATCGAAGGCCGCGACCTGATCATCGGTGTAGACCGGCTGGATTATTCCAAGGGCATTACCCAGCGGATCGATGCATTCGAACAGTTCGTCAAGCTGAACCCGGCTTACCAGAACAAAGTGACCTATCTACAGGTGACGCCGAAATCGCGTTCGGAAGTGCCGGAATACGAACAGATGCAGCGCACGGTCGCCGAACAGGCGGGTCGTGTAAATGGTGCACTTGGACAGGTGGACTGGGTACCGATCCGCTATGTCAACCGCTCTGTGGCACGCCCCCTGTTGGCAGGCCTTTACCGGCTGGCCAAGATCGGCCTTGTGACGCCTCTGCGCGACGGCATGAACCTCGTTGCCAAGGAATATGTGGCGGCACAGGACCCGGAAGATCCGGGCGTTCTGGTGCTTTCCCGCTTTGCAGGTGCGGCCCGCGAATTGCAGGGAGCACTGCTGGTGAACCCTTACGACATCGAGGGCACGGCACATGCCATTGCCCGAGGCCTCAGCATGTCGCTGGAAGAACGCAAACAGCGCTGGGAGCAGATGATGAACCATCTGCTCGAATATGACATCAACCGCTGGTGTGACGATTTCCTGAGAGACCTGGCGGCGGACTAAGCACCGTCCAACGCTTGACAGGACCTATGCTCACGGGTTGTTTGGCCGCTGCAAATCATTTCGAACGGAGAAGTCACCATGAAAATCAGCGCACGCAATCGTTTCAAGGGCAAGGTCGTTGATGTCACCAAGGGCGCGACCACTGCACATGTGCGCATCGATCTCGGCAATGGTCTGGTCGTCACTTCCTCGATCACCAACGAGGCAGTCGATGAACTGGAACTGACCGTCGGTTCGGATGCCTATGCGGTTATCAAGGCTTCCGACGTCATGGTCGCAATCGACTGATCAGGCCTTCTGGCAATGAGGTGCCGTCGGTGCCTCATCTCCCATCTGGAAATCGCCCGGCTGCGGCGGGGCGATTGGCTTGAACAGGGTGCGATCCGGCTTGAGGTCGATCAGCGGCGTACCATCGAGGCAATCAAGACCACGCACCAGCAACACATTGCCCTCGACACCTTCCAGCGCCACGATAGATGTGCCTATCGGATTGGGCCTGACTGGCGAACGCAGCGCGAAAGTGCCGTGTATCTTGCCGTTGCTGGCCGGGCTTTGCAGCACCAGATCCCGGCGCGACTGGTGCAGCCAGTAGAGTATTTCGAGCCTTTCGAACACCTCGACGCCTTTCAGCGCCGCCACCCACGGCTCGTAAATCTCGATGCGGCAAAGCGGACCATCCTGCCGGCCCTGACGGGGTGTTTCCATACGCGAAGTCCAGGGCGTGGAAATCCGCCCGATAAAGGTCAGACCCGCATCCGTGGGCTCCGGCGGGGTAACGGACACCTCGTTCTCGCGGATTTCGTTTTCGCGCACCATCATCTTTCTACTGTGTCGAGACGCGGCGAACAGACCTGAAAACTGCCACCCGGCAGCGTGCCCATCACCACGTCGATATCGTAAAGCTGCTTGATCCGTTGCGGCGTCAGCACATTCTCCGGGCTGCCAATTCCGACAAGGCCGCCTTCATGCAAAAGCGCCACCCGATCCGCGACCATGAAGACATGGTCGGGGTTATGGGTGGAGAGCACGATCGCCATGCCTTCCGCAGCCAGGCGGCGCACATGGGAAAGCACCCGCATCTGGTTGCCATAATCGAGGCTGGCGGTGGGCTCGTCCATGACCAGCACCTTTGGCTGCTGCGCCAAGGCGCGCGCGATCAGCACCATCTGCCGTTCGCCGCCGGAAATTTCCGTATAGGGACGTGCTGACAGATGCGCGATGCCCAGCCGTTCCAGCGCCGCTGCGGCCACCTCGCGATCCTGTTTGGCCGGTGCGGAAAATGGCGCAATCTGTGCGGCGCGACCCATCAGCGCGACGTCGTGCACCGTGAACGGAAAAAGTGCCGCATGCGCCTGTGGCACATAGCCAATTCGTTTTGCCCGTTCGGTCCGCGTCAACGTATCGAGCCGCAGACCGTCGAACAGAACCTGCCCCTGCTTTGAGTCCAGAAGGCCAAGCATGGTCTTGAACAAGGTTGTTTTGCCGGCACCGTTGGGTCCGAGCAAAGCCAGCACTTCACCGGGCTGCAACGTCAGCGTCACGCCGCTGCCGATCGTGCTTGCGCCATAACCGAAGGCGAGATTTCGCAGTTCCAGCATCAGGACCAGCCCCTTTTTATCGATGCCAGAAGCCAGAGAAAGAACGGCGCACCGACCACGGCGGTGAGAATACCGAGCGGGATTTCGATAAGCGCCACGCTGCGTGCCAGCGTATCGACTACCAGCAGATAACCGCCACCGAGCATGATCGAGGCCGGCAGAAGACGCCGCAAATCCGGCCCGACCAGCAGGCGGGCAATATGCGGAATGACGAGGCCGACCCAGCCGACAATACCGGCGATGGAAACGGAGGCAGCTGTTATCAGCGTTGCACCCGCAATCAATGCCAACCGTGTCAGGCGTGTATCGACACCCAGCGTCTGCGCCTCCTCATCGCCAAGTGTCATGACATTCATGCGCCAGCGCAACAGCACCAGAGGCAAAAGCCCCAGCAGCATGGCCGGCAGAATGGACCAGACATCCGCCCTTGTAACGGCAGTGAGGCTGCCAAGCAGCCAGTAAGTGATGGCAGGCAACTGGTCGTAGGGATCGGCGAGTATCTTGATCAGCGAAATGCCGGCACCGATGATCGCGCCGATGGCGACACCCGCAAGGACCAGTGTCAGCACGGGATCGCGCCCACGTACGGCCGCCCCGACCACATAAACCGCGCCGACCGCAAGAAGCCCGCCGCAAAAACTGACGAGCTGGATCACCGGCACGGGCATTTTGAGAAAGATCGCCAACACCGCCCCAAGGCTGGCACCGGTGGAAACGCCCAGAATATCCGGAGAGATCAGCGGATTGCGAAAAAGCCCCTGATAGGTGGCGCCGGCAGCTGCAAGTGCAGCGCCGATCAACAGACCTGCAATCACACGCGGCAGGCGGACATTCCAGATCACCGTCTGCTGGATCGGATCGACCTCCGCATTACCACCGGTCAACCCGGCGAAAAGAACGCGTAGGATGGCCGATGGCGGCACCGTATATTTGCCGATTGCCATCGAGGCGATCACCAATATCAGAAGGCCGACAGCCCCGAAGGCAATGAGTTTCCAGCTACCGAGGCCGTTTTTCAAAACATCCTTCATCAGGGATTTGGTATCGCGCCCTTCAGAATGGCGTCGAGCTGCTTATCGGTCACATCGACCTGATAGAAGAGCTTGTAGAATTTTTGCGTTTCCGCCTTCAGATCGAGGTCGAAGGTTTTCGGATAAAGCAGCGCCTCCAGCCAGCGGATACCGATCAGCCGGTTGACGCCGGGCGGCGAGTCGAACCAGCCGAACGGCAGCGAAGGTGCTGCAAATACCTGCCCTTCCTTGACCGCCTTCACGCTTGCCCATGACGCATCGCCTTTAACGGCACCGACAAATTTGGGGCTGGCGGCGAGAATGACATCCGGGTTCCAGCCAAGCACCTGTTCCAGCGAAACATTGGTGAGCCCACCCTTGCCGGCTACGGCCGCAACATTGGTAGCGCCAGCGGCCTCCAGAATTTCGAGATTGATCGAACCCGACAGACCGGTTTCCAGCCCCTCCGGCCCACGTCCGTAATAGACTTTTGGGCGCTCGCCGGCCGGCAGTTTGGCAAGGCCGTCATTCAGGTCGTTGAGCGTGGTTTCGGCGTAGGCGGCAAGTTCTTCCGCTCGCGGCGAAACGCCGAGCAGGTCGCCAACCTGACGCAGGGTTTTAGCGGAGTTGGCAAAACTGCCATCGATCAGCACGTAAGGAATGCCGGTCTGCTCCTGCACCTTGTCTGCCAGCGAAATATAGGTGGGGTTGACGCTACCGACATCGATGATGAGATCGGGTTTGGCGGCAAGCACCGCCTCCATATTGGCGGTGCCGCCCTGCCCCGTCAGCCGGCCATAGGTCGGCAGGTTCTGGACGGAAGGCGCCAGAAACTCCTTTTCCTGAGCGTTCGGCTCGCGCACCCAGCCGGTCAGCTTGTCGGGCGCCAGCACATAGACCAGAACCGAGGCCGGAGGACCGGCCGTCAAAACACGGGTGACGGTATCGGGAA
>Ga0075364_10001603_pt1 | contig 12375 bp, 10 predicted proteins | sample EndMetdeltDD1764_FD_71517 | JGI IMG/M metagenome (GOLD analysis project Ga0075364, IMG submission 71517) | Populus endosphere microbial communities from Tennessee, USA - Endosphere MetaG P. deltoides DD176-4 | ecosystem: Host-associated > Plants > Roots > Endosphere | place: USA: Tennessee... | reverse complement strand
GGGCGCGGCCGAGCGGTTCTACGAGTGGGAGCAGAAGTACCAGGTGCAGGTCGCAGTGGCGCGGTTCCCCGATGGGAAAGATCCGGGCGACCTGAGCATCAGCGACCCGGAGGCGCTGGCCAAGGCGATCGACACGGCATTGCCGTTCCTCGGCTTCCGCCTGCAACGGACGATGTCGGGTCGTCAGGTCCGCTCGCCCGAGGAGCGGGCCCGGTTGGCCGAGCAATCGATGGTCGTGATCAACGAGCACCCCGATGTCAACGTGCGCAAGCTCTATGCCGGCCAGGTCGCGACCCACACCGGGTTGCCGGTGCAGGACTTGATCCGCGTCGCTGAGCAGCGCAAGCGCAACCCGAACCTGAACGTGGCACCGCGCCGGGCGCGCGGTGTCGACGAGAACGGCGAGTTCGTGGCAATCGCGATGCTGCTCCAGCGCTGGGACGACATCGCCCCGTGGCTCACCGAAGACCTCTTCGCGTCCGATCTCAACCGTCGCGCGTTCGTCGCCCTCGCCGCCTCCGGCGGAGCGATCGAGGCCGCCCTGGAGTCGGCCGATCCAGAGGCTCGGGAGGTGCTCGAACGTGCCGCCGTCGCCGATCTCGACGCCGATCCCGAGGTCGAGGCGATGAACCTGATCGCCGCGACCGTACGCCGCGAGCTCGGCCAGCGGCTCAAGATCACCGATCCTGACGCCATCCGCGAGGACAGCGAGGCCCGGGTTCAGCTCTCCAGCCTGGCCATTCGAGATGCGCCTCAGGCCGCGGCGGAGTGGTTGCTAGGGTGGCTCCAGAAACGCAACGAGGAGCGGGGTTGATCGAGGGCACCAACACTGACGAAGAGACAGCCGCAGTGGACCCACCCTTCCCAGGGGTCGATCCGCTCAAGTGGCATGCCCTCGTCGTGACTGGTTCGGTCGTCGGCTCCGTGCGTGCCGACGACGCAGTCGAGGCCCTGCTCGACATCGAGCTCACCGGCGACGTCCTGGCCGAGCTCACCGCCGCGCTGGCGACACAGGGCATCAACATCGACGACGCCGTCGACGACAACGAAGAAGCCGATACACCACCCAACGGCTCGGCCCTGCCGGCCGTCGCTGCCGAGCCCGAAGAGGATCCCGCCGGCACGTTGCTCAAGCGCCGCACGCGCCGCGCCCAGCGGATGTCGGAGAAGTACGAGACCGGCCCCACGGGCGACACCGTCCGGATGTACCTCAAAGAGATCGGCCGGGTGGGACTGCTCAGCGGCGACGAAGAGCGGATGATGGCCCAGCAGATCGAAGCCGGTTACGCCGCGGCGGCGTGCATCGACGAGGGTGGCGACACGCTCGATGCGGTCGAGCAACGCCGACTGCTGCGCATCGTCACCACCGGGCAGCGGGCGAAGAGCAACCTGATCCAGGCCAACCTGCGCCTCGTCGTCAGCATCGCCAAGCGCTACAGCGGGCGCGGCATGCAGCTCCTGGACCTGATCCAGGAGGGCAACCTCGGCCTGATGCGCGCCGTCGACAAGTTCGACTACACCAAGGGCTTCAAGTTCAGCACCTACGCGACCTGGTGGATCCGCCAGGCGATCACCCGCTCGATCGCCGATCAGGGGCGCACGATCCGCATCCCCGTGCACATGGTCGAGAGCATGAACCGCGTGCTGCGCATGCAGCGCCAGATGCACCAGGAGCTCGAGCGCGAACCGACGCTCGACGAGCTCGCCGATCGCTGCGAGATCCCCGTCGAGCGCGTCCGCGACATCCTGCGCATCTCCCAGGACCCGCTCTCGCTCGACTCGCCCGTTGGCGAGGAGGACGACTCCAACCTCGGTGACTTCATCCAGGACGGCTCCGCCGATGCACCCGACGACGCTGCCGCGAAGAAGATGCTGATCGCCGCCGTCGACGAAGCTCTCGGCGAGCTCTCCGAGCGTGAACAGGAGATCGTGCGGATGCGCTTCGGCCTCGAAGACGGCCAGGCCCGCACGCTCGAAGAGGTCGGCAAGTACTTCGGTGTCACCCGTGAGCGCGTCCGCCAGATCGAGGCCAAGACCCTCGCCAAGTTGCGCCACCCGCAGCGCAGCCAGAAGTTGAAAGAGTTCCTCGACGCCGAGTGAGCCTCTCGATCACGAGAACCGATCCTTCGCGCGTGGCGTACCAATCCCTCGGGACAGCCATCCACGACGAAGAGGGATTCATGAACGAGACAGCCAACAACAGCAGCACCGACACCGACACAGGCGTTGACACGGAAGATCGTGGGGGTTCGAGCCGCCGGGCGATGCTGCGCAACCTCGCGTTCGGTGTCGCTGCTGCGGGCACGGCGACGGTCATCGGCAACGCCTCATCGGCGCAGGCCGCAGACGGTGACAACGTCGTGCTCGGCCAGACCAAAGAGCACACCACCACGACGAACGTCAACTACAAGGGCGCGGTGGTCGCGTCGAGCTTCAACATCCAGTCCGGCGATCAGACCGCGGCCAACGACGGGATCCTCAACGGCCTGTTCGCCAATGCCGGCACCGCGTTGTTGGGCGTCGCCAGTGGCAACGGTAACCAGGGCATCGGCATCACCGGTTGGAGCAAGAAGCCACTCGGCACGGGCATCGTCGGCTTCACCGGTGCGGCGGGCGCGTACGGCGGTGAGTTCTTCGGCGGTTTGGCGGAGGTGCGTCTTCGCCCCGGCGGCGCGGCGCCGATCACGCTCACCAACGCCCATCAGGTCGGCGAGATGTACGAGGACGAGACGGGCATCCTCTGGATCTGCGTCGTGGCCGGATCGCCCGGCTCGTGGCGGGAGATCTCCGGCCCGACGTCGTCCGGTGCCTTCCATGCGATTGCTCCGCGGCGGGTCTACGACAGCCGCAATGGCACCAAGCTCGTCGGCGGCGTCGACCGCGACCTCTCGATGGCGACAGCAACCGACGGCACGCCCGACGTCGTCCCCGTCGGGTCGACCGCGGTCGCGTTGACCGTCACGATCACCCAGACCGAGTACGACGGCGGCTTCGTCGCCGTCCGCCCGCAGGGAACCGAGTACAAGGGCACGTCGAGCATCAACTGGTTCGGCCCCAACCAGGACCTCGCCACGACAGTCATCAGCGGTCTCGGCGGTGATCGGTTGATCACGGTCCGCAGCTCGGCGCCGACCCACTTGGTCGTCGACGTGACGGGCTACTACCGCTGACGGCGGACGTCAGCGTTGACCGTGTACCGGGTCATCGGCGGCGAAGACGGCGAAGCAGTCCTTGCCGGCCGCCTTGGCCCGGTACATCGCCGCGTCGGCATCGTTGATCAGATCGTTCGCCGTCGTTCTGGCACCGCGGGCGATGCCGATGCTGGCTGTCAGCGTGACTGTGCCCTCGGCCGCGGCATCCAAGGGGTATGGCTCACGCAGCACCGCGAGCAGACGCTCGGCGACCGACTCGACGCCGGCCTCGATCGACGGGCCCTCGCACAGCATCACGAACTCGTCGCCGCCGAGGCGGGCCACGGTGTCGCCCGCACGCGACGTCGCAGACAGGCGCTCGGCGACCGCGAGCAGAAGCTGATCGCCCGCTGCGTGACCCAACGTGTCGTTGACGAACTTGAAACCGTCGAGGTCGATGAAAAGCGCGGCGCACGCGGACTGGCCGCGGGTGGCCCGGGCCATCATCGCCTCCGCCCGGTCGAGGGCGAGCATCCGGTTCGGCAACCCGGTGAGCCCGTCGTGCGATGCTTGGAAGCGGATCTGCTCGACAAGGAGGGTGTTGCGCAGTGCGACCGATGCTTGTCCGGCCAGACCGAGCAAGCGCTCGCGGAGATCGACGTTCAGGGCCAACCGACGCGGTTCGCGAAGGACTCCGGCGACGAGGTATCCGGCGGCTGATCCGTTGACCGTGACGGGAACGATCGCCATCGCGACGAGTCCGGTCTTGGTGAGGAACGTGTCCGCGATCTCACTCGACGACCCGGTCTCGTACACCCGAACGGCGCTCTCGCTCGAATCACTGGTCACCGACGCCTCGAACGCGATCAGCGAGGAGAACGAGTGCTCGAATCCTTGCGCGGCGACGACGCGGGCGGTCGATGTCGCGCGGTCGACGAGGACGACGAAGCTCTGATCGCAGTCGATGACGTCCGGGATCGCCCGGGCCAGGCTCGCGGCCATCTCGTCGGTGGTCGCGATCACCGCCAGCGACGCCGACAGCTCCAGGAGGGCATGCGCGATCTTCGCCTGGCGACGGGCATCCTCCAGCGCGGTGGCCGAGTCGAGGGCACTCGCGGCAAGCCGTGCATAACCCTCGAGCAGGACCCGCTCGTGCTGCAGCACGGACTGGTCGGGATCGATCGCGATCAGCCGACCGTATCGGCGACGGGTGGAGACGACGTCGACCGCCATGCCGCCCGTCATGTCTTCGGGCGACGCCATCGCCAAGGCGTCGGCCGCAACCACCCGGGCCCGGCGATCGTCGATGCCTTCGGCGAACACGCAGTTGGTGGCCCACGGCAGCGGCTCGAGCGCGAGCACGAACGCCGGAGCACGTGTGGCCCGCGCCGCGGCATGGACGACCCGCGTCAGGACCGTGTCGAGATCGTCCGCAGAAACGAGCTCGGCAACTGTTCGCTGGAACTCCTCGAGTCGCATCTCGCTGAGCCGCAGCCGCGTTTCCAGATAGGCCACGGCCCGTGCGGTGTCATCGCCCGAGTGCCAGCGCACGATCATCGTGCACCACGCGTCACCGTGGCACTGGCACGTCTCCTCGACCACTTCGATATCGGAGAAACCGAACAACGTTGGAGCGAGCCGGTCCAGTCCCATCGTGAACGAGCAGAACGCTCGGAAGGGCTCGAAGCCTTCCTTGAACCGGCTGCGCAGAGCCCATTCCGTCGGGCCGAGCTCGACCATTTCGACGTCGAGCACGGTGATGATCCCGTTCTGCCCTTCGGCCATTTGGGCGAACAATGCGGAAGGGGATCCGAGTCGTTGCATCGCCTCGGTGGTGCCCGGCATCGATCCTGCCGCCACAGCAGCGTCACGGCCGATGTCGGTCAGGCGTTCAGTACCGCCGAGGGCGACAGCCGCCGCCTCGAGCAGGCTGCGGAACTGTGCGTACGAGCTCCAGGAGCTGTCATCGCGCAGTTCGGCGAGGGAGCGCGCCTCGCCAGTGCGAACGAGCCACGACTCGACCGATTCGTTCCCCAGGTGATTCGCGAGGTGATCGAGGACCATCCGCGTCAGCGTGCCGGCGAAGTGGCGGCCGAACACCAGCCGGGAAGGATCGTCCATGGTGGCTTCAATCATGCCAGCGAATCGCCCCGTGGACCGTCCCCGAACGGGTCGGCCCAGGTTCCGGCCGCCACCGGTCCGCGCCCAATCTTCACAACTGCGACGGTCCGGACGACGGGTCCGTTGTCAAGACATGGGTTGGTACGTTGCTCATGACCGCTCTTGTTCTACTCGCGCCGTGGTTCTTCGTGGACCCCGCCCACCGATGTCCCGAGATGGTTATCGGCCGATGTGCTCGATTCATGAGCGGTCGAATCCGCCGTGCCGCCACCGTCATCGTCAGCGTTCGTCGCGGAAGCGCTTCGGTTTGGGCGACGTCAGCACTTCGGTCCATGCGTCGAGCGCACCGGGTTCGACGATTTCGGCGGTGATCCGTACTCCGAGGCGGTCGTGGAGGAGCTGCTCGATCGACTGCCGGAGATCGTCGGCCGCGGCGCCGCGGTGGCTGCTCGTCACCGACACGATCAGCTCGTCGCGGCCGTCGACGCGCACGGCGCGCACGAAGTAGTCGGGATCGGCACCCTCGACCGACGTGGCGACGTCGCCGACGGCTTCTGGCCAGATGTTGATGCCGCGCAGTTTGACCATGTTGTCGCCGCGTCCGGCGAAGGGCCCGATCTTGCGCAGCCAGCTGCCGCACGCGCATCGGCCCTTCGGGTACAGGTAGGAGAGGTCCATGATGTTGTAGCGGAACTGGGGGCTGCCGCTCTTGTAGAGCTCGGTGACGACCATCGAGCCGACCTCGCCGTCGGGCAGTCGCTCGCCGGTCTCGGGATCGACGACCTGGACGATGAAGGCATCCTCGAAGACGTGCAGGCCGTCGTGCTGATCGCACTCGATGGCCACCCACTGCACCTCGTGGAACCCGTACGAGCGATACGTCGGCAGCCCGAACAGCTCCTCGAGCGCATCCTCGGCGCCGAGGTTGGCGAGGGCGCGGATCTTGAGGTCGACCTCGGGCTGATAGCCCATCTCGCGTGCGGCCTCGACGAGGCGGAGCAGGTAGTCGCCGGTGGTGAGGATCGCGGTCGCGCCATAGTCGATCGCGAGCTGCACCTGCTTCTTGCTGCTCGTCACGTTGCCCGTGCCGGCGGTGATCACGACGCAGTTGAGCCAGCGGTAGAGGGCTTCGTCGAAGATGAACGCGCCGTTGTGCAGTCCGTACGACCACGAGTTGAGGACGACGTCGCCGGGCCGGATGCCCTGCGCGTACAGCGCCCGGGCCATCAAGATCGCGCCGACCTCGCGATCCCACTGGGTGTAGAACGTCGGCCGCGACTGCCCGGTGGTGCCGCCGGACATGAACACCCGCATCGGCTCGCGACACGCATCGGCCGGGGTGACGCCTTGGTAGTTGCCCCACGGAGGGTGAGCCTCGATGCTCTTGCGGATGTCGTCGACCGTGTAGCTGGGTGCGTTCCAGAGATCGTCGAGCGACGTGATCGAACGTGGGTCGAAGCCGGCGGCGTCCCACATCTCGGCGAAGAACGGCACCCGGCCGGCCGACAGGGCGCGTTGACGCAGGCGCGCCAGCTGTGTGCGTTCGATCTCCTCCGGGTCGGCAAACCAGGCCGACTCGAAGTACTCGGGCGGTGGTGGGTAGTGGCGGACGATCTCGTCGTAGTCGACTGCCTGCCATGGGCGGCGGATGCTCATGTCTCGAACCTCTCCTACGTCAGCCGGCGGAAGACCGAACGTGCCGTGGCTTCGAGCAGGTTGGCGACAACCTCGTCAGGGAGCTCCAATCCCGCGAGCTGAGCCATCGCCTGGCGATGCCCGACCGTGGGGAAGTTGCTGCCGAACAACACCTTGCGCCCGCCGCGTTGGCGGATGAACTGCAGCAGCTCGGCACCCCAGTGCTGCGGTGGGTACGACGCGGTTCCGAGGAAAACGTTCGGGAACTTGAGGGCCATCGCGATCGCTTCGGTCACCCACGGCCAGCCGGTGTGCGAGAGCACGAAGCGCGTCTCGGGGAAGTAGATCGCGGGCCGATCGACACCGATCGGGCGACCGCACTCGCTCGGCATCAATCCGCCGGACGTACCCGCCTGCATCACCACCGGCACGTCGGCGTCGGCGCAGAGCGCGTAGTACGGATAGAAGTCGGCGTGATCGAACGGCCGGTCGAACGAGTGCACATGGTTGTACAGGCCGACGACCCACGACGTGTCCAGCGCCTCGCGTGCCCGGCGCACACCGGCATGGCCCGAGGTCGGATCGATGCTCCACAGCGCACAGAAGCGGCCCGGGTACAACTCGGCCAGGGCCGAGGCCTCGTTCACGTTGGCCGTCATGTCGGAGAAGTTGAACGCGCCGATGCTGCGATGCGGCTCGCCGGCCACGACGATCACGGTCGCGATGCCCAGTTCGTCCATGCGCGCGACCATCCCCTCGGCGTTCACGAAGGAGTCGTCGTGGTCGCGGCCGACCTTGACGGGCACGCCCTGACTGGCGATCGAGTCTTTCCAGGCCTGTTCGCGGTGGGGCAGGAAGGAGTTGCACAGGTAATCGACCGTGCCACCCACGCGGCTCATCGTAGACAACCGAACGCTTGCTTGCTACAACAGTGGCCATGACAAGTGACTTCAGGCCTGGCCTGTTCGCCGGCCGGGTCGTGCTGGTCACCGGCGCCGGAGAAGGCATCGGTGCCGCGACCGCGTCCCTGGCGGGAGAGCTCGGCGCCAGCGTCGCGGTCTGCGACCGCCGCGAGCAACCATTCGGCGACAGCGTCGAGGCGCTGCGGGCAGCGGGCGTCGACGTCTTCGCCCAGGTGCTCGACGTGCGCGATGGCGAAGCCGCTGCCGCGTTCGTCGAGGAGACGGCCGCCCGCTTCGGCACCATCGATGTCCTCGTCAACAACGCCGGTGGCACCTTCACCGCCGACTTCGTCGATCTGTCCGCCAAAGGTGAGCACGCGGTGATCGCCGAGAACTTCACCCAGATCACCCACCTCGTGCGCTGCGTGCTTGCGCACATGCCGGCCGACGGCAGCATCGTCAACATCACGTCGGTCGAGGCCCACCAGGCGGCCCCCGGCTACGCGATCTACGCCGCGATGAAGGCTGCCGTCGCCAGCCTCACGCGCACGTTGGCGCTCGAGCTCGCACCGCGAGGCATCCGCGTGAACGCGATGGCCCCCGATGCGTTGGCGACGAGCGGCGAGCACGATGCCCGCGCTGTCACCTCGAGCCGGCCGATGATCTATGAACCGGCGTCGACCGCGCCGTTGGGACGCTTCGGCTCCCCGGCCGACGGCGCCAACGCGGTGCTCTTCCTCGCCAGCCCACTCGCTCAGTTCATCACGGGATCCACCGTGCACGTCGACGGTGGCACGTGGGCCGCAGGCGGGTGGCAACGCCGTCTCGATGATGCGGGCTGACGGGATCAGCTCGAAGCCTTCGTTGTCGACGCGCCGGTAGTGCGCGCCTCGGTGGCCAGTCGCTCGACGGTGTCGACGGCTGCGCGAAGCTGGCCCAGATCGGCTGCGCTGACCTCAGCCGCGACATCGGCTGCGTCGGCGCCCTCCAACATCGTCGCCAGCCTGGTGCGCAAGCGATCGAGCACCCAGGGCAGCATCTCGCCGTTCGCGGTCGAGTCGAACGCCACGACCCGGTTGGCCTCACCGGACGTGTCGACGTAGTGGTAGTGCGGATCGTCGTCGAACACGTCGAAGCGGAGATACTCATGGCCGCTGCCCGTCGCGCAGACGTGGATCGAGACACCGCGATCGTAGAAGCCGCCCTCGGGCGACCGTTCGACGATCTCGGCCATGTCGGCCGTTCCCTCGCCGTAGGTGGCGAGCAGCGCAGCCGGGTCGACGTCGCGCCACTCGACGCCGAACCGCACCGGGCCGGCGTCGACCCAGCGTGTATCGGCCTCTTCCCATGGTTGCGGCTGGACCTTGTAGACGGTTCCGACGCGTGTCACAGACAACTCCTTCCTCTCGATGCTCTCAACACGGCGAGACCATCCGGCCGGGCAGGCTGCCGGTCAGCTCGCCGTTCGAGACGATCACCTGACCGTTGACGATCGTCGCCCGCACACCCTGGCCCCATGCCTTGAAGCGGCCGACGCCGCCGGGCAGATCGTGGACGAACTCCTTGCGCAGTGGTCCGATCGTGGTCGGGTCGAAGATCATCAGGTCGGCCCAACCGCCAACTCGGATCGTGCCGCGGTCGTGGAAGCCGAGCAGCGCCGCCGGCACCTGGGTGATCTGGCGGATGCCCTCCTCGAGCGACCACACGGCCCGATCGAGCACCCACGTGCGCAGGAAGTACGAGCTCCAGTCGGCGCCGTCGTCGCGAGCGAGGTGCGCGCCACCGTCGGATGTGCCGATCAGCATCCGGCTGTCGAGCTGTGCGGTCTTCACGGCCTCGCTCCACTCAGGGCTCTCGGTGCGCCAACGGAACTCGGTCGCCAGATCCTCGGCAAGGGCCAGGTCGAGCATCGCGTCGGCCGGCGCAACACCCGCCTCGGCGGCGATGTCGGCGATCGAGCGCGACTGCAGCTTCTCGTGCTCGGGCCGCACGACCCGGTCGACGAACACGTTGGTCCACAGCGGCGGAGGACTGGTGGTTCCCTTCGCGGGATCGCGGTTGTAGTGCTCGACCGCGTTGCGCAGCTCATCACGCGAGGCAGGGTCGCGCAGTAGTGCGATTCGTTCGGCGTGCGGCAACTTGAGCATGTGCTCCCACGAGAACACGGCGATGTAGTGATGGTTCTCCGGTCCGATCACCACGGGGCGATCGAACGGCCTGGCGATCAGCAGCGAGTACACGGGTGCACCCGCCGCGGTCGCGCGGTCGAGGAACTCGACCGAGGCGTCCCAAGTGGCCGTCGGCGCATCGACCTTGTTCCGCCCGCCGAGCCCCTGGATGATGACGGGCATGCCGCTGCGACGGCCGATCTCGATCAGGAACGCCTTGTCGGCATCGTCGAGTCCGCCGACTGCGCTGGCCGGCAAGAACGCGACGCTGCCGCGGCCGAAACGACCCAACTCGTCGGCCAGCGCGAGCAGCTCGTCATGTGATGCGAGTCGAGATGGAACCGGCCCGCCGTCGATGTCGAGGTGGGTCGGTGCTGCAGATGAAGACAAGCCGGCCGCGCCGGCCGCCATCGCCTCGGCGAGCATCCGGCGCATCTCGGTGATCTCGGCCGATGTCGCCGCACGCGTCGACGCGTCGCTGCCCATCACCCAGCGCCGCAGATTGGAGTGACCGACGTAGCAGGCGAAGTTGACGCCCAGTCGTCCGGTGCGACTGGCGACGAACTCGGCGAAGGTCTCGAACTGGTTCCATGTGATCGCCGACATCGCGATCGGGTCCATGTTCTCGACCCGGGCGAAGATGCCCTGGAGGAACTCGCGATCGCTCGCCTTGCACGGCGCGATCGAGAAGCCGCAGTTGCCGCCGAGGACGGTCGTCACGCCGTGGAAGCAGGAGACCGTGGCGTAGGGGTCGAACGTGATCTGCGGGTCGTAGTGCGTGTGCGCATCGATGATCCCCGGTGCGACGATCGCGCCATCCGCGTCGAGCTCCTCCCGTGCGCTGCACCCGTCGAGGTGAGCGAGACGCGCCACCCGGCCGTCGCGGATTCCGACATCAACGCGCCGTCGTGGCAGACCGGTGCCGTCGACCACCATCCCGTTGCGGACGATGAGATCGAAGTCGTCGCTCACGCAGGCCCGCTCACGCCGACATCGTCACAGCGGACTCGCCGGTGCGGATCGTGAGGAAGGTCATGCCCTCCGGGCCGCAACGGAACCCGTACTCGTGGCCGGCGGTGAACACCATCGCATCGTTGGCGGCCAAGGCCTTGCCGTCGCCGAGCATCGTGCAGCCTCCGGCAACGACGACGATCAGCTCGTTGTGGTCGTGCGAGTGCAGTGGAACCTCGAACCCGGCCGGCATCACGCTGTGGTTCATGAAGTAGCCGGCTTGACCGGTGACCATCCGCTTGCGCCTCGCCCCGGATCGCTTGGCCGCGGCGACCAGTGCCGCGGGTGCTGCGGTCGCGCCGCCGGCGCGCTCGTTGGCCCAGTCGATCTCGTCGAACACGAAGAAGGCAGCGGGCTCATCCATGGTCACTCCTTGATCCTTGATCCTTGAGCTGGTTCGGCGCGGATGCCGTCGAGCAGGAACTTGATGTAACTGTCGGAGAGCTGCTGCACGGTGTAGCGGCCCTCCGGCTGGTACCAGCGCACGCTGACCCAGATCGCGTCGCGCATGAACAGGTAGGCGAGCTTGGTGTCGATGTCCGCCTTGAACGCCCCGCTCTCGATGCCGCGCTGGAGCACCGACGTCCACAGGGCCTCGACCTTGGCATAGCCCTCGCCGAGGTACGCGAACCGGGGGAACTGTTGCAAGTAGTGCGATTCGTTCTGGGCCACCGTCAGCGCGGCACGATGCGGCTGGATCGCGGCGAACGCGGTGCGGATCAGTTCCTGCAGCGCCACGAACGGATCGTCGTACTCGGCCACGACCCGCGTGTAGTCCGCCACCATCTCGTTGATGAATCCGGTGATGATCTCATCGATCATCGTCTCCTTGGAATCGAAGTGGTGGTAGAGACTGCCCGACAGGATGCCCGCCGCATCGGCGATCTCGCGCACGGTCGTCGCCACGAAACCCTTCTGGGCGAAGATGTCGGCCGCGATCGCGAGGATCGCGTCGCGGCGCACCGAAGCGGGAGCAGCGGGGGAGAGCGTCACGTCGGTCGTTCAGGACCCGGCGCGGTTCGCGGCCAGTTCGGCATCGTGCAACCCCGCCGGCATGTCCTCGGGGCGGAACCGATAGAGGTCGACCGCGTTGTCCCACATGATCTTGCGCTTCGAGTCGTCCGAGATCAGGTCGGGTTCGAGCTCGAGGAAGTGCTGGGTTGCGAGCGGGTACTTCGAGTCGGGGTGCGGGAAGTCGGTCTCGAACACGATGTGGTCGTCGCCCATCCAGCGGATGACATCGGCGACATAGCGGTCCTCGCACTCGGTGGAGATCCAACAGTTGCGCTTGAAGTACTCCGTGGCCGACATCGTCAGCCCTTTGAACTCGCGGTCCTCGGTCATCTCCAAGTGCTCGTCGATCCGGTGCAACCACGACGGCAGCCACCCGCAGCCGGCCTCCATGTA
>Ga0075364_10001602_pt1 | contig 12381 bp, 10 predicted proteins | sample EndMetdeltDD1764_FD_71517 | JGI IMG/M metagenome (GOLD analysis project Ga0075364, IMG submission 71517) | Populus endosphere microbial communities from Tennessee, USA - Endosphere MetaG P. deltoides DD176-4 | ecosystem: Host-associated > Plants > Roots > Endosphere | place: USA: Tennessee... | reverse complement strand
GTTATAGGCTTACAGCAATCGCCTTTTTATCCTTGGTTAATTTGGGGACTAGCGGCGGGTGCTTTTTTTATAGAATATTTTGCTCGGGTGGCGCCGGGCGTTATGATCGATTCGCTGATGCGCGATTTTAAAGTGCAAGCATTAGCCTTAGGAAGTTTATCGGCTTTTTTTTATTATGCTTATGTGGGTATGCAAATACCGGTAGGGATATTAATCGACCGCTTTAGTTTGCGTTGGTTATTAACCAGCATGATTTTAATCTGCGCCGCAGGTTGTTTTATTTTTTCTTTTAGTACTCACATACATGTCGCGGCCCTTGCACGTTTAATGATGGGTTTTGGCGCTGCTTTTGCTTTTGTGAGCGCACTAAAAGTCGCGTCAGTCTGGTTTCCGGCACATCAATTTGGTTTGCTGGCGGGTTTAACACAGGCGATAGGGATGTTAGGGGCCGCTATCGGACAAATGCCGATGGCTTATTTAGTTGCTCATTTTGGCTGGCGCATTACTTTGTTTTTAATTGCAAGCATTATGGTGGTATTAGCCATTGTTATTGCCATCGTAGTACGCGATCGACCAATATCTCGTACGGCTACACCCATCCAAAAAAACTTATTGCATTCCCCCTGGTCAGGCTTAGTTGAGGTTTTAAAAAACCCACAAAGCTGGTGGAATGCTTTATTTGCGGGTCTTCTTTATGCGCCCACGGCAGCATTAGCTGAACTATGGGGCGTTAAATTTTTTCGCCAGGCTTACCATTTAAGTAATGAAATAGCCGCCATGGCAATCGGGCTGATCTTTATTGGTTGGGCAATTGGTGGGCCTTTAACCGGTTGGATTTCTGATCGAATAAAACGCCGAAAAATAATTCTGATACTCTCGGCTTGTTTAAGCTTTTTGATTGCGAGTGTGGTGTTAATGCTGCCGCATTTACCGCTACCGCTTTTATTTAGTTTATTGTTTTTATATGGTTTAGCCAATACCGGGGTTGCAACGGCCTATGCCGTTGCGGCTGAAATTAATTCACATGCCGTATCGGGTACTTCAGTGGCTTTTTCTAATATGGCTTCCGTATTAGTCGGCGCGGGATTTCAGCCATTAATTGGATGGTTGTTACAGAAAAACTGGAGTGGATTAATTGAGAATGGATTACCTGTTTATTCTACGACTGATTTTCACTGGGCATTACTCGTTTTATTAACAAGTCTTTTGCTTGCCATATTTGTTGCTTTAGGTATTAAAGAGACACATTGTCAACAAAAATATTAGAGGATTAATGTGAGAATTCAATACACTATTATTTTACTGCTAATCAACTTATGGGTTTCACCCGCACGTGCTGCACTTAATTTAGAATTGACGCAAGGGGTTTCTAATCAACTACCTATTGCGATAGTGCCTTTTTCAGGATCAGACAATTTAGCTGAAAACAACGATGTTAGCGCGATTATAAAAAATGATTTAAATAACAGCGGCCAATTTAAAGTCGCTACACCACAAAGCGGCAGTTTACCTTATACCTTAAGCCAAGTTTCGGCGTCTTATTGGCGTAATAAAAAGCTTGATGATGTGGTGGTAGGCCAGATCCAGATGATCAGTAAAGGGCAATACCGTGTTCGGTTTTCTCTAGTCAATGTTGCTCAGGGACAAAGCCAAGCCTTGATTCAACAGGAGTTTACCGCCAATGAAGCACAATTGCGCCGTTTATCACATCATATTAGCGATCTTATCTATGAAAAATTAATAGGTCTTAAGGGTGTTTTTTCGACACGCATTGCTTATATCTTAGTCACCGATAAAAATAGCCACAATCGGCGTTACAGTTTACAAGTAGCCGATATGGATGGGTATAACGCTAAACCTTTGCTTATTTCTACACAGCCCATTATGTCGCCAGCCTGGTCACGTGATGGCCGACGCCTGGCTTATGTTTCATTTGAAAAAGTACTGCCACGCGTCTATATACAACAGGTCAATACCGGCGAGCGTGAACTAGTGAGCAGTTATTCGGGTATTAATGGTGCGCCGGCCTGGTCACCGGATGATAAAACGCTTGCATTAGCCTTATCAAAAGATTCTGCGGCACCAAAAATCTATTTAATGAATTTAGCTAATAAAAAATTACGACAAGTGACGTTTGGTCTTTCTATCGATACCGAACCCAGTTTTTCTAAAGATGGACGATCCTTGTTATTTACCTCGGATAGAGGCGGTGGCCCACAGATCTATCAACTTAATCTTCGTTCAGGTAGCGTACGTCGTGTTACTTATGATGGAAACTATAATGCACGTGCGTCGTTTGCTAATGATGGAAAGACGATAGTGGTACTCAATCAAGAACAAGGATCGTATAATATAGCGGTACAAGATTTAAACGACGATAATACGTTACAAGTATTGACCCATTCTGGTTATGATGCCTCACCTAGTTTTGCGCCGAATGGTCAAATGCTGCTCTATGAATCAAAGCCGGGAAACCGCAGTATGTTAGGTATGGTATCCGTGGATGGTCGAATAAATTTACGTTTACCAACGCCGCAAGGTGATGTGCAAGATCCGACGTGGTCACCTTTTATGTCATAAAAAAATCTTAATGGGGAAAATCAATGTTAGTTAAAAAAATCCTAAAAATAAGTGTAATCAGTGCAAGCTTTTTTATTTTGGCGGCTTGTTCAACAGGAAAAGATGAGTTGGGAGACGGCAATCTGAATGCGGGACAAAACTCAGATAAAGCCATGATTGGCGGGGCGGGGGATGTGAGCAGTTTTTATGCAGATGAAGCCAATACCAACCCTCTCAAAGTAGGAAATCAAACGTATTATTTCGAATTTGATAGTAGTGTTATTCAAAGTAGTGCTATGCCTTCACTGAGAATACAGGCACATTACCTAATTAGGCATCCGCAAGCTAAAATCTTAATAGCGGGTAATACCGATGAGCGTGGTAGTCGAGAATATAATATTGCTTTAGGTCAACGACGCGCATTGAGCGTTGCAAACTTTTTGCAATCAAATGGTGTGAATAAGAATCAAGTTAGCCTCGTGAGCTATGGCGCAGAAAAACCGGTTGCGTTTGGTCATTCCGAAGCGGATTATTCAAAAAACCGCCGCGCCAATTTACAATATCAAGTGCCTGTCATTACGGATAAAGAGTAATTCAACGCGGCGTATTCTTAGCCGCTTAAATTAGTTAGGAACTTAATCAATGAAATTTATTAGAGTTAGTATTTTGTTATTAGGTTTTTGTATTAGTACAGGTGCTTACGCGATAGCACCTGTTGTTGATGCCTATGATGATGGTGATGATCCTGCGCCCTCATCGACGGCATCTTCGCCTGCGCCTTCTGCGCCAAAGGATACAGAGAATGCGGGTGATTCTGCAGCCAACAATAAGTCCTCGTTTTCACTAGGACAGCGTCTTTCCATTCAAGAACAACAAATTGCTAACCTAAATCCATTATTAGTACAAGTGGATGATCTGACACAAAAGGTACAAGTGCTGCAAGGTAAGCTAGAAGAACAGCAACATCGTTTAAAATTATTAGAAGATCAAATTCGCAGCCAATACCAAGATATCGATAAACGATTAACCTCCAGAACTGCACCCGTTTCTGCCGGATCCTCTGTACACCCAAGTGCATTACCGGCAGCTAACGCAAATCTTTCAGCGCCGGCTACGGCAGCTAAAACTTCAGTTAACGCGGTTCCTGGGGCAGCAACCGCCGTGGGCGAACGTGCTTATCAAGCGGCTTTTCAACTGCTAAAAAATAAACAATATCCGCTGGCTATTCAGGGATTTGAAGATTTTATCAAGAAATACCCTTCGGATATTAACCTTCCGAATGCGAATTATTTTTTAGGCCAGCTGTATTTACTGCAAGGACAGCCTGAACAATCAATCGGCCGATTTAATCATTTTGCTGCGGCCTATCCACAAGATGCGCGTATTCCGGATGCGCTTTTACAATTAGGTTTGGCTTATTTTGCTAAAGGCGAAAAATCCACGGCAATGGATACCTTTAAAAAAATAATTCAACGCTATCCAGACTCTAAAGCGGCTCAAGCTGCACAAGCGAGATTACAGCAGTTTCAAGCCATGATTTCGGCGGCCAATGCGAATATCGTCGCTAAGAGCAAAGTTTAGTTTTTTGAGAATAGCGCTTAGCGATAGAATCGAGTATTTTACGTGATTTCTAGGCGGGTTGGCTTTGAGAAGCGCAATGTACACGCTAGTACATGAGCATCGGAAAAGCCAAGCCAACAACGAAATCACGTAAAAGACGAAGATTATATGAGAATTGCACTCGGTATCTCCTATCAAGGTACTTATTATCATGGATGGCAAACACAAGCAGGATTGCAAACCGTTCAATCGACCGTAGAGGCAGCGATTGCAAAAGTAGCCGATCATCCTATTGCACTGACCTGTGCCGGGCGTACCGATAAAGGTGTGCATGCATTAGGGCAGGTAGCGCATTTTGACACGGTTGCTATACGAAATGGTAGGGCGTGGGTTTTAGGTATAAATAGCCATCTTCCAGCCGATATCCGCATTGATTGGGTACACGAAGTGCCTGATGAATTTCATGCCCGATTTTCAGCTATCGCACGTCGCTATCGTTATCTTATTTATAATCAGCCATTAGCCAGTGCGCTATGGAACCAACAGACCACCCACTGTTATTACCCTTTGAATGAAACCTCAATGCAAACGGCGGCTAATTATTTAATCGGTGAGCATGATTTCAGCTCATTTCGTGCCGTGAGTTGCCAATCTAAAAGCAGCCATAGGCAGGTACAACATCTTAAAATAAGCCGAGAACAATCCAATTTAATTCTCATTGATATACAAGCCAATGCTTTTTTACATCATATGGTGCGAAATATTGTGGGTGTATTAATGCTGATAGGTTCAGGCCAACGAGAACCTGTTTGGGCTGAAACCGTATTATTAGCAAAAGATCGGACAAAAGCGGCGGTAACAGCACATCCTAATGGTTTATACCTTGCTAACGTTTTCTATCCTGAGCGGTTTTCTATTCCTGCGCCTATGATTCACTTAATTTAATTTATCTATCAGAAAATAATCGCTATTTAAGCTGAATTACAATGCATTGTTTAGAATGAAAGCATTTTAGTTTTTGCCTAAATACAAAAAGTAGACATAGCTAGCTACACATTGCATAATCGCTCTCGATTTTACCATTCCACCCTGACGTGAGGTTGCCTATTTAATGAATGGGAATGTGCTTGAGCTCGAGGGCGTTTACAAAAAATTTCATGATCAAGAAATCTTGAAAGATATTCACTTTGAAGTTAAACACGGTGAATTTTTGACCTTGCTAGGTCCGAGCGGGTGTGGAAAAACCACGTTACTGCGTTTGATCTCCGGCTTTGAAGAGCCGGATGGCGGAATTATTCGTATTAATGGAAAAAATGTGAAAGGTTTGCCGCCACAACAACGGCACGTCAACACGGTTTTTCAGAGTTATGCGTTATTTCCACATCTCAATGTGTTTGACAATATTGCGTTTGGTTTGCGTTGCAAGGGCGGCGTGACAAAGGCGACGATTAAGCAGCAAGTTGAAGATGCGCTTAAAATGGTCAAATTGGAGCATTTAAGTGAACGCAAGCCATATCAATTAAGCGGTGGACAACAGCAACGTGTTGCCATTGCACGCGCTGTGGTGAATAACCCCTCTATTCTTTTGCTAGATGAACCTTTAAGCTCTTTAGATTATCGTCTGCGTAAAACGCTACAACTTGAATTAAAACAATTACAAACGCAATTGGGAATTACGTTTATCTTTGTAACGCATGATCAAGAAGAAGCTTTATCAATGTCCGATCGTGTGGTTGTGATGCACGAAGGACGCATTGAGCAGATTGGAACACCACGAGAGGTGTATGAAGAGCCGCATAGTTTACGTGTTGCACGTTTTATCGGTGAAGTAAATATTTTTGAAACTCAAGTGGTTTCTGTCGATGAGCATGTTTTTCATGTCATTATTGAAGGAAAACAGTTTACCTTAAAAAATCGCCGTCATTTTACGCCAGATCAAAAAGTCTATACCTTGGTTCGCCCTGAAGATTTAGAGGTTTGGTCACCGTCGGAAGTCACCGATACCTCGCAAATGTTTCCTGGCGTCGTAGAACAAGTGATTTATAAAGGTTCAACGGTGGATTTAATGGTTCGCCTAGAAAGTAAAACCTTATTGGCCGCAACACAGTTTTTCAATGAAGACGATGAGAAATTAGATTTCCATAGCGGTGAATCAGTATGGGTGCATTGGATTCCAGGATGGGAGGTTATTTTACCCGATGAAGGCTGATCGTTTATTTAAATGGACCAATATTGCGACGATTTGGCTATGGTTATCACTATTTGCTTTATTGCCTATTATTTTAGTCTTAATCACCAGCTGTTTAGAAAACGATCCCGTGCATCTGGTGCGTTGGCAATTTACCTTAGAAAACTATCGCGCTTTAATTAACCCCATTTATTTTAAAGTATTTTGGCATTCTTTTTGTATTGCGGGTTTATGTACGCTGATTTGTTTATGCCTAGGCTTTCCATTTGCTTATCTCTTAGCACGAATGCAATCTAAGTATAAAAGCCTATTATTATTTTTGGTGATTATTCCTTTTTGGACCAGCTCATTAATTCGAACCTATGCCATTATTTCTATTTTAAAAGCAAAAGGCTTATTAAATACGGTTTTATTATCACTGGGTATTATTCATAAACCGCTTTCTATTTTATATACACCCAGTGCAGTCATCATTGGGTTGGTTTATAGTCTCTTGCCTTTTATGATTTTACCGCTGTATGCCAATATAGAGAAATTAGATATCCGTTTTATTGATGCAGCACGTGATCTAGGTGCTAATACCATCACTATTTTTGCTCGAGTTATTTTGCCCTTAACCTTATCCGGCATTGTGGGTGGAATTGTTTTAGTCTTTTTGCCAGCGATGAGTATGTTTTATATTCCTGACATTTTAGGCGGGGCAAAATCATTGTTAGTGGGGAATCTTATTCAAAATGAGTTCTTATCCGCACATAATTGGCCACTAGGGTCAGCGGTTAGCATGGTATTAACCATTAGTATGGGACTCCTTTTGTTGATTTATAGACGCGCAGATAAAATAGGGCAACAGCATGAATCGATTAGCGAAATTTAGCTATTTAACCGCTATTTACTGCTTTTTTTATTTTCCTATTATTATTTTGATTGTTTATTCATTTAATAATTCGACTTACTCTTCTTTGTGGCATGGTTTTACCCTGGATTGGTATAAACAATTAGGCGATGATACCGATTTAGCCGTGGTTGCATTGCATTCCTTAGAAGTGAGTGTGTTAGCAGCTACATTGGCGACGTGTATAGGCACCTTGGCTGCGACGTGTCTTTATCGTTATCTTTTTTTTGGCAAAAAACTGCTGCATGGTTTGATGTTTGTATTAATCGTTTCGCCGGATATCGTGATGGGGATTTCCTTACTCATTTTATTTTTTCTTATTAAAATGCAATTAGGGTTTTGGTCATTATTAATTTCGCATATTACTTTTTGTATCCCTTTCGTTGCAGTGACGGTTTACAGCCGTTTAACCGGTTTAGATAAAAATATTTTTGAGGCGGCGCGGGATTTAGGGGCCAGTGACTTTATGAGCTTTCGTCGTATTATTATTCCTATGCTATGGCCGGCTATTTTAGCGGGATGGCTTTTGAGTTTTACTTTATCACTGGATGACGTGATTATCAGTTTCTTTGTAACAGGTCCTGACTTTCAAATTTTACCCCTTTATATTTATTCTTTAGTACGCATTGGTTTAAAACCGGAATTAAATGCACTTTGTTCCGTGATGTTTGCCATCACTTTATGCATCGTTGTGGTATTTCAACTGGTTTTACGCAACAAGGAAGTAGAATGAGATTATTAATCGTCTATTTTTGCTATTTTATACCGCTCGTACTTAAAAATGTGAGATTTTCACAACAACCTGGCGAGCGGTATATCCACTCACATGACGGGCGAAAGCGAAGCTTCCGCACCGCCATTCAAGGGGAGAACCACGATTCTCCCCTTGAAAATCCCCATCGCGATAAGAAAGCACTTCAAAATGCTTTTCGCATTTTGAAGTTTGTTGGATATATTAGCTTATTTTTTAACAGTGCGGCATGGGCGCAAGATAATGTCGTCAATGTGTATAACTGGTCAAGTTATATTTCCAGTGATGTCTTAAAAGAATTTACTCAAGAAACCGGCATTAAAGTTAATTATGCGACCTATGATAGTAATGAAACGATGTATGCCAAACTCAAGGCAAATCCGACTTCAGGCTATGATATTGTCGTGCCTTCGACCTATTTTGTTGACCGTATGCGTAAACAAGGCATGTTACAGCCTTTAGATAAAGCCAAGCTGAGTAATTTTAAGTATCTAAACCCAGCATTATTAAACAAAGCGTATGACCCCGATAATCGCTATAGTATTCCTTATTTTTGGAGTGTCACTGGCATTGCCGTCAATACACACTACCATGCGCTTTCTGAGGTTCAAAATTGGGCTGATTTTTGGAAGCCTGAGTATCGTAAGCAATTACTTTTGTTAGATGATATGCATGAGGTGTTTTCGATTGCGTTACTGGTCTTAGGCTATTCTCCGAATGACGGCAATCCCGAGCACATTCGCCAGGCCTATTTAAAGCTCAGGCAACTGATGCCGAATGTTCGATTATTCAATGCGGATGGGGTAAAGTCATTGTTTATTGATGAAGATTTGACTTTGGGTATGGGTTGGAATGGTGATATTTATCAAGCCGCTCAAGAAAACTCAGGCATTCAATTTGTTTATCCCAAGGACGGTTTTGTTGTTTCTATTGATAGCATGGCCATTCCTATCGGCGCAACACACCTGAATAATGCCTATCGTTTTATAAATTTTATTTTGCGTCCTGATATCGCAAAGAAAATTAGTTTAGCAACGGGCTATGCCTCGCCGAATGAGGGGGCTGTTAAATTGATGCCAAAATCAATTTTAAGTAACCCCATGATTTACCCCGCTCAGTCGATCTTAAAGCGTAGTGTGGTGCAAGCGGATGTGGGGGATGCAGAAAGTATTTATCAAAAATACTGGGAGTTGTTGAAAATAGGCGGATAGTGGGTATTATGACTTTATTATTCCAAGGTAAGTTTTATGAGTTGGTTACAAAAAGTAATTACGGGAATCCGGACGGCAGTTAGAAAGACGACCGAGGGACCCGAACTATGGATTAAGTGTAAAGCGTGCCAAGCCACGTTATATCGAGCAGAATTTGAACGCAATTTAGCCGTTTGTCCTACTTGTGCTCATCATCATCGCATCAAAGCCAGGCAGCGGTTACAGCAATTATTAGATGAAACCGGCGAAGAATTAGGCGGTGAGATTGAAGCGGTGGATAGGCTTCGATTTAAAGATGAAAAATCTTATAAAGACCGTTTGAAGATAGCGATAAAAAAAACCGGCGAAAAAGAAGCGCTGGTAGTGATGCAAGGCCAATTAAGTGGGATTCCCTTAATTGCAGCTGTCTTTGAATTCGATTTTATGGGTGGCTCGATGGGCTCCGTGGTCGGAGCTCGTTTTATTCGAGGGGTAGAAGCGGCGATAAAATTAAATCTCCCATTTATTTGTATCGCTGCCAGCGGCGGTGCCAGAATGCAAGAAGGTCTTTTTTCATTGATGCAAATGGCGAAAACCAGTGCGGTATTAGGAAGACTTAAACAAATCGGTTTGCCTTTTATTTCCATATTAACCGATCCCACCATGGGTGGGGTATCGGCTAGTTTTGCGATGTTGGGCGATATTATTATTGCAGAGCCTAAAGCATTGATTGGGTTTGCAGGTCCTCGTGTGATTGAGCAAACGGTTCGTCAGGTATTGCCAGAAGGCTTCCAGAGCAGCGAGTTTTTATTACAGCACGGCGCTATCGATATGATAGTCGATAGACGCGAATTAAAAGCCAAAATAGCCACCTTATTAAATAAATTACTACAAGCAAACAATCGTCATTATTCAATTTCTGCGCTTGATGTGGATAATGAGTAAGGTTCTTTCTCCATGCTTACGTAGTAAAGAGGACTGGCTAAGCTATCTAGAAACTTCTCACCCCATAACCATCGATTTAGGTTTAGAGCGTATTAAAATAGTCGCGGCGCGCCTGGATGTCTTAAATTTTGATTGCCCCGTTATTACAGTGGCTGGAACGAATGGAAAGGGTTCTTGTGTTGCATTAACCCAAGCGATTTTAGCGGCAGCAGGGTATCGCGTAGGAACCTATACTTCACCTCATTTACTTGACTACAATGAACGCATACAAATAGCTGGAAAGCCTGTTAGCGATAGTGAATTATGCGAGGCGTTCAATTGTATTGCCGAAGCGTGTGCTGAGGTTTCATTAACGTATTTTGAGTTTGGAACGTTAGCGGCGTTGTTATTATTCAAACAAGCGCAATTGGATGCCATTATTTTAGAGGTGGGTCTTGGAGGCCGCTTGGATGCAGTTAATTGTGTTGATGCCGATATTTCTGTGATTAGCATGGTGGATTTAGATCATATGGAATGGCTAGGTGATACACGAGAACTGATTGCTAAAGAAAAAGCCGGTATTATGCGCCCGAATAAGCCTTGTATTTTTGGTGATTTTTCGCTTCCCGTATCGATTTATGAGCATGCTACTTTAGAAAATGTTTTTTTATATAGGCAAGGGCAGCAATTTGACTATAAAAAACAGCTTTACTCCTGGTCATGGCAGAGCCAACAACAAAGCTTAACGGATTTACCCTTACCAAAAATTGATTTACAGAATGCAGCGACTGTTTTACAAATCATTGAATTACTTAGCGATCAATTTTCTATTGGATTAGAGGCTATAAAAGAAGGATTAAAACAGGTTTTTATTCCAGGTCGTTTTCAACTGGTTGAACAAGGCGATCTGCAATTTATTCTTGATGTTGCACATAATCCTGCTGGAGGAAGATGTTTAGCCAAAAGATTGGCGCAAGAGCCTTGTACTGGAAAGACCTATGCGGTTGTTGGTATGTTAGTAGATAAAGATATCAGGAATACTTTAGCGCCATTGACGGCACAGATTGATCAGTTTTATTTGGCTGGTTTAGAGGTCTCTAGAGGTGCGACAGCAGAACAGTTAAACCAGCACTTGATGGCATTAGATGCTAAAGCTTCAGCACGAGTATTTTCCTCGCCTGGTATTGCAGTACAAGCGGTATGCAAAGTAGCCGGAAAAGGCGATCGTGTGCTTGTTTTTGGTTCATTTTATACCGTTAGTTTAGTATTTGCTGCATTAGATAGTGCTGCGGAGAATGGTATTATCGAGTAATATTCTCTCAATCCTATCTTGGCTTGATTCTCTTTGACCCATTAATAAATGGGTGCTGATGCTGGTTGGGTTAGAGGAATAAGCTATAGTAGGCGTCGCGTTATTTTCATTGTTTTCTTTGGTCGTTAGTTCAATTTTTTCCTGTTCATGACTAAATTTAATCATTTTTTCATCTAAAGCTAAAAGTTCCATTTCTTCTTTTCTTAATTCTTCTAATTTATTTTTATAATGAAGAGGATCTAGATTATCTTGTAATTCCTCTAGCATGATAAAAAAAATAGGGACTAAAACAATCGCAAATATTAAGCTGGTGCAAAAATAGACTAAGGGTAGATAATAAAATTCCCATAAGCCGATAAGTATAAAGCCGATAATAAACAGAGATTTTTCTGTAGGTAATAAAAGTAAAATATTTCCATCAAGAAAATTTATTTTTTTTATTATTTCGCTTAAGTCTTTTTCTTTTTTTAGAATTTCATCTTGTAAATTTTGTAAAATTTCTAAATATAATTTGTTGGTCGTTAAAATAGCGGTATGGCGTTCTAAAAAGGAAGCTTGTTCTTTTTTATCGGGTCCAATAACTTCCGTTATAATTTCAAAAAATTGCTGAGCGTTCGTTATAGTGACGAGATAGTTATTATTTAAAGTATGATATTTTTGTGCTTTATGAAAACACAGCAATTGTTTATAGGTTAATTTAGCGCGAATAAAAGAGGCGTCATCATCGTTAGTGTCATAAAGTTCAGAGATAAAATCGGCATCTAACGCTTGGAAATCTATATCTATTAAGTAGCAACTGCTAAAATTGGCTTTTTTTTCGTAAAAATAATTAAAAGCATTTTGGCCTAAGCAAAAAAATGCTTTGTTTTTCTGAAACTGTTCTACAGAACAGTATTGGTATAGTTTTTTTTCTTCAAAAGCAGATAGGGGGTATTTTTCTTCAGCGTGTAATTTGTCATTTTTCAGAATAAAGCCGTAGTCACCGCCATAATCACCCTCTAGGGC